>JGI24024J18818_10000411_pt1 | contig 15973 bp, 14 predicted proteins | sample Cruoilmetagenom2_FD_18818 | JGI IMG/M metagenome (IMG submission 18818) | reverse complement strand
GAGGTACATGTTGCAAATAGTACAAATTCAACCGCAATGAAGTATGGGGACAGATCAGTCATTACACCCCTAATCTTTGAAGAAAAATACATTCCTTTTATAAAAAATTATTGCCAAGTAAATCACATAGACGCCATTATTCCTCTTTTCGATATTGATCTTCCAACCCTTTCAAATAGTAAAGAAGAGTTCAACGAAATTGGAGTTAATATTATTGTTTCTAGTAGTGAAATAATTAATATATGCAATGATAAATGGGAAACGTATAAGTTTCTAACTTCCTATGATTTTTCAACACCTAAGAGTTTTTTGAAAGTTTCAGATGCATTAAGTGCAATTGAAAAAGATGATATTAAGTTTCCTCTAATAATTAAACCTAGATGGGGTATGGGTTCCCTTTCTATTTTTGAAGCTGATAATAAGAATGAACTAGGTATTTTTTTTGAAAAGGCTAAAAAAAACATTCATAACTCTTATCTGTCCTATGAATCAAATCAAGACAATGAACATTCGATCATTATTCAAGAAAAACTAATTGGCCAGGAGTATGGATTAGACATAATAAATGATTTAAATGGAAAATATATGAACACTATTGTTAAGAAAAAATATGCAATGAGATCTGGAGAGACAGATACTGCGGAAACGATAAAGGATGAAGCATTTGAGTTGATTGGAATAAAGTTAGGAGCAATTACCAATCATATCGGGAATTTAGATGTTGATGCTTTTGTAGTAGATGGAGTTTGTTATATTTTGGAGATGAATGCACGTTTCGGTGGGGGATATCCATTTAGTCATTACGCAGGTGCAAATCTACCGAAAGCTATTGTATCGTGGCTAAAACAAGAAAAAGTAGATCCAGCAGTACTGAAAGCAAAAATAGGTGTCATTGGCCATAAGGATATCCAAATCATTGGTGACGAAGCTGTTAGTAAGATAACAAAATCTGAGGAGGATATCCTTTATAGAAATTAAATTTAATGAACCTATTTATGTTACTAGACCATTGCTTCCAGATATTTATAATGTTTACGCTAAACTAAAAGACGTTTGGGAAAGTAAATGGTTAACTAATAGTGGACCTCAGCATGATATGTTAGAAGTTCAATTAAAAAAGTATTTAAATGTAGAAAATTTATCACTATTTAACAATGGTACCTCTGCTTTAATGTTAGGTTTGAGAGCACTAAATCTTAGTGGAGAAGTCATTACAACTCCATTTACTTTTCCAGCAACCGTTCAAGCGTTAGATTGGAATCATCTAACACCCGTTTTTTGTGATATAGATCCTACAACACTTACCCTAGACGCTACAAAAATCGAATCCCTCATTACAGAAAAAACTACTGCTATTCTTGGTGTTCACACATTTGGAAATCCATGTGACGTGGAACAAATTCAATTAATCGCACACAAATATAATTTGAAAGTAATCTATGACGGAGCCCATAGTTTTGGGACAAACTTTAATAGTAAACCTATTAGTGAGTATGGAGATATGACGATGTTCAGTTTCCATGCAACAAAACTCTTTAATACAGTCGAAGGCGGAGCATTGACTTTTAAAGATAATAGTTTAATAGAAAAACTAAGCCTTCTAAAAAATTTTGGAATTGCAAATCCAGAGGAAGTCGTTCTTTCAGGTCTAAATGCAAAACTAAATGAAATTCAGGCAGTAGTGGGACTGGAAGTGCTAAAGCTAGTAGAAACCGAACGAAAGAAAAGGCGTGAAATTAAAAGAGTTTATCAATCGTGCTTGAAAAACGTACCTGGTATTACTGTCTTGACGACATTAGAAGATGAGCACAGCAGTTATCAGTATTTTGTCATTCAAATAGATGAAGAGTTATATGGTAGATCAAGGGATTGGTTACATGAGAAACTTAAGGAGTACAACGTATTTACACGAAAGTATTTTTATCCTTTATGTAGCGACTTTGAATGGTATCAGCATTTAGAATCTGCTCGTAAAGAAAACCTTCCGAATGCAAATAAAACAGTTACACAAGTATTGGCTATGCCATATTATGGTGAACTTCCACTTAAATCAGTGGAGAAAATTTGTAAAGTGATTTGTGATTCCGTATGAAAGGAATTATTTTAGCTGGTGGATCTGGTACACGTTTATATCCGTTAACAAAAGCTATCTCTAAACAAATGTTACCTGTTTATGATAAACCTATGATTTATTATCCTCTATCCGTTTTAATGCTTGCAGGAATAAGAGATATATTAATCATTTCTACACCAAGAGATTTAGAGGGGTTTCAAGAGTTACTGGGAGACGGTACTAAAATAGGAATGGATTTAAGTTATCAAGTTCAAGAAAATCCGACTGGTTTAGCTGATGCCTTTATTATTGGCGAAAAATTTATAGGTGACTCTTCAGTTGCTTTAGTGCTAGGTGACAATGTTTTTTATGGCTCTAACTTTGGTCATAAAGTACAGGAAGCAGCAACTAACTTGTCAAAAGGCGCCTTAATTTTTGGGTGTTATGTGAGGGACCCTCGAGCATATGGAGTTGTAGAAGTAGATGAACAAGGAAATGCTATATCAATAGAAGAAAAACCAGATAATCCAAAATCCTTTTATGCAATTCCAGGTCTATACTTTTTTGATAATAAAGTCACAAAAATTGCTAAAGAGGTTAAACCGTCTTCTCGGGGAGAGATAGAAATTACTTCTATTATTAATGAGTATCTTCAATTGGAGGAATTGAAGGTGAAAATACTGGGTAGAGGATTAGCTTGGTTAGATACGGGCACTCATGAGTCTCTTTTAGAGGCATCGAATTTTGTAGAAGCTATCCAAAACCGACAGGGATTATATGTTTCATGTATTGAGGAAATTGCCTTTCGTAGAAATTATATATCGAAAGAACAGTTACTTAATCTTGCGAAACCGTTAATGAAGACAAATTACGGTAGGTATTTAGTAGATGTCGCAAATTCTAATAGAGTATAAAGGAGATTAGAATGAATATCTTAGTTACAGGTGGCGCAGGATTTATCGGATCAAATTTTATACAATATATGCTATCAAAATATGATTACACAATAGTTAATCTGGATTTATTAACATACGCTGGTAATCTACAAAATTTAAAGGATATCGAACACGAAGAAAGATATCATTTCGTAAAAGGAGACATTTGTGATCGTGTGCTACTAGATAAACTGTTTCATAAATACGATATTCAAACAGTTATCCACTTTGCTGCTGAGTCCCATGTAGATAAAAGCCTTGATGATCCAGAAACTTTCTTAAAAACAAATGTGTTAGGTACACAGGTATTAATAGATATAGCCAAAAAATATTGGAAAGTCAATAAAACAGATAAGTATTGCATGAAATACAAAGAAAAAACCAAATATATTCAAATATCTACTGATGAAGTTTACGGTGCTTTAGGTAGAGAAGGTTATTTTAATGAAAAGACCAATCTATCACCGAATAGTCCTTACTCTGCTTCCAAAGCAGCTGCAGATTTAATGGTGAGAGCTTATTATAAAACGTACAAATTTCCCGCAGTTATTACTAGATGCTCAAATAATTATGGTCCATTTCAAAATACTGAAAAGTTAATCCCTTTGATTATTTCACAGGCTTTAAATAATCTCCCAATCCCTGTTTACGGAGATGGAGAACAAGTAAGAGATTGGCTTTATGTTGAGGATCATTGCTCGGCAATTGATTCAGTTTTACATAACGGAAGAATAGGAGAGGTATATAACATCGGAGGGAATAATGAATGGAAAAATATTGTACTTATAAAAAAAATACTAAATTACTTAAATATTGATGAGAGTTTAATTAATTTTGTAGAGGATCGATTAGGACATGATCGAAGATATGCAATTGATAATATGAAAATAACATCGGAGTTAGGTTGGTCACCTTTCTATGATTTTGATGAGGGTCTAGAAAACACAATTCAATGGTATTTGGAAAATACTTCCTGGATGTCTTGTGTAATTACTAAAAGTTAGATCGGAATTGACATGTATGACTATTATTTGATAATCCTTATTCTACCGTTCACATAAATGAAATGAGGAGTGCTTTTGAGAATTGTTCAACTGATTACCCATATGTATGAAGTAGGGGGAGCTCAAGTGCATGTTCGGGACCTTTCTACAAGACTTGCTCAAGATGGTCATCGTATTTCCATCCTCTATGGAGCAGAAAAAAAGTTGGCGGATGAGTTATATGTAAATGAGCTTGAGTACATTTCAATAAAGCATTTAATAAGAAATATGAATTTAATCAAAGATGTACTCGCTTTTTTTGAAATTCGAAAAACAATAAAACAATTGAATCCTGATATTGTAGCTATTCATTCTTCCAAAGCTGGAATACTGGGTAGAATCGCATGTTGGACGCTTCGCATACCTTTCGTATTTACAGCACATGGTTGGGCATTTACAGAAGGTGTAGAGAAAAGTAAACAGACTTTATATCGCCAATTGGAAAAATGGGTAGGTAAAATAACAAAAAAAGTAATTACTGTTTGCGAATATGACAGAATACTTGCATTACAGCATCAAGTGCTAACTTACTCTAAATTAGAAACGATCCACAACGGTGTGATGGATCAAAGTAACCCCAAAAATCAATTAGCATCCAATGAAATGGTCAAAATATTAATGGTTGCCCGTTTTGATATACCCAAAAAGCATTTAGAACTTTTAGAGGCACTGGCCCTTATAGATAAATTAAATTGGCATATGATTTTTGCAGGTGATGGGAGACTAAGGGAGCAAGCTGCTCGATATGTTCAAGAGCATAACATGGGGCATAAAGTAACTTTTTTAGGTAATTATTCTAACGTTTCGGAACTGTTAAGAAATACAGATGTTTTTGTACTCACCTCTTCCTGGGAGGGGTTGCCACTATCTATATTAGAAGCGATGTCGCATGGGCTACCAATTATCGCATCTGATGTAGGTGGGGTTAAAGAAGCAGTTAGGAACTCTGAAAATGGTTTTTTAATTCATCATAATTTACCTGAATTACTTGCCACTTTAATCGATAACCCCTTTCTTCGAAAACAGATGGGGGAAAAGAGTCGTGAAATATATGAAACTAGCTTTACCTTTGAACGGATGTATAGGCAAACTTTAACAACATATCAAAAACTAATAAAATTGGGGGAAAAAGGTTGAAAGTGCTAGTAACCGGAGCGGCAGGGTTTATCGGCTCATATGTTGTCCGACTGCTTTTAGATTATCAATATTCAGTTATTGCTATAGATAATTTATCAACAGGCAGAAAAAGTAGATTAGCTAACAATGTAACTTTCTATGAAGCTGATATTACAAATTCTGAGATGGAACGCATTTTCCATCTAGAAAGGCCGGATTATGTTATTCATCTAGCTGCACAAACCTCGGTCCTAGCTTCTATGGAGAGTCCAATAGAAGATTGCCGAGCCAACATTTTAGGTACAATCAATATTCTTAAATACTCCAATCAATTTAATATAAAAAAATGTGTTTTAGCTTCCTCAGCAGCTGTTTTTGGAAATCCGAGAATTTTTCCCGTAGAAGAAGACGCTCAATTATCTCCACTTTCCTTTTATGGCTTATCAAAAGTTTCTGCAGAGAATTATGTGCATTTATATGAGAGAATGTTCGGCTTAAAAAGCTGCATTTTAAGGTTTTCGAATGTTTTTGGGCCACAACAAGAGAGTGGGGTTATCTCAAGCTTTTTGAATCGTATTTATAAAGGAGAAGCTCCAATTATCCATAATGGAAGCCAAACGAGGGATTTCATATATGTGAAGGATGTAGCCTTTGCTTGCCTAACTGCTATGGTGAGCCATGAAAGCGGTGTTTTCCATATTAGCACAGGGATAGAAAGAACAATCAACGAAGTATCTAGGTTGATCTCACACATAACTAATGTTGAACTAGAGCCAATTATAAAAGAGTTGGATGCTGCTGAGATTAAACGAAGTGTTCTTTCAAATGAAAAAGCTAGAAAGGTACTACATTGGGAGCCTAATTATTCGTTGGAAAAAGGAATAGAAGAAGTTATTCTATGTGACAGTGTAGTCAAGCATTTGTAAACGAAGGGAGGATTATTTGAAGCTTATAAGTATTAAATCTTATACACATTTAGAAGTTTACGAACAGGATTGGAAAAAGATAACAGAGGATAACGAAAACACTAATCCCTTTATAGAATACGAATTTGTATATAACTGGTGGAGAATATTAGGTTTACAAAAGGATGTAGAGATTTTAGCTGTACAGGATCATAACCGGATTATTGCTTTTTTCCCTTTTCAATTCCAAAAAACTTGGTTTGGCTATATGGCTCACTTTTTAGCTCTCGGAATAGCGAATTATATGGATATTATAGTGAAAAATTCTGATGCGAGCCGAGCTATAATGTTTGCGTTAGATGAACTGATTAAATCTAAAAAAAGTATTGTATTCTATCTTCATGGATTATTGGAAAGTACGAATACTCCTTATACTATTTCACAATATTTAAATGCAAGGAGTCTGAAAGAATGCAACTTTTCTATCGTTACACCATTTATAAATCTCAAGAATCTTGAGTTAGATAAGTACATGCAATCCCGAAAAAAACTACATGGAATGGATCGACGCGAGAAAAGATTGAGGGCATTAGGTGATGTATCTTTACAAGTTGTAGAAGCAAATGAAATGGATGAGATTGTAAGGTTGCATAGACGTAGATGGGAAAAGAAAAATGATACAAGTGGGTTTTCAACAGTAAGTAAACAGAAGTTCTTTAGTTATTTAGCAGAGTTACCACCAGAGAAATTTTCAGTTCGTTTAACAACCTTACAATTACAAGGCGAAAAGATTGCTTTTACGTATGGATTTACATGTCGTACAAGGTATTTAGGATATGTGTTAGGTCATGATTCAGATTTTGATTGTTATGGACCAGGTAGACTATTGATAAAAGAAAAAGTTACCCAATTGCTATCTGACGGCTTTCAAAAATTGGATATGAGCATTGGTTATGAACCATATAAGATGGAATGGAACACAGATGTAGACTATACAAGGAAATCTATATTTTCAACAAATACCATACGAGCAAAGATATATAGAAATATACTTTGGTGCAAAAATATACTTATTTCTAAAGTGAAAAAATATAGGGCTGTCGTGTTATTTAGAAGAAATACTATAGGGAAGATTAAATACTATCTGCGTCAAAAAGGAAGTTTTAGTTATAGGTTAAGAAGTATTAATGAGAAACTAATCCCCTGTATCTATGACAAGAAGTCTTATGTAATTGGGAAATTATCGAAAACTGCAGCAGTTATGGATTCGCAAGTAAACTATTCAAAAGTCTCACCAAGTTTAGCACTTTCAACTGGACTTGAACGAAAAAATTTACTACAGAAAATTTATAATGGCTATGCTGGATACTATTCCAAAGACATATTAAAAGCATTTTGGATCAATGAAAATGTCATTAGAATAGATGAGGTTGAAGTAGTCATTAATCTTAAAAAAAGAAGCATTTATATCCGAGATTGGCAAAAAGAAAATATTCTTCAGATTCTAGGGTTTGTGAATCTTCATTATAAAGGAAAAGATGTATTTGTTAGTGTGAATACAAAGGATAAGGAAAGTGTTAAATTACTAACGCATCTTGGGTTTCATTGGACCGAGAATGTTACTTGTACAAGAGTTCTTGGAAAATCTAAAACTAGTAGAGAAGAATTCTAAAAGAAAAGAAGGTGCTCAGATAATCCTTTTAAAGCGAAAACTAATGAATCTGAACTTAGTAAATTGCTACTTTTTAAAAACTGGAGAAATTCCATTGCCACCTGCGCATCTAATTGGTTTTTCTCATGCCTATCGGCCAGTTAACCAATTAATAAAACAAACTACATTACTTATCGATTTAACAAAAAGTGAAGAACAGTTACTGAAGGATCTTCATCGTACAAATAGGAAACAAATTCGACAAGCAGCTAAGTACGACTTTCAAATAGAGGTATTAGACTGTCCCACCCTAGCAAATATCCGAGAATTCCAGAAATTTTATAATGAATTTGCCAAATATACGAATACTTACAAATGTGGTGCATTCCATGTTAAAACAATGGAATTATTAATGGAATCTAGTAATCTGATAATCACCAGGATAGTAAGTAAGAGCAGTAGTGAACCCCTTGCCTATCAAGTTTATATTACTGATGAAGAGACTGCCTTATCTTTATACTCTGCATCTCACTTTAGATTAAAAGATAATGCAATTGATAAGAGAATGTTAAGTATAGCTAGCCGATATTTATTTTGGAGTAATATTCTGTATTTTAAAAGAAGAAATAATTTAGTGTACGACATGGGTGGTTTAACAACAAATGATAATATTAGTAGTTTCAAAATGGAATTCGGCGGTGAAATTACGGAAGTATATTCGGGTTATGAAACAACATCACTTCTAGGGAAACTAGTACTTTTTGGGAGAACGATTAAACTAAGGAAGGGATGAGGAACTGGGGGCTCTTATAATTTCATTAGACTTTGAGCTTAATTGGGGAGTACATGATGTTTATACAATAGAAGAATATGGGGCCAATATTCTAGGTGCTCGGATAGCTATTCCTCAAATACTTCAATTGTTTTTAAAATATGATATTCATGCCACATGGGCAATTGTCGGCATGTTATATTGCAAGGATAAACAGGAACTTTTGTCATATTTGAACACGATGGATATACCTTATGCAAATACTGCATTAAGCCCAGTAAAGAATCTTCATAAAGTAGGGGAGAATGAAACACTAGACCCTTATCATTACGGATTGTCACTAATCGAGATGATCCAAGAAACATCTAATCAAGAAATTGGAACACATACATTTTCTCATTATTATTCTTTAGAAAATGGACAAAATAAGGAGCACTTTGGAAAGGATTTGAAGGCTGTTTCATCCTTAGGAAAAACAGCATCTCTGGTTTTTCCAAGGAATCAAGTAAATCAAGATTATTTACATGTATGTAAAGAGTATGGAGTAAATGCGTATCGAGGAAATGAAAAAAATTGGATGTATAAAGCTCATACAATTGAAGAAAATTCATGGCTGAAACGATTGTGTCGCTTAATAGATGCGTATGTGAATATAACCGGAAATCATACGTATTGCATAAAGAATATCGAAACAGATCCTATTGTCAATATTCCATCTAGTCGCTTTTTAAGGCCTTATAGTAGCAGACTTTCTTTTTTAGAGCAGCTTCGCCTTCATCGAATTAAAAAAGGATTAACTAAGGCAGCAAAGAAAAATGAACTCTATCATTTATGGTGGCATCCACATAATTTCGGGAGAAATACAAAGGAAAACCTACAATTTTTAGAAGAAATTTTGAAGCATGTTGACTATCTAAAGAATAAGTATAATTTTCAAAGTATGCATATGCGAGATGTTACGGATGTATTAAAAGTTATTACCTCAAAAATAGTAACGAAAAGTTACTATTTCCCGTTTATTGTTGTTTTTTAATGGTTACAAGTGGGAAGTTAGGAAAATATTATTCATGAGAGTCAATTATTTCATATCAAGATAAAAAGAGGATCATGCATTATCTATGATCCTCTATCAGCTTATATATTTATCTCACACCATATTTCCGCTCAAGATGAAAAAGTTCGGCATCTTCGTTTCGATTTCCTTCTATTAAATCTTTTAAGATATGGGAGCCTAGCATGCTATATACAGTACCATTTCCACCATATCCAAGTAAGTAATAGTGTTTATTTTTCGTTGGATGTTCACCAATGAATGGAATATTATCAATAGATTCCCCAAAGCTTGCTGCATATGCGTATTCTATCTGAATGTCGTAGGTAGGGAAGAGCTCTTTTGCTTGCTGTAGTAAATTTTCTGTTCGCTGCTGAATTAGTTCGTCCGAGTCGGGTGCTTCAGGTTTATCCTCATCCAATCCCCCAACTATTAATCTTCCATCAACTGTTGAGCGAATATATAAATAAGGTCGTTTTGTTTCCCATATTAAGGCTTGTTCAAACCAATTATTAAATTCAGCGATTGGCTTGCTAACAAAAGCATAAGAACGGTTAATATCTGCTCCAATCCGCTTACCTACGGGAGTAGTTTCATATCCAGTCGTGTAGATTATTTGTTTGGCATGGAAAGACTGTCCAGAAGTACGTATATCTAAAGATCCGTTATCCTCATATACATCTAACACCTCTGTATACGGAAACAACTGTACACCTAATTCCTCTAGATTAGTTAGTATCCCCTGCACAAATTTAAGCGGATTAATCTCCGCATCACCATAGGTTACTAAGGCACCGTGCTTACTAAATGGCATTTTTTCTGCCATTTCATTTTTTCCCCAATAGTCACAAGGGAAACCGTATTTTGTTAATGTGTCATATTCAGCTTTTATCTTTTCTACATCGTTTTCGTCGCTCGCATAGCATATACTTGGTCTGCGTATGAAGTCTACTTCGTTTGGAAGTTTTTTCGCAACAAGTTCAAGATCATTCATTGCCTCGTAACAAAGTTGGTAAAAGCGAACAGCGTCTTTTTCTCCGATTTGTCCAATTAATTCGTGTAACATAATATCATTGGAGTACTGCAAAAGACCAGTATTTGCACTGGAACTCCCTGTTGCTAGCTCCCGTTTATCCACAATTGCCACTTTGAGACCATTTTCTGCTAATGCCAGCGCAGTAAGAGCTCCTGACATTCCGGAACCGACTATAACAACATCATGTATATCTATTTTTTCATGAGTAATCTTTGGTGTGAATGGCTTTATAGTAGTAGGCCAATAAAGAGCTCCATTATGTATTTTCATCTTTCATACTCCATTCTATTAGTTTCCTAATATATACCCACTGTTTAATAGATTCAAGCTACTCATGTTATAATAAGTAAACTTTAAAAAAAGGGTGTTTGAAATGACTCAGGAAAAACCACATGTATTAGTAATAGATGGAATGGCACTATTATTTAGATCTTTTTTTGCAACTGCCATGTCAGGCAATTATTTTAAAAATGATAAAGGAATTCCGACAAATGCGGTGCAAGGTTTTGCTCGCCATGTTTTGGCTGCACAAAATTTGATGCAACCTACTCATATGGCTATTTGTTGGGATAAAGGTATGCTGACATTTAGAAATGAGTTATATGATGGGTATAAAGCAAACCGTCCAAAGCCAGCTGAAGAGCTTATTCCCCAGTTTGATATGGCGCAGGATTTATCAGAGCATTTAGGGTGGATGAACTTCGGAATAGCAGGAATGGAAGCGGATGATACTATTGCTTCGATTACACATAAATGGAAGGATGATGCGAGGTTTACAATAGTCAGTGGAGACAAAGATCTACTTCAATTACTAGAGCCTTCCACAGAAATTGCATTTACAAAAAAAGGTTTCACTATTTATGATGTATACAATGAAGCCCGTTTCCTTGAAGAATACGGTATTTCTCCTTTGCTTTTCCCAGATGTGAAGGCATTTATGGGGGATTCTAGTGATGGCTATGCGGGTGTAAAGGGAATTGGCCCGAAAACAGCTTTACAACTTGTCCAAACCTATGGAACCGTAGATAAAGTCTTAGAGGCTTTACCGGCTTTGAAAGCTGGTCAACGAACTAAAATTGAAACGGATTTGGAGATGCTGAAGCTTTCCAAAGAGTTGGCTACTATCCGAAGAGATGTTCCTATAGAAGCTGAACTAGACCATTTAATCATAAAAGAAATCCCTTCGACAAAACATGAATTTTTATATGAGCATGGATATACTATTTTGGCTCGACAGCTTCAAAAATAATTATTTACTTACTGGAGTAATCTGAACGAACGTAAGAATAGGTGCATTATCCGAATAGCGCACTCTTCTAATCTCACTAGGTCGATTTCTACCTCCATTGTCGTGTATAATCATCACCAATTCATTGGCTACTAATTCATAGCCAATAAGGGGAACCCAATGATACGAAAAAGTGAATGTTTTATTCCACTCTAGTGAAAAGTATTTATCAAATTTTAAGGCAACCGGTCTGCCATTTTTTAATTCGTGAAGAGCTACTTGCAACGTACATTTTTTTACCTGCCAATTCGGGCCGAGCAACTTGCGCATATTTCGTATAAATCGATAAGTAAATAAGCCGATACGAGTTCCACCTAACTTTTCATATAAATCATTTGGCTGATAGTGATTAGTATTTGGGAATAAATAATTTAACAATACGAAAGCTGTGACTGGTCCACACGCAGAAGTCCGATAGTTAGCTTGAATTGTAGTATCATATTGAGAATGACCTTGAACAGGTAAAAGTATCTTCATATTCGACCTCCTAATAAGAGAGTTTTCCATTCACGTCTGGGAAACTCTTTTTTAAAAAATATTAGCAAAATATTATTTGCTTAATTGTTTGACTATTCTATAATACAATTTAACATAATCGCTCAAAAAAGGGGAAATGGTATGATTCGGTTACTACAAACTAAAGACTTGAAAGAGGCAGTTGATATAGCTTCACTAGCTTATCCGGGAATGCTTATTCAAACGGATGAAAAGAAAAAAGAATTGATAGAGCGAATGGAAACAGAACAAAATGAAGATAATGGAATACAATTTTTTGGTTGTTTTAATGACCTGGGTGAGCTTGTAGGGATTTTTCGTGTTAATGATTTTGAAGGTAATGTAAATGGTAGGTTTCAACGCATATTCGGTATTGGTATGGTTGCAGTGCATTTATTACATAAAAAAGAAAAAGTGGCGTTTCAACTTTTATCTTATTTTCATAACTATGCTAGACAGGAAAAAGTCGCACTTGTTTCACTTTATCCTTTTAATCCAAGTTTTTATCGGAAAATGGGTTACGGCTATGGACCGTTGCGATATGAATTTAAGTTTAAACCTGGAGAAATAATAGCAGATGGTAATAAAAGTCGGGTCAAATTATTAACACCATCCGATGAAGAGGCTATTGTATCTCTTTACAATGAATACGCACAAAACAACCATGGTATGTTAAAAAGAACTTGGAAGGAAAGAGAGTATATTAAAACTAGGAAAACACATTATGTTGGAGTAGAAGAGGGAAATCATTTAGTTGGGGCACTAGCTTTCACGTTAGAACCAGTAAAAGACAGTCATTTTCTACATCAACATATGATTATTCACGAATGGATATGGACTAACCCAAGTGCTTATAAACAACTCGCTTCTTGGGTTAGTTCGCAGCAAGATCAAGTAGATCGAGTTATTTTCCGTACGAATGACCAATCATTTTTATATAGTCTTTCTAATCCTACCAATGATTCAAATCATGTGATTCCAAGCGTATATCATGAAGTAGCGACTACAGGTTCAGGCATTATGTACCGAATTACAAATATAGAATCATTTGTTAATGGCACCAATTTTCATGGGTTAGGAAGACCTCAAGATAATATAAAGGTTTTATTGGTAATTGAGGATACATTTATTACTGAGCAACATGGATTATATGAATTATCTTATAGTAGTGGGCAGTGGGGTATTCAGAAAGTAGAAGACAATGACAATATTCAAGCGAATATAACAATCGGAATCCATGATTTAAGTTCGTGGTGGATGGGCTGTGTAACAATAGAGTCACTATATAATTACGGAGAAGCGAAGATACATCAGATAAATCCTAAAAAACTAGATGAGTGGTTTAAACCAAAAAATGGGCCAATTTGTTTTACAGCTTTTTAAACAAATACTTATGCGATAGTAAAACCAAAAGGAGAATTGCTATTTGATAAGCAATTCTCTAAGATTATTTCTATTTAACTTTAATGGAATTATTGGATTCACCTAAAAGTTTCTTCAATGCCTCACGGAAGCTTTTGTAGGTTTCAATATTGACTTGAATACTAGCATGAACAATTTCACGGATAAACCGAGGGTTGAATCCAACGTAAATAGGACGAATCCCCATTAAACGAAGAGAGCTATTTAAGCTGGAAATAGCCATTGCAAGCTCGTTATAATCAAATTCTTCTACATCTTCTACATTTACTCCAGTAAAATCAAATACCGCTTGCTCAATTTCTTTATGATCGCCAATATATTGGAGTGTTTTAGTTTCAATATTGTTAAAGCGCTCTCTGAACATATAACCAGCAATAGGGATTAAAATGGTCTTGGGAACGATTGAAGGAATAATAGGAGTAGAAATTGTTTTTATAATTTTCTCGTAGTGAGCAATTTTTTCTTTTAAATCAATTATTTCTTGTTCTTGTGACATTTAGATAAGCACCTCTGTTTTCCTCTTGATTTACGAGCAAGATTTTTGGCAATTATTAATAAGAAAAAGCTGCTTCTAAGGAGAAACAGCCTTTCTATATATGTTCTAAGCAACTCACAATCCTATAACCGCAATCTTGTGCATCTAGGAATTCTGTAACTGTTTCCTGCGCGAAGCTCGTCGCAGTATTACTTGTAGATGCTTAGTATTATAAATACTTTATTACTTAGTTCTGTGCATCTAAAAATTCTGTAACCGTGCTCCTGCGCAAAGCTCGTCGCAGTATGATATATAGATGCTTTGTACTAAAGATACTTTCTTACTTATTTTGTGCATCTAAAAAGTCAGTTACCTGCTCAGGTGATTTTGCGTTTGCGCTATGAAGATGTGCTTTTTTCTCGCCGTTTTGGTAAATAAGAAGGCTTGGAATTCCCATTACTTCATATTTATCAGCAACGTCAGGAAGTTCATCGCGATTGACCTCGTACCAAGTATATTGGCTATATTTTTCAATGATTGGATCGATGAACATTTCCATACGACGACAATCAGGACACCAGCCAGCTTCAAATTTTACTAATACTTCTTTGTCACCAGAAATGACCTCATTGAATTGTTCAGTAGTTGTAATTTTTTGCATGTTTATTTACCTCCTATGACTTTGTTTACAGTGTACACTGTTTCTTATGGTGGAGAAAGAAAAAAGAATTATTTATTCATTTTATTATTGCGAAAATTTAAATTTTGGTCTAAACTAATAGACATAGAGATTTGCTTCTATTTTTTTTGTGAATAAAATGAATGAGCGTTCATTCAAGATGAAGGGGAGGCTTTGCATATGACATATCAAATTAAAAAGGCTGCTGTATTAGGTTCAGGAGTTATGGGGTCAGGAATTGCTGCTCACTTAGCGAATATCGGCATTCCTACATTATTATTAGATATCGTTCCAAAAGAAGTTAGTAAAGATGAGGAAACAAAGGGTTTAACTATAGAGCATCCAACAGTAAGAAATAAATTTGCGGGGACAGCTATCCAAAAATTGTTGAAGCAAAAACCTGCACCACTAACTGCTAAGAAAAACTTACAGTTAATAACGGCAGGAAACTTAGAAGACGATCTTGAAAAATTAAAAGACGTTGACTGGATTATTGAAGTAGTAGTTGAAAACTTAGAAATTAAAAAAAGTTTATATGAAAGAATAGATGCAATTCGTAAGCCAGGAACAATCATTAGTTCGAATACATCAGGCATTAGTATTAATGCTATGGTGGAGGGCCGTTCAGACGATTTTGGAAAGCATTTCTTAGGAACACATTTCTTTAATCCTCCGCGTTATTTGAAACTTTTAGAAGTTATTCCAGCTAATACATCGGCTCCTGAAGTTGTCGATTTCATGAAGCAGTTCGGTGAAGATGTATTAGGAAAAGGCGTAGTACTTGCAAAAGATACACCGAACTTCATTGCCAACCGCATTGGAACTTATGGTTTGCTTGTAACACTTCGTGAAATGCAAGCTAGAGGTTATTCAGTTGGAGAGGTAGATTCGGTGACAGGACCACTAATTGGTCGTCCTAAGTCTGCGACATTCCGTACATTAGATGTAGTTGGGCTAGATACATTTGCACATGTTGCGAAAAACGTATTTGACCAAACAACTGGTGAGGAACAAAAAGTATTTGAAGTACCTGCATTTATGCAAAAAATGTT
>JGI24024J18818_10000410_pt1 | contig 15982 bp, 16 predicted proteins | sample Cruoilmetagenom2_FD_18818 | JGI IMG/M metagenome (IMG submission 18818) | reverse complement strand
TAANATGATTTCATCAAATATATCTAATTATAATGGCAATCTGTGATATTTCAATTAACAATATTGAAAAAGATGTAAATTGTTAAATTTTCCATCGATCCACACCTGACAACGTTTCAATTTTTAAACAAAAAATCAACAGTTCTTTTGTTACGGTTTCATAAAAAATTTAGTCGTATTTAACCGCACCAACGCTCCCCGATCCCTCAGAGTGTCGAAGCAGAGCGGTGATCTTGTTTCAACCGGGCAGCCGGGCGCTTCATTTCACGCATTTTTTAATGGTAAAAATTTTTATTGACAAGCGTTGTTTGCCTGTTTATATTTCGTCAGCTTTTTCGACATGGATCCAAAAGGCCGGGAACGAAAGTCCCCAGGCTTTTTTTTTGATTTTTTTTTGAAAGGGGGTGATTCCAATGGTTTGTACAACAGTTAGGAAAGGCCTTGACTGCCCTTTTATGACGGCAAAGGGGTGTTCATACAATGGCGGAATTTGTCACGAGACTGTAGAGAAATGTGACGGCTGCAACCGAAGCGCTGAATTTTCAACCAAATGGTACTGCACAGCATGCCCTGACCCTTCGTTAAAATGGAAAACCGGGGATTGCAATTTCGCTTCACATGTTACCAAACAATCCTCTGCATCAAAGACGAAAATTAATCCGCTCAAAGCATCCAAGAGAGGAAACAGGTAATGTTGCTTTCTATCGACCAATGAACCCCGCCCTTTAAAGGGCGGGGTTTTTTGTCTGCCATCAATTCCAACCCGTACTTTCGGTACTTTCTCATCTTCCCGATTTTTCAAGCGTTTTTCACTTGACAGACTTTATGTCTAAACTATAAGATTTATTGTAATTTATGTAGATATTGTTAAAAACGAATTCCAAATATTCCATATTCAAGGAGGTTGAATTTATGAACCCTATCGCTCAATCCCTCAATCAGGTCATCGAAAAAGGCAATCCGTATCTTATGGAAATGCTGTCTGATGTGGGAAAAAATCTTTTTTTCCCTAAAGGGATCTTGAGTCAAAGCGCTGAGGCCAAGGAAAAAGCCCACAAGTTAAATGCGACCATAGGGATCGCTACTGAGAAGGGGAGAACCATGATTTTCCCTTCGGTTATGGATTCCATTTGCGGTATCCGGCCTGCGGCGTCGTTAACCTATGCACCCTCTTTTGGAATTCCGGCGTTAAGAAAAATTTGGCTCGATTCCCTGTTTATAAAAAATCCATCTCTTTCCGGTAAAAGCGTGAGTCTCCCGGTGGTTACATGTGGTATTACCCATGCCATAAGCACGTTCGCGGATGTCTGGTTAGACCCCAATGATGTGGTTGTTTTGCCGGACATGATGTGGGGAAACTATAACATGGCTTTGAATGTCAAAAAAGGGGCGGTAATAAGACATTATCCCATGTTTTCNGAAAACGGAGGGCTTAATCTTGAAGCGTTTGAGGAAACCATCAAANCCGAAGCCAAAAAACGTGATAAGATATNTGTTTTATTGAATTTTCCAAATAATCCTACCGGTTATACAGCCACAGTAGAAGAGGGGGAACGAATTGTCGAAATCCTTACCTCGGTCGCTGATGAAGGTACAAACGTCATTGCGGTTATGGATGACGCCTATTTCGGACTTTTTTATGAAGACCAGACCTTGAAAGAATCCCTTTTTGCAAATCTTTGTGACCGGCATCCCAGGTTGCTCGGCGTAAAACTCGATGGCGCTACAAAGGAAAATTTTGTCTGGGGTTTGAGAGTCGGTTTTATAACTTACGGGTGTGTGATAGACGGTGACGAAAAGGGAGTTTACGATGCACTCGAAAGGAAGACGGCCGGAAGTATCCGGGGGGCAATTTCCAATGCGTCCCATCTGGGTCAGACCATTGTGCTCAAGTCCATGCAGGACGACAACTATACGGCGGAAAAAGAAGAAAAATTTGAAATACTGAAAAATAGGGCCATTCGTGTTAAAGAAGTTCTTTCGGATTCCAGATTCACAGACGCCTGGGATGTGTATCCGTTTAATTCCGGTTATTTTATGTGTATCCGTTTAAAATCTGTGAATGCTGAAGCACTCAGGGTCCACCTGCTGGAAAAATACGGGGTCGGGCTTATCTCCATCGGAGAGAAGGATTTGAGAGTCGCTTTTTCTTGCCTGGAAGAAAACGAAATCTCTGAACTTTTCAATATTGTTCTGCAAGGAGTGGAGGATTTAAAAAACTAACTGCATCTTAAACCGGATCGAATTTACCAATTGATGCACTCAGTATCTCGCGGGGTACGCAATCTGGTGGGACTATTGAACCGTTTAAAAAATATTATCGGATCCTTTGCCGGAAAAGAGCGGTCAATTAATATCGCACAGGCCGGAAAATGGACGCTCTATTTTGTATTAATTGGGATTATCGCAGGACTCGGTTCCGTTATTTTTCATTACCTGTGCCGGTTCGGTGTACACTTTTTTTTGGATTTACTTGCCGGCTACCGGCCCCCGGCTCCAGCCGGGGAGCATCATCTCATGCCGCCCACGGGTACGCCGTTTAACCCCCTCCTTCTATTCTTCCTTCCGGCGTTCGGCGGCCTTCTGAGCGGATGGCTGGTATATACCTATGCCCCTGAAGCCGAAGGCCACGGCACGGATGCTGCCATCGACGCCTACCACAGAAAAGGCGGTTTTATACGGGGAAGGGTCCCGATTATCAAGACCATTGCGTCTGCCCTGACACTGACTACCGGCGGTTCTGGCGGGCGGGAAGGCCCCATCGCTCAAATCGGAGCAGGCTTTGGCTCATTTCTGGCAACAGTATTGAAACTGTCGGACCGGGAACGGCGAATCATGATGGCTGCCGGGGTCGGGGCCGGGGTCGGGAGTATCTTTCGCGCCCCGTTGGCCGGCGCGCTTTTTGCCGCCGAGGTGTTGTACCGTGATCCGGAGTTCGAACCTGAAGTCATTATCCCTGCCGGTATCTCCTCGGTGGTTGCCTACTGTCTGTTTTGCCTGGTAAACGGATGGGGGTCTCTGTTCGAATCGCCGGATTTTATATTCCGCAATCCATTGGAATTGGGGCCTTATCTGGTGCTTTCCCTGGTTCTTGTGGTAGTGGGGGTTTTTTACATTAAAACGTTTTATGGCGTCATCAAAGTTTCAAAGGCCATCAAAATACCCAATCACTTCAAACCTGCCATTGGAGGACTCTGTACCGGCCTGGTGGGCTTCTTCTTACCCCAGACCCTGGCATTTGGGTACGGGTTCGTTCAACAAGCCATACACAATGAACTGACGATTCCGTTTTTACTTTTTCTAGCCGTTGGTAAGGTGTTGACCACATCTTTTTCCATCGGCTCCGGGGGCAGCGGCGGGGTTTTTGGTCCGTCCGTTGTGATTGGCGGCGCCATGGGCGGTGCGGTAGGGAAGATGTTCCATCAGATTATGCCCGGTATCGTCACCGAGCCCGGTGCGTTTGTTGTGGTGGGCATGGCAGGGTTTTTTACAGCGGTTTCAAATACGCCCATTTCAACCATCATATTTGTCAGCGAAATGACCAACTCATATCATCTGCTTCTTCCCAGCCTTCTGGTATGTTCGGTATCTTATCTAGCAGCGCGCAAGTGGACCATCTATGAAAAACAGGTCAAAAGCAAGATAAACTCTCCGGCCCATGCAGGAGATTTCTTCGTGGATATTCTGCAGGCCATCAGAGTGAAAGACCTGATGCATCTTGTGAAAAAGGTGGACGTCATTCCCCAGAACATGACGTTTGGAGATTTCAGAGAATTTTTCCCCGGAACAAAGCAGCACTACTTCCCGGTTGTCGATCAGCATAACAGACTGGAGGGGATATTTTCCAGTACGGATATTCGGGCAGTGCTATTTACCCGGGGAATCGGAAATCTTGTGGTGATGAATGATGTTGCCACCTATGACATCATATTAACAACACCTTCGGAAGATTTGAATGCGGTTTTACAAAAGTTTACCATTAAAAATATCGACAGCCTTCCTGTGGTAAAAGACGAGGATCATGGTATCCTGATCGGAATGCTGAATCGAAGAGAGGTTATTTCATATTACAATGAGCAGGTCCAAAAGATGAAAAACAGGTCTTAACCGGCTGTTGTCCAAACAGACGTCTCTTTGAGCGGGCAAGGAAACGTTTCTGCGCCGGCGAAAAATGATTTGGGAAGCAGCCCGTCAATATTTGACTTCCATCAGGAACAATCCATGTGCGGGCGCAGTTATTCCTGCAAGGTTGCGATCCTTTGAAGCGAGTATCCGCTTAACGTCGGCGGGGGTGATTTTCCCAAGACCGGCATCCACAAGTGTCCCCACAATATTGCGTACCATAAANTTAAGAAACCCGTNGCCTTCTATTTTTAAAACCAGATATCCATCATCGGTTTTCACAAGATCTGCATCTATAACAGATCGGACAGTGCTGGCTCTGGGACTTCCCGACCCTTCAAATGCTTTGAAATCATGTCGGCCGACGATATAATGAAATGCGCTCCCCATGGCATTCAGGTGGAGTTTTTTCCGGATATGCCAGGCGTACTGCCGGAAAATGGCACTAGGAAGCCGTCGATTCAAAATCCTGTAATGATACGTTTTGCTTTTTACTTCGTATCGAGCATGAAATTTTTCAGGAACCGGTTCGCAGGACCTTATGACAATATCTTTGGGTAAAAGACCGTTGAGCCCATTTTGAAAAACCTCAGCACCCAGTGACGTGTTGCATCGGAAATTGGCCACCTGGCCATAGGCGTGCACACCGGCATCCGTTCTGCCGGAGCCGATCACGGTGACCTTATTACCGGTCATGGTCATCAGTGCGTTCTCAATTTCACCCTGAATGGTTCGATCCGTGGCCTGACGCTGCCAGCCGTGGTAAGCGCTGCCATCGTACTCGATGATAATTTTGAAGTTCTGCATGAGAGATTCGGGTTAGAGCCTGTCACAGGGTATGTTGGCAAGTCGGCGCTCCAAAAAATCGTTTACGGAATCGGCGAATTCACTCAGGGGATACTCGGCGTCGCAGGACCTGCAGCGCAAAACCACCCGCCGTCACAATTTTTGGATAACCAGTTGTTTGTCGCATGAGGGGCATTGAGCCAAAAAATTTTCCATAGTTCATCCAACGTATCAATTCAGTCCATTGAAAAAGTTGTCGAATTCAGATAATTTAACGATTATGCTTTTATTATGCAGATTGACAATGTTGCGGGATTCTGTCAAATAAAATTTAAGACTAAATCTTAAAACGTGATGGATTGAGATTTTTTCAAATTCGTCAGGACAATTAAGGATAAATGAATATGACCAATAACACGTGTTCGGGTTTTAAAGCTGCCGGCATCGCCGCTGGTCTCAAGAAGAAAGGCAAAAAGGATCTCGGTCTCATGGTTTCAGAGGTTCCGGCTACTGTTGCCGGGGTGTTTACCAGAAATCGGGTGAAGGCGGCGCCGGTGATTCTTGACCGCCGGCGGATAAAAACGGGCGTCTGCCAGGCCATTATTGTCAACAGCGGCAACGCCAATTGTTGTACCGGTGAACAGGGAATCCGTGACGCCGAAACCATGGCAAATTTGGCAGCATCTGAACTCGGGATTTCAGAGGACCTGGTGCTTGTGGCTTCAACGGGTGTTATTGGGGAATCGCTGCCCATTGAAAAAATTGATGCTGCCATCCCCACCCTGGTCGATTCACTTAAATCCGAAGGAATTCCGGATCTGGCCAGATCGATAATGACCACGGATACCGTACCCAAAATGCTCTCGGCACACGGGGTTGTGAACGGGAAGACATTTACCGTCACCGGTGTTGCCAAAGGCGCAGGAATGATCCGGCCGGATATGGCGACCATGCTCTGTTTTGTCTGTACGGACGTCAAAATATCTTCGGAGATTTTAAAAGAGATTTTGGTGAAAGCGGTAAATCGGTCTTTTAACCGTATCACCATCGATGGAGATACCAGCACCAATGATACGGTGCTGGTCATGGCCAACGGTCTGTCGGGCGCTGTTATCCAAAGCCCGGCCCAAAAAGATATTTTTCAGAAGATTTTAGATGAGACCTTTTTGGATTTGGCCAAACAGTTGGTCAGAGACGGTGAGGGCGTGACAAAGCTGGTGGAAATAATGGTTCGGAATGCGCTATCGGATTCCGATGCCCAAAAAGTTGTCGATACGGTTGCCCATTCCCCCCTTGTAAAGACGGCCTTTTTCGGCGAGGATGCCAATTGGGGGCGGATCGCCGGTGCTGTGGGCCGGGCCGGTGTCCAAATAGATCCCTATAAGATCGATGTCTACTTTGATGATGTTCAGATGGTGAAAGCCGGTATGGGACAAGGAAAAACCGTCGAGGCTGAGGCCACAAAGGTTCTTAAGCGGCCGGAATTTACCGTAACCATTGATCTGAACTCCGGCAGCGGTTCCGGTTCAATATTGACGTGTGATTTTTCCGTAGACTATATCAGGATTAATGCGGATTACAGATCCTGAGCCGAATTTTTTACGATTTTTATCCGTACATTGGCTTGTCAGGGGGTAGCGGTAATCGGCTACAGGAGCAACCCTGAATGCCTTGCCCATGGAAAAATCCCTCATCGATGAATTGGGAATCGTCTTCATGTCTTTAATACGTTTGCAAAAATTTCTTTCAGAAGCCGGCATCTGTTCGAGGAGAAAGGGGGAGACGTATATCCAGGCAGGGCTTGTCCGTGTCAACGACAAGGTCGTTACGGAACTCGGCACAAAGATTGACCCCGAGAAAGATCGTATAGAATTCAAGGGCAGGGGGGTGACCTTAAAAAACGATCCGGTATATATTGTCCTCAACAAGCCGAGAGGACATGTAACAAGCTGCAGCCAGCCCGGAGACAAGACCGTGATGGACCTTATAAAAATTCCTCAGCGAATTTATCCCGTAGGCCGGCTCGACAAGGACTCCACCGGACTTTTAATTCTGACCAATGATGGAAGTCTTCATCACCGGCTATCGCATCCTTCCTTTGATCACGAAAAGGAATACGATGTAACGGTGTCAAAGCCGATAACCGATGGTGCACTAAAAAATATTTCCAAGGGGATGCCGATGATGGGAACAAAAACAAGACCTGCAGAGATTAAAAGAATCTCCCCCAAACGTTTTCGCATCGTGCTCAAGGAAGGAAAGAACAGACAGATTAGACGAATGGTTCGAAAAGTGGGAAGCCACGTTACGAGATTAAAACGGATACGGGTTTCGAATATAGAACTCAGAAGGCTTGCCGCAGGAGACTGGCGTTATTTGACGGAAAAAGAAAAAAAAAGGCTTATGACCTTAATATTCCTGGAAAATGCTGGTTGACATCCACCTCCCAATAGGTTAAGAGAAAAAGACTCCAAAGTGGATGCCAAAATTTTTCCCATTCATTCCTAAAAAAGGACATGTCATGATTAGATTTGGGCCGGCGGTCCGGGAGATGAAAAGCATGTCCAGCGAGGACATTTTTTCATCACGATTGAAACTTCTTATCATCATGGCCAAGGCGTTTTTAAAAGACTGCCCTATCGGGAAATATCGAAAGCAAGCCATTATAGAAAACTCCCACTTTGTTTTTTATCAATCTCTGAAACTGTCCAGTGAAATAGGCCCTATTAAAAACGACGATTCAAGGACACAACCCGGCAGGGCCTCCACGGGTGAATTGTACGAGGAGTATTTCTTCTATCAGAGAACCCAGCTTCTTGCGGTAATGGCCAAAGCCCTGGCAGAAGGCCGTCTGAAGGGGAAGGCCAGAAGAAAGGCCCTTCAAGACAATTTGGACAGAATCTGTGAAACGCTGACATTCAACTTCCACATCAAAGACGTGAACTTCCTAAAAGTAGCGTGAGCCAAGTCAATATTCCAAATGTAAAAATAGCGGTAATTGACGATGATTTGCTGGCCCGAGATTTTATCGTCACTGTTTTAATGTATTGTGTTAACAGGGATGTTCTAAGTTTCGACAGCGGTCTTGCGGCTTGGCAATACATCAAGGATCACGGAAGTCTTGACATTATTATTTCCGGAATCGATGTTCCCGGTTTGAGCGGCTTTAAACTCCTTTCCAAATTCAAAAAAAAATATCCGGAAAAAAAATGTATTCTGATGTCCGCCGATCCTGCCCATGAGCCATCGGCCAGGGACTCGGGAGCAGATGCTTTCCTTGCCAAACCTGTGAGTGTAAATGACCTCTTTAAGGTTGTGGAAACCTTTGTTGTGTGAAGTCAATGAACCTGTTTCGAAAAAATTTCTTCATCCGTTCTTGATCGGTGTAATGACAATGCTCACCCGTCTATTCATGGCGTCATTTGAAGAGATGGGTTGTGATTCTCCGTAGCCTACGGTCTGAATTCTTGCCGGATCGACCCCCTTTTGTACCAATGCATTCTTGACCGACAAAGCCCGTTTTTCAGACAGCGTTTGATTGTAAGCTTCAGAACCCTTTGAATCGGTATGCCCCTCCACTCGGATGGTTGTCTGCGGATATTTGTTGAGTATGCCGGCGACTCTGTCCATTTCGGTGTATGCACCGGGTTCAAGGGCCGAAGAGTCAAAGGCAAAAAAGGACTCGGACTTGAACGTCGCGGTCAAAACATCCTGGGTCCTCTGGATACTGACGGCGTCATTTTGAGCCATGGCATCCCTCATCTCTTGCTCCTGTCTGTCCATATACGCACCGATTTGATGACCGGCGAGCCCACCCACAGCGGCGCCGATTCCAGCCCCGACCAGTGTTGCTGTTGTATTTCTTCCAATGGCTTGACCGAGAAGCGCTCCACCGGCAGCGCCGGCCAAGACACCTGTCTTTGCGCCTTTTTCTTTGTTGGTCGTTCCTGCACAGGAAAAAATAAATGTCAGAAGTATCAAACATGCAATTATGGATATTGTTCTTTTCATGGTATCGCTCCTAAATTTGTTGGTGATTATCTTCATCCTAATCCTATTTTTTGAGTGCAATGTATACTAAAGTGAGAATTATGTGTCAAGAAACATAGGGCTTTCCAAAGAAATATAAAAGCATTTCAGCATGTTAAACCAGATTGAGATCGAAGTCGAAGCCGGGTGTCTGCCGGGTAAACCTTTTTGCCATATAAACGTCTAAGAATATAAAATAAAATTCTAAATTGAGTTGAAACACGAATCGACTCAATGCTAGACAGAGCGGTGGGGCCTGGATTATCACTTGCACCGCAAGAAAACTTAAGGTAAATAGTAGGTTAAATATTAGACTTCAGTTCCTGAATAGAAATTTTTTGATTTATCCGGGCCGATCCGTACAGGGGGCTTGTCGTTTCTGAGCAGAAAAGATCTGTCAGCGGGGCATAAGATTTGGAGATTGGCTTTTGTATAATAGTGCGGGAAGAGCGTTAATTGGAGCAGGTCGAAACCCAAAAGCCGGACGGGATGACTCCCCTATGTCATTGGAAGATAAAGAGTTGGTTGCTCGGGCGCAGCATGATGATCCGTCGGCTTTTGAAATTCTTGTCCGACGATATCAGGAAAAAGCATATGCCATCGCTTACAATATGTGCTCCGGGGATACCGAAGAAGCCCAAGAACTTACACAAGAGGCCTTTCTACGTGCTTTCCGGAGTTTAAAAAACTTTCGAGGAAAATCGTCTTTTTATACCTGGTTTTATCGCATTCTCGTAAATACGTGTTTAGACAGTCGACGCCGGCGGAAAAGATGGGAGAGAATATTTACATTTTGGCGGCGTGATCGGCGTGATCGAACAGACTCCAAAGAGATGGATGAAGATTATCCGGATCCGGGGGTAAATTCTAATCCCATGACTGCATTAAACGGAAAACAACTTGCCCAGGAAATCAGTCAGGCCCTGGAGACGCTCCCTGAAAAACAGCGCGTCATTTTTCAGTTGAAAGTTTTCCATGGAATGAAAATACGGGAAATTGCTCAGATTGTGGGATCGGCGGAGGGAACGGTCAAGAGCCATCTCTTCCGCGCCACCCATTTTTTAAGAGATGCTTTACAAGATTGGGTCCAGCCATAGGAGGTGTGTTTATGAAAAATTGTCGCCATTGGCAAGAGACACTCTGGTTGGAAGTGCACGGGGAACTGGGTTCTGAAGAACAGGGTAAATGGGAGAATCACCTTTCGACATGCAATGCCTGCTTGCAGGAGCGAAACCGTTTGATCCATCTGCTTGAAAATGTAAAGGAAGCCATGCCGGAACCGTCGCTTTCCCGTGAGAGCGCCCGGGCCCTCCATACCGCCGTTACAGAGAAACTCACAGAGAAACACCACAGGGGGTGGTGGCAAAATCCGTTTTTGGCAGGGTATATCAAGCCTGTACATGTGGCGGCTGTGTGCGGTATGCTGGTCGTGGCCTTTGGGTGGATCGGCATAAGGGGAATTCAACAATCACCAACGGTTAAGATAGCCTCGGACGTCGGCGTGGAAGAAAAAATGATCGTCAAACATATTGACATTCTTGAAAACCTGGATTTATTGGAAGAGATGGAGACCCTCGAAAAATTGGATCAAGTGATGGGTCGAAAAAACGCCACGATATAAGGCCCGATTCTCGTGAGCATGTTCGGGATAAAAAATACTCTGGATTTATCGACGATGATGAGAGACAAATACAGATCGTTTAAATACTTGAAGCCGTTGACGCTTGTTTTAGCTTTTGTACTTATAATACTCCTTTCTTCTCCAACCTTAAGCTTTAGCCGGTCGAAAAAGTATAACGGAGCGGATCAGCACTTTAGAACACAAAAGACCTACAAAGAGGCGGCGTCGAGCCATCGGCAGTCTATGGATTACCGAAATTTTCAAACAACTTACCCTCCGGCAGACCGGGAGAGACAATTTCTACTTCAGGTAAAAAACTACAAAAAAGGTTATAAGAAATTGTCTCCTGAAGAAAAAAAGATGCTCAAGAGAAAGTATCAGCAATGGCAGTCGATGCCCGAGGAAAGGCAGCAACTCTTGCGTCAGCGCATGGAGAAGTGGAAGCAGCTTCCTTCCCAAGAGCAAGAACTTATGCAGGAGCGCTTTCAGAAATGGCAAAAACTCCCTCCGGAAGAACGGGAGCGAACCCGGGAAAAGCTTCGAAAATGGAATGCGTTGCCTCCAGATGAAAAAGAGCAAATCCTCCAAAAATTTCGCGGCCCAGGATCCAAACGCCGTCCATAGGATATTCACACCCAAGACGTTCAACGCTAATTGAGCCTCTTACCAACTGTGCTTCAATCCTTCATACTGTTTAATTGCAGATGGATTGGCCAGATGGGCGTATGAATACCCTGCATCCATAAGGCCGTCCACCAGCCAATACCAGTTGAAGGTGGATTCAACCACAAATCCTTTGATTTGATCCCGAAAAGGGTCTAGTGTTTGTAAGATCTGTTCAAGATGATTCGGAACTCTTTTTTTGAACACGCGATTGAATGCTTTGTCCATAATACCGATGTAAGTATTTCTTGAATGAAGATCTAATCCGGCGTATAGTTCCATTGAGCACCTCCTTTTGTTAAAGGGTTATTATGTTTTCCTTAACCACCTATAACAAATCGAATCCTTTTTTGCGATTGGGAGGTGCCTTTTAGATGATTATCAAGATAACGCCGCATCTTAAAAGCATTCGATAACTGTTTTATTAATTCCATGCAGACCACTTCAAAGCTTCTATACTATCCGCTTAGATTTTTCAGGTTTTTCTTTTTCATAATATTACCCAAGATAGTTTAAAACTGGCAAAAAATAGCAAAATTACTGTCAAATATTGTCAAATACTTTTTGCGTGCAACTTGCCAATAAGATCTAACTAATTGAAATATATTTTTATATCTATTTTTAAAAATAGAATGTTAAATTTTGCACGTTTTTTGCTTTACCTTAGTTTAACCAATAGGGATTCTCGGGTGTGCGTGCATCTTTTCAGCCGGGCATCTTCAAAATTTAAATAAAAAGAGAAAATATATCCTGGTGTTAATAACGGTATTTCGGGAGACTATTATATGTGCCAAGAGCTTTGTAGGATTCTCAACCTGTCTTAATAATCTTTGGGAAAGGCGATTTAGTTGATCGCCCTTTTTTTAACATCCCATGGGAAGAATCATCAAAGAGTATAACGATATAACTTATTGCTAATAAAGCGATTTTTCTATCCAGTCGAAGAAATCTGGCAAACTCATGTTGTGTTTCAACTGTTTTTTATTCTTGAGGGGTGTGCATAGCAATGCTTTCAAATACTACAAATGTCGCGGAAAGCAAGCAAATTGAAGGTGCTTTAGAACATCGCGATGAAAAATACCGTACGATTCTGGAGACAATTCCTAATCCAGTTGTCCTTTTCGATATTGAGTGCAAAGTAGAATATTTCAATCCTGCCTTTACATGTGTTTTCGGGTGGACCTTAGATGAGTGTTTTGGCAAATCGATGAGTGTTTTTGTGCCGGAGAATGCTTGGCCAGAAATCAAAACGATGAGCGATAAATTGCTGGCTGGTAAAAGTTTTTCAGGTATTGAAACTTGTTGTTACACCAAAGAAGGAAACATTATCCATGTAAGTATAAGCGGAGCTGTATACAGGGATAGTCAAGGCAATCCAAGGGGTAGTGCCGTAGATTTAAGAGATAATAGCGAACAAAAAAAGCTGGAAAAACAATTTCAACAGATTCAGAAAATGGAGGCCATCAGCACATTGGCCGGTGGCATTGCTCACGGCTTCAATAACCTGCTAATGGGAATACAGGGTCGGACTGCCTTGATGTATTTGCAAACTGGTCCTGATCACCCCCATTTTGAACACCTCAAAGGAATAGAGGATTGTGTAAAGAGTTCGGCAAAACTTACAAAACAACTCTTGGGCTTTGCCAGAGGCGGGAAATATGAGGTCAAACCGACTGACATGAACGAAATCATCGATAAAAGCGCTGTTAGATTCGGACGAATAAAAAAAGAGATCATTATTCATGTAGAGAGCCAACCGGATATTTGGTCAGTAGAAGTAGACCAAAAACAAATTGAACAGGTGCTTTTAAATCTATATGTCAATGCTTGGCAGGCAATGCCCGAAGGGGGGGATTTATACATCCAGACAGAGAACGTTGTAGTTGATGAGAATTTTAAAAGGCCGTATCAGGTGGAACCAGGTAAGTATGTTCAAATTTCTTTAACAGATGCTGGTGTGGGTATGGATAAAGCGACCCAGGAAAGAATATTCGATCCATTTTTTACAACCAAGAGAATGGACAGGGGTGCCGGGTTGGGGCTGGCCTCTGTGTATGGCATCATCAAGAATCATGGTGGGTTCATAGATGTGTATAGCGAGAAAGATATAGGGACAACGTTTAAGATACATCTACCGGTCTCAGAAAAGGAGCCAGTTAAAGAAAAGAATGTCTATGAAAAGGTGCTTAGGGGCACAGAAATGATCCTTTTTGTTGATGATGATGATATAGTTATTCAAATCGGCAAGGACATGATTGAAAGTTTGGGGTATGAAGTCTGGACTGCAAAGAATGGCAAAGAAGCTATAGAAATCTGCAAAAAGAACATGGACAAAATCGATATGGTTATGCTGGATATAATTATGCCGGTCATGGACGGTGGAGAAACTTATGATAAATTAAAAGGGATAAATCCTGATATCAAGGTTCTCCTTTCGAGCGGATACGGTATCAACGGTCAAGCGACCGAAATACTGAATCGTGGTTGTAATGGTTTTATCCAGAAACCATTTGATATGAAAACTCTTTCAAAGAAAATAAGGAACGTTCTGGACAAAGAATAAACCTATTCTTGTTTCTTTTGCAGAATTGCCTATATCTTATAATCTATCTTGTTCATCAGAGTGTGATGATACTCTGCCTTTGATCCTGAGAAATTGAAGCCCAAAAAATATTATGCGAACCACTTAAGGTCGGTTTGATATCAACAAATTCAAAAGGAGAATATAATGAAACTGCTTAAAATGTTGTTCATGTTCTCTATGTCGATTTTACTCGTTTCATCAGCAGCCGCAGCAGAAGATTTTGACTGGATCAGGGATTTCAATATAAAGGCTGAAGCGAACACATCGGGATTCAGGGCAAGACTTGCAACCCGTTTTAAAATAGGTGACACACAAATCAGAATCGTGCTCAACAATGTTGAAGAACCTGCGGACGCCTATATGGTACTCCGGCTCGGAGAAATGTCAAATCAGCCTACAGAATACGTGATTGAAAAATACAAATCTGGTAAGGGCAAAGGCTGGGGCGCACTTGCGAAGAGTCTTGGCATAAAGCCCGGATCAAGAGAGTTCCATGCCCTGAAACGTGGCCAAGATTTTTACGATGATAATGATAGAGGTAAGGGCAAAGTGAAAAGCAAAGGCAAAGCCTGAGCGCAGGAACAGCGTCCATTTAAATGAGCATGTTATCCTACCGTTGAATCAGACGGTGATAAAGCTGTTGGTGCTTGCGATATGTATGTTTTCGATACTGGCGCTCGCCGGGTGCAGTAGGGTTAACAAAGAAAATTATGATAAAATCGAAATTTGTTTTTTTGGATTTTACGATATATGTAATCAGTAAGAATTGGCTTCAGGTTGTGCTTATGGCAAAATATCACAACAGTCGATCTATACTATCGCTTTTATTCCACAGTGCCATTCTATTCTTTGAGGCCTTTCAGCTTTTTCTTCCTCTTATTACTCCCCACCTGTCAAAAAGTGGCACCGTTACTGCTAAATAATGTCATATAATTCATGTATGCAATTCGCCTATTTGAGATAACCATCTGATTTTTTATAATTTCTATGTTTTTAAGGATGTCAAAAAGGTTTGGCATGATTGCTGCTATAACTATGAACCAAGTTCGGGAAGCTCTTTGTAATCAATTAAGGAGTCAAGCCATGGATAATAATCAAAATCCAGTTTACACCAAAGGCGATAGAAATGTTTTTTGCCCTTATTATCGAAATTGTTTGGATTATGCTGTCGAACTTCAATGGGAATATTGGGCCTGTTCGGATTGTCAGCATACACAAAAGGAAATATTGGTTACAGACGTCTTGTTGTTGCCAGTAGACACTGATCCGTATTACTCGTTTCCAAGGTCTTTTCATAAAAAAGCAGCAAATATCTCATTATAGTAAACAGGTTATTCCCTGTTCACGAAACTGCACTATAGAAATCAGGCACTTTTGGAATAATAGATAGAAAAACTTAAAAGGAATCAAACATGAGCTCCGCAACCCAAGAAAAAACGGTTTTTTCCATCGAGGATATATCAAAACGAAAGTTTTATCCTATTTCCCTTGATAATCTAAATCAAACCGGACTCAACGAGAAGCTCATTGAAGATCTTATCTTTAAACTCCTACATAGTCAGGGGGTAATGACCGGCAGACAAATTGCTGATGGAATCTGTCTTCAGTTCAAATCAATTGAACATATCCTGTTGGACTTAAAACAGCAACTATTTCTAACCTACAAATCCGATGCCGGTCTGAATGATTTCGCATATATGCTGACAGAGCAAGGACGAACAAAAGCGCTCATCGCTGCAGAAACTTCTGCCTACGTGGGTTCTGCTCCAATTCCTTTCACGGACTACTTGAAAAGCGTCGAGAGCCAATCCATTCAAAATGAAACTCCCGGGCTTGAAGAATTACGAGAAGCATTCCACGACCTGGTTTTGGAACAATATGTCTTTTATACGTTGGGACCGGCAATTAATTCCGGCAGAGGCGTGTTCTTGTATGGCGCACCGGGAAACGGTAAAACATCCATCGCAAAGAGAGTTCACAAATGCTTTAAAGATGCCATCTATATCCCAAAAACACTGCTTATCGGCGGTGAACTACTGAAATTCTACGACCCCCAGTGGCATAATGCTGTCGAGGATAAAGGACTACAATACGATAAACGATGGATTAAAGTCGATCGGCCGGCCGTTATCGTCGGTGGAGAAATGGATTTGGATTCCTTGGGAATCAAGTACAAT
>JGI24024J18818_10000409_pt1 | contig 15988 bp, 11 predicted proteins | sample Cruoilmetagenom2_FD_18818 | JGI IMG/M metagenome (IMG submission 18818) | reverse complement strand
AAGAACGTAAAGTCGTCCAGGATAACAATGTCCATGGGTAGATCGCGTGGACGACCAGTCCAGTCAGGTTCGCTGGATACCACTGACACCAATTCCAAGGTGACGTTGGGATCAAAGTTATCGCCAACTGATACTGTTGTTTTAACCGGTTTGTAGTCATGCTTCGGCCTGCCCAAATCTTCCGGAGTAACACTGACTTCCAGCGTGGGCGGTACGGCATCGCAGAATCCCATCAGAACCGTATCGTGGTCGGACGAGCGATATTGATCCGGCTGGTACAGATACGGCGGATTGTACTCGGTGTTGTAATCAAGGATGCGCGGCTCATCAGTATTGATATGCAAGATATCTACTCCCGTCACTCGATCATCCAGGCTGCTGGTATTGAAGATGTAATCCAATTTCCCGGATTGACCGAAGTACACATACGAGTAGCTGTCATCTGGAGCTATGGTGTCAGTCTGATTTGTCAACCCGGTTTCCAGTACATCAATCGGGTCTTCCATAGCATAAGAATTGAAATCACCCAACACAACCACATCAGGATCACCACTAAATACCTGCAAATCTGATACAAAGATCAGCAGTTCTTCAGCCTGCAAGGTGCGCTTAAAGTTATAGCAAGCTTGCCCATCACCCTGATCCTGGTCCAGCCCTTCTGCATCATAACAGCCCTTCGACTTGAAGTGATTGGTCACAACAGTGAAGATTTCACCTTTTGCGTCAAAGGTCTGTGCCACAGGAGGGCGGTCGAAGATTATATCTAAATCCGCCAGCGCGTCACCCACGGGGATCACACGATCTGTACGGTAGATAAGGTCGACCTTAATGGCGTTGGTTCCCGCGATACCTGCTGGCTCCGGGATAAAGGCCCACAAATCTGCCCCCACTTGCGCGTTGAGCGCATCAACAAGGGCGCCTATGGCTACATCACCGTTGTTTTCCAATTCCTGCAAACCGATGATGTCAGCATCCAACCCGAGGATAGCCGGTACAAGCTTCGCAGTCTGGCGGATTAGCTCTTCTTCCGTGTCAGCTCCGCGTTCACCCAGGGTGGTCCAGTAATTGTACACATTGAAGGTAGCCACTTTGATCGTACCACCAACCGGGTCGGGGGCTGCGGGACGGTGATTCGAGTAATCAAAGACCGGGTCTTGCGTGGGCTGTAAGCGGTAGTCATAGTATTGGTCTAACACACCCGTCAGATTCGTGGCAGTATCACCGAGACGGAGAGTGTTATCAGGGCCTAAATATGGGACTGTTGACGGGTTTTGGAAACTGCTCCCGTCATCAAGCAGCATCCGGCTGCGGTCATTTAGTTCCTGTTGGTTGTTCGCATCGACACCCGGCTCTACGATATCGGTCGGATTGAACAGCCGACCACCAACCGATAGTGCTACCTGACCATAGCGACCAAGGTCATATGTTTCGGTTGCGGACAGTGTCTGGGGGAAGGTCAACAGCATGGCTTCCACCGTTTCCCAATAGCCCAGGTCTGCCACGGGCAGATCGACCAGCGTGGGATCGATGGCAACGCCCCCATCACACCAATATAAAGTTTCAACATTGCTGATCTCAGTCAAACCTTTATATTCTTTCACCTCACCCGTTACCCGTACAACATCCCCCACTGAAACACTCCTCTTATACAGGTAGACGAAGATACCATCCGAGGTGGCTGGATCTCCATCGCCGATGGGATCCTGGATGTAGAACCCGCCCAATTGGCCATAATCCTGAAAATCGCCAGTGACCACGCCCTCCGTTGAAACGATGCTGCCTTCAATAGGACTGGATGAACCACTGCCCTGGATCTCATAAATCGGTGTATATGGATCGCCGCATACCTGGACTGTGGGTGGTACTGCTTCGTTGATCTCTGCCGGTGTATTGTAAGCTTCGCCAGGGACCGGAGACCCAACGAAACCAGGCAATCCTGCACCATGAAAGTCGTTGCGCATCCAGTCGGCTATAGTGTTTGTGTCTGTCGAATTGGGGATACGGGAAGCACCACCAGGTGTGTAAGGGAAGCCATCATACCACGGGTATAGCACAGTTGTGGAGTAAGCATAATCACCAGAGCCTCCATCGGTGACCGCAACATCATCGACAATCTTATCCCAAGGTGTAATATCGAGTATGCCATCATTATTAGTGTCCAGGTCATCACCAATATTGCCTGTGAAATTGTGTACTAAAAGCAAAGTTACGGTACCATTCTCGATGACATTCTCCATATATCCTGTAGTCCAATAGCCACCAGAATTGGTAATTCCCACCTGAAAAACGCCATCTATTATTCCGGCTTTGCTGCTATCGCCTTCGATTTCTAGCACTGTGAATGCTGAATTATCAGTACCAGCATCACCGAATATCTCAACATATTCATTGGTGTCAGTCCCATCGTGGTTGAACACAAATTCGTTGATCAGTGGATCATAAGTTGGAGGCGGAGCGCTTCCCATTGTTTGATCCGTATTTATGCTGTCGTATGTGTTTACTATGGGGCCAGACCAGTTGAACTCCTCATAAACAGTTCCTGCTCCAGTCAACTGCAGTGAATGACCGACGGGTGTTGATGACGACTCGGATACACCGATATCGGTGCTGGTGAGACCGTCGGCAGGACCACCGCTGGCAGTAAAAGTCCCCTCATAACTGAGGAATTGAATCACTACGTCCCCAGGATCGACCAAGGCAAACCCATCGGGTGACCCATTTTGGATACCGCTGATCAAATAATTAATGATCCCATAACCACCCTGCTGGTCTGCGATCACACCACTCAGATTAACTGTGTTGTATACAGCGCCACCATTGCCATTGTAAAGCACCAGGCTCCAGCCAGTCAAATCTGTCCCAGCCGGACCAGCAATTTCGATCGCTTCATCAGCATCTGTGCCATCGTTATCATAATGAAGCTCGTTCACAAAGACTGTCGTCGAGTCAGTTAGTGTCAAAGGCGCTGCCTGGGTTTGCATCTCTGTTGGCAGTAACAAGAACATAGACAGCAATAATGCTATCGCCAACGACCATGTTGTCACTCGAGTAATACGACCTTTAGTATTCATCTTCAATCTCCTTATAAAATCTAGTTGTAATATCGTTCCATTACTGTGGAATACTTTACAACGCTCATTAGATGATCAGAACCTTCCAGGAAAATCGTAATTTCCAAAGGAAGTTTGTCTGCATCTCGCTTTTGCGCCTGCGAATACAATGGCAAATTCACCTCCTCTTTAAAATCTTCGTTTATTCGATCGCCATGATGGTTTACTGCTCTCATTCTTAATTTTTCTCTATGATCTCTGCGGCTAAATGAGTATTTCACAAGTGTCATCTTTAATACTATTTTAACCTGTCCCTTGAAGAATCACAAGTTTTTTTCACCTTATTAATCTTAAAATATCTGAGTACAGAGATAGGAGGTTTCTACGCAGTATGGTTTCGAAAAATCATAATTCATGAATCTCGAAGTAAGCCTCCAACTCTGCAAGAATCACTTCTTTGACAACCATCTCGACCACGCTGTTTAACGCCGGATCCTGTCGCAGGTGAATTTGGATCTCTAATCCAAGGTCTGGGAGGATGAATTTGCCTCGCGAGCCAAATTTTTTGACCAACACGGCCGGTCCGCACCACTCAGGATTCTGCAGCAGGTAGACCAGCGTCCAATGCAACCGTGAACGCCGCTCTGCCCCTCTGACAAGCCTGCTGACAGCTTCCGAAGCACCAACTCGTTCCAGCAGTTCCCCTTCTCCTAGTGTTTGATCCCCGCGCAGGTGGGCTCGCAGCTGCTGGTGGGCGACTAAGTCCAGGTAACGTCGCATCGGGCTGGTCACACGGGCGTATGCCGCCAACCCAATCCCTGCGTGCGGTGCGGGTATCCCACCGACCCTGGCGCTTTTCTGTACATTGCGTGCGGCAAATGCCCGCGCCAGATCACCAAAAGCAAGGGGTTGCTCCAGTACAGCTTCTGATGGCACAGCATCCCCCGCAGATTCCTGGGCAGCATAGGGAAAGGGCAGCTCGAACTGCATGGCGTAACGCGCTGACGCCTCCCCTGCCATCAGCATCGCCTCCTGCACCAGGTTGCGGCTGCGCAAACGAAAGACCCGCCGCACGGATACTTTTCCATCCGCACCAACACGCAGGATCACCTCAGGGAGATCAATGAAGAGCGCACCGTTTTCGCGACGACGGTCTCGATAAGCCTGTGTTATTCTACCCAGGGCTTCAAACGGTTCTTCGTCCATGCGCTCTTCGACCTGCTCGTATGTGAGACGCTGCACACTTACCCAACTGGGAACGATCTCAAGGTTGGTAATACGCGCGTCTGGATCCATATCGATGCCAAACGAAAGCGCCGGCGATCTATCCGATAATCCAAGACCCATGCGCGTGCTGACCTCAGCAGGCAGCATGTGCACAGTGCGGTCTGGAAGATACAAATTTGCCCCTCTGGAGCGCGCTTCCATGTCCAATGGGCTGTCCACAGATACCAGTGCTGCAACATCCGCCACGTGCACCCACAGACGATTTCCTTCCAGGCTGATGGCGTCATCCGGATCCACGTTATCGCGGTCGTCAATGGCGAACGCCTGCAGGTGTGTCAGGTCCTCCCGCGACTCATCCTGTAAATCCGGCAGATCCAAGGCGGGCGAAGCAGTCGGCAATCCAAACCGCCTCGGATAGGGATCAATCGTGTTATCCCAATAGCCTAACTCCAGCAGCAGGGCGTGCGCCGTCTCCGGATGTTCAGTGCGGCCCAGGTCGCGCATTACGCGGCTATCCTGGCGTGAACCATATGCAAGCTCCTCAACTTCTCTGAGATAGCGTTCATCCTGCAGAGCGTAAGTCCCGTCTGCGATACGTTGCATGAATTCTTTCCAGGCCAATGCGGCGGCTTCTTTTGCCTCACGTGCTGCGATTTGCCCGGCAACCTCCCGTTGAGAACGAACCGACACTGCATCGGGAGTACCGGTAAAATACAAATTTTCATGCACCAGCTCCCAGGTTGCCCATGCTGAAGCAGGAGTGAACTCACCGTAGATCAATTCTGCCACTTCTACCAAGTCGCAGCTTTGATCATCCTCGCCCGCATTGAGCAGCAATTCCCAGGCTGTTTGAATGTCTCCTTCTGGTGGTTCAAGTTCATTAAACCCAAACACGGGCCCGGGATGCAGTAAGGCCACATCCTTCGTCCGAACACGGATACGCTTCCCCACACGCAGGGCAATCTCAAGCTTCTCTCCCGCCCGTTTTACCAGCGCGGGTTTCTCTTTGTACAGCACCAAACTGCCCTGTTTGAACTTCTCTTCCAACACGAGATAAACCTCCCATACTTCCTGATAAGTATACACCTATATTTATCCATCATAAAATCTCACAGGAATACTGCGCCCTTGACACCAATTGCTTCAAATATACGTGCTCACCATCTCGCTGTACGCTGCCTCTTGACAAGTGATAAAATTAGCCGTATATAGATAACTACTGATCGTTACATAAGTTACTAAACGTCTCTTGCGTTGTTTGATCGCTAATTGGGTTTAGCCTTCAATGCAAGGATCAGTAGCTAGTCCATTATTTGGGGGGACTGGCCTCAAGTTCATCACGTTCTACGAGGAGGTAAAAGATGGAACTAATGGAACTAATCATTTTGATCGTCGCAATGGTCATTATAGGGTTGTTTTTGGGTTGGCTCGCCGGCGTGATATTTAAAGATGATCGTCCATATGGTCTGGCAGGCGATATAGGTATCGCCATAGTATGCACGGTTCTAACCGGAGCCATTGATTGGTATGTGATTCCCGCCATGGGATTCAGTGATACGTTGAGAAACATAGGCATCCTGATTGAACCGGCGTTGGTTGCGCTGCTCGTGTTATGGTTGATCCGTAGGGCTAAAAGATAACTAACGGCATTCCCAATTATTACGATGCCTTCAGGATCTGCAATCATCGAAACGCACGACCTGGTGCGCGACTTCAAGGGAACGCGCGCCGTGGACTCGCTCAACCTGTCGATCCCGGGGGGGGAGTTATTCGGTCTGGTCGGTCCAGATGGGGCCGGAAAAACCACAACCTTACGTCTACTGGCAGGTCTGTTGGACATCACTTCAGGTACGGCGGAGGTGATGGGATATGATCTTGCCAAACAGGCGGAGACCATCAAACCACTGATCGGATACATGGCTCAACAGTTCAGCCTTTATGCTGATCTATCTGTAGTGGAGAACCTGAAATTCTTTGCAGACCTGTATGATGTCCCCAGGTCCGAGTTATCGGAGCGCATGGAGCGATTGTTATTATTCGCCGGCTTGACAGAATTCAAGGATCGCCGGGGGGGTAATTTATCTGGCGGAATGCAGAAGAAACTTGCCCTGGCGTGTACGCTGATCCACCAACCCGAGATCTTGCTGCTCGACGAGCCGACGACCGGAGTAGACCCGGTATCCAGGCGCGAGTTCTGGGACATCCTGAACGAACTTCACCTGAACGGAACCACCATCCTGGTCAGCACACCCTACATGGATGAAGCCGACCGATGCTCCCGGGTGGGACTGATGTATAACGGGCGCATGGTTGTGTGCGATTCGCCGCAACATATCCGCTCGTCAATCAAAGCCGAGGTGATCGAATTGAAGACGGACGACTGGCAAACCGCACACGATATGCTGAAGCAGCGGCCCGGTGTTATGGAAATCCAGACCTACGGCGAATCGTTACACCTGCTGGTTGATTCGGCGGAAGAACGATTACCGGAAATCGAAAAGGCATTGCTCGATCAAGGTATTTCCTATCGCGGTGTGCGTAAAGCGACCACGCGCATGGAAGAAGCTTTTATTTCTCTGATCAGGCAAATGGAGAGCTGAGGTGTCTTTACGTCATTTGCTTGCAGTAACGCGCAAAGAAATCCTGCACATCTTTCGAGACCGGATGACTTTATTCCTGGTTTTTCTGGCACCGGCACTATTGTTATTCATCATGGCCTACGCCCTGAGCGTTGAGATCCAGCATATTCCTGTAGCTGTGCTGGACTACGACCGCAGCGCTGTTTCTCGTTCATTCATCCAGCAAATAACCGCCGGTGAGGATCTGGAGCTGCACTCACAGGTAAATTCAATACATGAAATCAACAACTTGCTCATGCGCGGCGAGATTAAGGCCGCCCTGGTGATCGGCCCAAGCTTTGGGCGCGACCTGCAGGCCATGCGCGGCATCCCGATACAGATCATTATCGATGGCACCGAGCCACAAAGCGGCGGATTCGCCATGGAGCACATCAGCCGCCGCGCAGAAGAGTTTATCAATCAATCTCTATCTACCCAAATAGAAGCGATGGGTGGTTCATCAAATTCAATCCGGCCAATCGACTTGCGGGTGCGAACGTGGTACAACCCGGGATTGGAACCCAAAGTGGACCTGGTACCCGGACTGCTGTCCATTGTTTTGGGTTTCCCGGCGTTGTCTGTAGCGCTGACCATATCCCACGAACGCGAGCATGGCACGCTGGAGCAATTGATGGCCACACCAATTTCTCGCCCCGAGCTCCTTCTGGGGAAAATGATACCGTACATACTCGTGGGTATGGTGAACGCAATCTTGCTCCCGGTCATCGCCATCATGGCGTTTGACATCCCATTTAACGGCAGTTTCCTGCTCTACTTCATGCTGACCTGTATATTTATTTTCGCCGTGCTCAGCATGGGCATCATCATCGGTGTGTTTATGCCCACCCAACCGGCTGCGCTTGCGTTGTCCTTCCTGCTGATATTTTTCCCTGGATTCTTCCTGACGGGTATTTTTTTTCCCATCGCTGCCATGCCAGAAATCGTACGCATGGAATCTTTGGCGCTGCCCGGCACCCATTACGCCATCATCACGCGCGGCACTTTCTTGACCGGGGTAGGGCTGGATGTGCTGTGGCCTTACGGTGTAATGCTGTTCATTCTGGGTTGGGTCTTCGTGGCAATAGCGGCTTTATTCTTCAGAAAGAAGCTGGGATAAGAGAAGTGTATGTGGAAACGTATCGCTCGCGTTAACGCACTGGTGATCAAAGAATTCATCCACCTGCGGAGTGATTGGTGGCTTCCCGCCTTCATGCTAATCGGCGGAGCCATGGAGCTGCTGCTGATCGGTTGGGCGACTTCCCGTCCGATCACCAACCTGCCAATGTTGGTCCTGGACCAGGACCGCAGCCCACAAAGCCGTAAGTTGATCATCGCCCTGGAAAACACCGAAACCTTCAATCTGGATACCCAGGTTGAAGATATGCAGACCATCCACGATAGGCTCGAGCGCGGGCAAATTAACGCGGCATTGATTATCCCGCCAGATTTCGACCAGCAGTTAACTGCAGCGGATGGACAGGCAGCACTGCAGCTGCTTTTAAATGGCGCCGAGAGCATGGCAGCCACCAATGCCCTGCGCGCCACTGAAGGTTTGGTAAGAGAATTAGGGTTGGGGATCACGCTCAAGCGCCTGGGTATGGAAGCGGACGACCTGTCTGGGTTTGATCCCAGTCTGCGGGTATGGTTCAATGAGAAGCTCAGCGAGGCGTTATACACAACCCCAGCTGAGCTGGGCCTGATGCTGGAATTCACAATCCTGCTGTTCGCTGCGTTGACCTTCTCGCGTGAGAAAGAGTTGGGAACGCTTGAGAGCCTGCTGGTAACCCCGTTCTCCTCGCTTGAGATCATCATCGGCAAATCAATTCCCGTCATCCTGGTTAGTTTCGCCGACTTCCTCATCCTGCTGGCGATGGTCCACTTTGCTTTTGAAGTACCGATTCGAGGATCACTGCCCTTACTGCTATTACTTACCCTCATATATATGCTCGCGGTATTGGGTATTGGATTGGTGATATCCATTATATCGAGCAACCAGCACCAGGCGTTCCTGCTGGTGATGATCGTGGGCTTTGTCGATTTAATGTTCACCGGCTATGCAGCGCCGGTGGAATCAATGCCCGCCTTTCTGCAGCTCGTGGCCCAGGTTGTGCCTTCGCACCACTGGATGGCCATCCTGCGTGGAATAGCGCTCAAGGGCGCCGACTTGAGCGCCTTGTGGCCCAATGTGCTGGCTTTGGTGATACTGGGGCTGGTCATCGGCACCGTATCGCTGCGTTTTGTGCGCCGGGCACTGGAGTAGGTAAAATTTCTTATGCCAGCTAACGCAACGACCATCATCGCACAAGGTCTTACCAAACAGTTCGACAGCTTCACGGCTGTGGATGGGGTTGACTTTAAAGTCCGGCGCGGGGAAATATTCGGCTTCCTGGGTCCAAACGGCTCAGGGAAAACAACCACCATCCGCATGATGTTGGGGCTGCTGCAGCCAACTGCCGGTAGTGTGGAAGTGCTCGGTGTGAACGTTATCAAAGATCCTGGAGACATTCGCCAGCGTATCGGTTACATGTCTCAGCGTTTCAGCCTGTACAACGATCTGACGGTTCGGCAAAATCTGGTCTTCTCCGGACGGGCCTACGGCCTTGGAAACCAAGAGCTGGAAGAACGTTTACGATTTGTTGTACGGTTGTCCGGATTGGAGGGACGCGAAAATGCGCGCACCCGCGATCTGGCAGGTGGCTGGCGGCAGCGGCTGGCTCTCGGTGCGGCAATCCTGCACCAACCGGAGATTGTCTTCCTGGATGAGCCCACCGCGGGTGTTGATCCGCTCTCACGGCGCGCATTTTGGGAACTGCTCTACCAGTTATCCGCCCAGCAGGTAACCATTTTCGTGACCACCCACTACATGGACGAGGCCGAGCACTGTCATCATCTGGCTTTCATACAACGCGGAAAAATCATCGCGCACGGCTCACCAGAGCAAATAAAAGCGGAAATGATGAGCGGCGATGTGCTGGAGATAGAACCCCAGGATGCAACCTGCACCGTGGAGGCTTTACGATCCGCCCAGGCACGTGGGGAACTACCTGTGTTGGAGGTGACCCTGTATGGATCTCTGGTTCACGTGATTGCTCCACAAGTAGACCAGCATCTGGGAGCAATCAATGCAACACTTACCGCAGCAGATTGCCGGGTAGCGAATATGACTATTATTGAACCCTCGCTAGAGGACGTCTTCATCGCCAGTATGCGGGAGGAACAAATTTAACATTTTTAAACTGGAGCAAACGTAAGCTGCGCAACACACCAGTGAATATTCATGACACTAGCGTGGTGGAGGTAAAAATGAAACCGTTTCACATATTGAGTAAATTCCTGTGTTTATTAATCTTGGTCTCCATTCTCGCCGCATGTGATGACCTACCGTTCCTGGAGACCGAGCAAGATGGATTGAAGACCTCAGGTGTGGTTGAGGCGGTTGAAATCGCGGTGGCGCCACAAGCGGGTGGGCGCGTTTTGGAGGTTTATGTGAACGAAGGAGACCCCGTTGAGATCGGGAAAACGCTGTTCACGCTGGACGACACGCTTTTATCCTCCCAATACCGGCAGGCTCAAGCCGCGTATGAAACAGTCCAGGCCAACCTGGAAGCAGCCGAAGCAGCGCATGACCTGGCCTTGGCGAACCTGGTCGCAGCGGAAACAGCCGTGGAACTGGTGCAGATTCAGTACCAGCAGGTGTTCAACCAGGCGCGCTTTGTTGATCAGGCCAACCGCACCGGCATTTGGAACAGGCAGCAGCCAGACGAGTTCGAGACCCCACCCTGGTATTTCACCAAATCCGATAAGCTAGCCGCAAGCGAGGCAGAGGTGGCTGCCGCAAAAGAGGCTCTGGATGAAGAACAATCGGCTTACGAAGAACTTCTCGAGGACGACGTTTACGCCGATCTCCGTGAAGCTGAAGCCCGGCTGGCACAAGCCCAGGCCGCTTACATCGTCGCTCAAAGCATGTTGAATCGTGAAATCGACCAGCTTAAAAAATCACAACTGAACGATGTGCTCCAGTCGGACTTCGACGATGCAGAGGCTGAACTGGAGCAGGCCAATACGGCGCTCGACGAGATCCTGGCAGATGAAACTGCGGATGATATCCTGGAAGCCAAGGCGCGCATAACCAGCACTCAAGAGCGATACGAAACTGCCCTCGACCTCTGGAGCAGCCTGTTAACCGGCGAGCAGGCACTGGAGGTACAGGGGGCGAGCGTGGTATTGGAACAGGCTGAGGTTAACGTAATGGTGGCAGAAGCGGCCGTATCGCAGGCAGAAGCCGGTGTATCCGCGGCAGAGAAAGCCGTTGCCCAGGCACAGGTCTCAGTAGATACGATCGATGTGCAGAGAGACGAACTCACGGTTTACGCACCGGATTCTGGCATCATCCTGGTCCGCAACGTAGAACCGGGTGAAGTGATCCAACCGGGAATGACAGCCATGACCATCGGTCAGCTAGACGAACTAACCGTAACGGTTTACATTCCCGAGAATCGCTACGGCCTGATTTCGTTGGGCGACCCTGCCCAGGTGACGACAGACTCGTTCCCCGGGGAGGTGTTCAAGGCAGTTGTGACGCGCATCGCCGACCAGGCCGAATTCACACCGCGCAACGTGCAGACCGAGGAAGACCGCAGCACGATCGTTTTCGCCATCGAACTTATGGTTGACGACCCTTCCGGGAAGCTCAAGCCCGGTATGCCGGTGGACGTGGTATTCGAGTAGTTTTCGAAAAGCGCGCACAGTGTTTCGGGATGGTTTTTTACACAGACGAACACGGATTTTCTCGCATAAAGTCCTTCGTGCGTCTAATTTCGTGCGATCCTCATCCCTACTTTTAATTATTTGGAAAAACCATGAACAATCATGAAATCACCCCAGAGATCCGTAGTGCCGAATTGATGCCCACAACAAACAGCAGGAGGTCTCAATAGCCGTCTTGACCACCAAATAAACTCTCGTCAAATCTATCAAAATTATTCAAATCAACAATACGGATTATATCTTTTTCCTAACCCGGCAGTAACCACCATCATTTTCTGCGGCTTATAATGCCCTTATGCCAACTTACTAATGCCATAAACCTGACTCACCGGTACTACAAATAAAAATCCAGTATCTGGCTGTTCCAGGTCCCCGACTACAGATTGAGTTGCCTTGACAATCGCCTCAATTTGACTCTGGCTTTTTACTACGGTAAATAAAGTCCGATGTTGAGTCTCAGTATCTATAAATAAATTGCTAAGGCTAGGCATAAGGGGTAAATCGTCATGAAGCCCTGCCCGGCGTACTCGCCCGAGCCCCGAACTCTCCAGGATCGTCACACCTCTTATGCCAGCATTTTCCCAAGCGTCAAGAATATCTCGGCACTGATCCGAATTATCAAGCACAAAAACAATTTGGAAATACATATTTCATCTCCTAAAATGTTGATTCTTCTCTGAGGTCACATACCCCGCAGATTGCTGCGAATAATTCTGCTTGTGATTCCGATACTCAATAGCTTTCTGCGGAGAGGATTCATAAAACGATTAATTGGATCCCTTTGAAGTAGAAAAAACCATCTGCAAAATGGGAGGAGTAATCAATGAGGTGATAATGACTAACAAGACTATCGTTGAAAAAACAATCGAGTCAATTAATCCTTCTGAAATTCCAATAGCTGCGATGATTAAAGCAACTTCTCCACGAGGGATCATACCAAAGCCAAGTTGCACAGATTCTCGAATTGTCATTCCTCCAAAACGACCACCAAGTCCTGCTCCAACGAGTTTCGATATTACAACTACCACCAACATACCTGCCAGAAATATTAATCCCTCGATGGGTACTTGACGCACATTTGCAGATAACCCAATGTTGATAAAGAAGATGGGCACAAATATGCCATATGCAATCGAAGAAAAACCCCTTTCAATCTTGTCTTTAAACGAGCTGCGGGCGAAAAAAAGTCCTGCCAGGAATGCGCCAATAATCGCAGCCATTTGTCCGAGAGCTTCCGCAGACCAGGCGTAAAAAAGCATGGTGATGAAGGTGAATGCAATCAGACCTTGACTGATTGGCAATTTCTCTATTATTTTAGTAGTTTTGGGTAAAATCCAAAATCCAATGGCGGAGGCCACAACCAAGAATAAGCTCATCCTTAGTAATATCACAAGTACGCTTGAAAATCCACTCGATGCTCCCCCCATATAAAGGGCAAGAAATAAAGAAACGCCCAAGACACCTAAGGTGTCGTCAATGGCAGCTGCACCCAACAAGGTAGTGCCCACCTTGCTCCGTAAAACCTTTAATTCCATTAAAGTTTGAGCTGATATGCCAATGCTGGTTGGCGCTAGAATCAAGCCAATAAATAGAGCTTGTTTAGATTCAACCGAAAAGATTGTGGCCAAGAGATAACCCATACCTAGAGTTAAAACAAACCCCAAAGATCCAGCCAATACAGCGGATTTTCCCGATTTTGCCAGGTCGGTGAGATGAAGGTCTAAACCGGCGATAAACAGTAATAGTAAGACTCCCAGTTCCGCGAGATATGCAATCGTCTCACCTAATTGTTCACCTGTAAATGCAGGCCAATGCAAGAAATTCAATACTGAAGGACCCAAGATCAGACCTGCCAATACTTCACCAGCTACAGCAGGCTGCCCCAACCTGGAGCTCAGGTATCCGCCAACCTTAGCAGCACCTATTATGATGCACAAAGCAAGTATAAACTGCAAGAAAGGCATCATAGATTAATATTCTCTGTCCAGAGGTAGCAAAATGTGTCTGTACATCGTTGGGTAAAAATCCTTGTGAAGAAAGGAGTAGCCAGTTTTTTTGCTATTCGTAGTGCATCCAGAGGTGATATTCCCACCTCGAATGAGATAATTGACGTTCGTTGTGTCATCACATCCTGTACATGGCGCTGTGAATAATCAAAGACGCTGCAAATCAATCTCTCCCATAGGACGGATCATGGTCTCAGCGGCGAAGAACCCATTTTCCAATATCACTATTCCTTTCAAAACCACACCAATAAATATGTGCAATCTCCACTCAGTGGAGCGTGTTGTGAGAGCGGACAACCTCCCTAATCGGACTGCTCAATCCATATCCGACCGCATTAGATCACTATTCCGTGCTGGTAAAGCAGCAGCAACCCCCAGGAAGGTGAGAATAATGAGCCGCGCGTCCAGTTACATGCACCACAACTTCCGTTCCAGGCGGGCTAAGTTGCTGATGAGACCCAGGTTGATTAACAGGAGCACAATCAACCCAGCAAGCGTAAAAATGCGTGGATGTCGCCGAACAGGAGACCTTGGAAGTAAAAACTATGTCCTGATTTAATTCCTTATAAGTAACGCACCCATACGTATAAGCTGGCCAGTACCAAGGACAAGAATACAGTGATGATACCATAGCGCAGGAAGAGACCAAAGCTTATTGGTTGCCCGCTTTTTTCAGCCAGGTTGGCAACGACAACGTTGGCCGCGGCGCCCACAAGCGTAGTGTTGCCCCCCAAACAGGCGCCTAAAGCCAGCGACCACCACAGCGGACCCACGGGCATGGCCTGACCCAGGTTCTCTACCACTGGGATCATCGTAGCTGTGTAGGGGATATTATCCACAACACCAGAGGCAACAGCCGAAAGCCAAATCAACAACATCGAAGTCATCTGAAGGTTACCATCCGTCAGACGCAGTGCGGCCTGAGCTACAACCTCGATGATCCCCACTTCCACCAACGCTTCCACCAGGATGAACAAACCGATGAAGAAGAAGAGAGCAGTCCACTCGATTTCTCGCAGCACATGATGAAGGTCAATTCGTCCCCACAGTATCAGAACCGTAGCACCTGTCAAGGCAACGGTGGCTGGCTCGAGATGCAGGGCGCCGTGAAATAGAAATCCCAGGATCACACCGGTCATAACTACCAGCGATTTCCTCAGCAATGGACCGTTGGTGATCAATTCTGAGGTATCCAGAGCCTCGATGCTCAACGGATCGATTTTAGCAACTTGTAGGTCCTTCTTGAAAAGGAACCAGGCCAGCCCGATAAAGGCGATCAGGATTAGTATTGCGATTGGAGCCAAGTTGGCGGCGAAGGTGACAAAATCAATGCCGGCGGCACTGCCGATAAGTATATTGGGCGGATCTCCGATTAGGGTTGCAGTTCCCCCAATATTAGAAGCCAGAATCAAGGCAATGAGAAAGGGCAGCGGGTTGATCCTTAGGCTGGCTGTAATAAATAGGGTAACCGGCGCCATCAATATTACGATGGTAACATTATCGAGCAGCGCTGAGGTGACAGCAGTCACAAGCACCAAGATGACCAGGATGCGGTAAGGGTTTCCCTTTCCCAGCCGGACACTTTGGATGGCGATCCACTGAAAGAGACCCGTCTCCCGCAACACATTGGCAATCATCATCATACCTGCCAGCAAGAAGATGACATTCCAGTCAATCGCGTGAAAGGCTTGATCCTGGTCAAGCACACCAATGAGAATGATGGTCATCCCGCCTAACAGGGCTGCTATCGTGCGATGTATTCTATCAGAGACGATCAAAGCATAAGTGATCAGAAAAATGCCAGCAGCTAACCAGGTTGGGTTCATAGTGCGCCATCCTCGCCGCTCACTTCATCCTCTTGCTTCATACAGATCGCCAAGAGTTCCAGCAAATTGATGTATCCCACCACATGATATCGTTCATCCACTAACGGTATGCCCGACAGCCTGTGCTCATGCATGCGTTTGAAAGCATCCTTTACGGTCTCTCCTTGCTTTACCCAGATGGGATCCTTCATGGCATCGCCTGCGGTGCGTAAACGACTTAGTTTGGCAAATTCCATCGCTTCCTCCAAGTCGCTGATTTCGCTGAGAAATTCTTCGGGCATGATATGGAAGAAAATATCGTCGGCAAGGGTACGCAGACCGAGTAGTCCTACCAGACGGCCATCTTCAGCCACCACGCATACCACGTGCACATTGGGATGGGTCAGCATTGTCCGGGCGGCTTCATCCAAAGGGGTGTCTGGGGTGACAATGGTCGGCTCAAGATTCAGAACGGCAACCGCTTCTTCTACTGGTGTTTCTCTCAGGACAACCCA
>JGI24024J18818_10000407_pt1 | contig 16005 bp, 19 predicted proteins | sample Cruoilmetagenom2_FD_18818 | JGI IMG/M metagenome (IMG submission 18818) | reverse complement strand
TTTAGTAAACTTCCTTGTTTGTTCTTGGTCACCTTTTATAGAAGAGCCTTCCCTCATATCTCCCTAGATATAACTTCCTTGTTTTAGGCTCTTCGTGTTTCATATAGTCTCAGTAGAGAGTATATGAATGAGGAATTGGCGTATTTACTCTTCTTTTTTTACATCTAACTTATGACTCTTATAACTTCATATTAAATAACTTTAAATTTCGTTAATTATTCATTAATTTAAGTCTAAACTTAGTCTTACTTGCTTAAACTATGTGTTACATGTTTTGGACAAACATAATTTAAAGGAGTAAACATGAAGAAAATTATCACAGCATCACTCGTTGCAACACTTGCAATTACAACTGGGGCACAGGCATCATCTTTGAGTGCTAAATTAAGTTCTCTTGAGGCAGAATTGGCTGATCTTAAGAAACAAGTTAAGAAGCAAAACAAAAAAATCAATAAAGTAAAAGCACATGATAGCGGAGACAATATCAAATGGGGTGCTGACTTTAGAACGGCATATGATAACATCAACTATGATATGGCTAATGGTACTTCAGTAAAGAATGATTCACTTTACAGCATGAGACTTTGGTTAAATATGGCATATGCACCTGATCAAAACAATATATTCAAAGGGCAACTTTCTATGAACAAAGCCTTTGGTGCAGATTTTTCACAAATGCCAAATAGAGCCTTCTCTCTTGGTGGTATGTTTGACTGGACATCGAATGAAGCACTTACTGATAACTCATTGAAAGTAAGACAAGCATACTGGTTATACCTTGGTGAAAATGCATTTGGTGCAGATGTGCCTTGGACATTCTCTATAGGAAGAAGACCTTCAACAGGTGGTTTCCTTGCGAACCTTAGAGAAGATGATGCAGCTTCATCACCGCTTGCTCACATGATCAATGTTGAATATGATGGATTAAGCTCTAAATTAGATCTTTCAAATGTAACAGGTGTTCCTGGTCTGTCTGTTAAACTATGTATGGGTAAAGGTTCTACAAATGCACAGCCATTATTCGAAACAGCTACACCATATGCTGATGGTGACTTTAGTGGCGTTGATGAAGTAACACTTGCTGGACTTATCATTGAACCATACAATGATGGACAGATCATTACAAAAGCGATGTTCTACAGAGCTTGGGATGTTCCAGGACAAGATCCAGTTCAGGTTATGTCTGGTGATCCAATGAACCCAAGTCTACAACTTCCTGCATCACCGTTTTACAATGCAGGTAACATGGATAGTGCAGTGTTTTCTGTTTTAGTTGACGGATTGACTGAAGAAGGTTATTTTGCAGATGCTAAAGTATTTGGTTCATTTGGATGGAGTGAGTCTAACCCGGATTCAGGTAATATGATGTTAGGTTCACTTGATAGCGAATCAGGTACATCTTACTGGTTTGGTGCCTATCTTCCTGTAACGGATGGTGAAGGTGAGGATTATGGTACAGTTGGACTTGAATATAACCATGGTTCTGAGTACTGGAGACCATTTACATATGGTGAAGATACTATGATCGGGTCTAAATTGGCTGCTCGTGGTGATGCTTGGGAAGCTAGTTATACTTACCAGATCAATGAAGCACTTAGTATGCAAATCAGATATACTGATATTTCATATGACTATACAGGAAGTAACGGATTCTTCGCTAACTACTCTGGTGCATCTAATGATATTGATGAGCTAAAATCTGGTGCAGCTAGCTTTACTGCTCTTGGCGGAACATATGATCCATTAACAGGTACTGCAAACAATCTTGGTGTTGTTACAGGGAACCTTATGGCTCAAGGTATGAGTATGGAAGCAGCTCAAGCAGCAGCAGGACAAATGGCCGGTGCTGCTATTTTCCTTCCAAATGTTGTTGAAGCAGCGCAAGACTTTAGATTTTACCTTAGATATAGATTCTAAAAGCATTTAACAAAGGGATTTTCCCTTTGTTGATTTTAAGACATAAATAGTCAATCCAAAAAAACCTAATTATCAGACCAGACCACCCAATTATATAATTTCAATTCTACCACAATCTAAAAATTTCAAAAATAAATAAAAATAAATAAAAATCTAGTTATAATGCCTTTCTATTAATAAAATAATAAAAGGAGTATAAATGCTTAAAAATATTTTGAGTATCATAGGTGGTATAGTTTTATTAGCAGTTGTTTATTTAGTTATAAACTTTGGAGGTATGATGGGTAAGGTATCTACTCTACATCCAGATGCTATGGGACACTACATGGGTATGTTTAAAAGAGTGCTTGATTCAGGTAGTAGTGCGGAGGCTATGGTTAGAAGAGTGAAAATCAATGATGATGTTTCTACTGAGGATGCATTAGAACTTATGAGAGAAATAGCTACTGACAATAACTTTTTAGTTGTTGGTGATGCTAAAATGTCTATTAAGGGCAGTATAAAGGATCCAGAAGGAAAAAGATATATTAGAATTCTATCTTTTTGTTCACCGTCAATTGCAGAGCAATTTATTGGTTATAACGAAGGATTTGGAGCATTCATGCCTTGTAGAATTTTAATCGTTGAAGATGATGAGGGTAACAGATGGTTGCATACTATGGCAATGGAGTTAATGCTCTACGGTGGAAAACCACTTCCTCCTGAAATGCTGAAAATGGCATTAAGAGTTCGTGGACTCATGTATGGAATGATGGATGCAGCAGCAACAGATGGTGAATACGATCCATCTGAAAATAAGTATCAAGAAGGAAACTAACTGTACTTAATATAACAGTTTAGTATGTTTTGAATGTATATTTTCTAAACATACTAATGAGTCTTTAAATTAGATTTTAAAGAATCCTCTTCTAAAGTTCAACAGTAGAGATGAAGATTTATCTGAATGATTGTTAAAAATCTTTTTAATTCACCTCTAAAATAGCTTAGTTCCGTAATTAAATGTACAGTACTGAGGTTACAAAATGAAATCTTTTTGATTCTAATGTAAGATATTTATGCATTTACTTCATAATGTAATCAAAATTATATTATAATTTGTAACTTAAGTTTCTATGAATAATAGAAATTAAAAAATTAAAAATAAGGTTTAAAATGAAAAAAATAGTTCTTACTATGCTATTTGCCAGTATTGGTCTTGTTGCCTCTGAAGGTGAAGTGCCTTACGCAATTGGTTTGAAATTGGCACCCCAGGCAGATAAAATCTATGCAATGGAATGTGCTAGCTGTCATGGAAAAGATGGAAAGCAGACTAGTTTTAGTGGTTTTCCTGATGTGGTTACTTATGGTGTAATTGCTGGTATGGATACGGCTACATTGGCTAAAACGATTAAAGAGTACAGAGGTGGAGTAAAAAGTAAAGACTATCAGCCTCTCAATAAATATGGTTACGGTGCAGCAATGGCAGCCCCAACAAGAGATCTCTCTTGGGATGAGATTGATGCAGTTGCAAAATATATCAATGGTTTAAAGTAAGGAGTAAATATGGATAAGAAATATATTGAAACAATGTTAGCGAAGATGGATACAGATCTATCGAAACAAGGCATGAGTAGAAGAGATGCTATGAAACTGGCTGGTCTATCTGGAGCAGGTATCTTTATGGGTGGAGCTACAAGTGCAAGCGCTGAAGAAGAGAAGATAGTAAAGAGTGATGCTAAAGCCAAAATAGTCATTGTTGGTGGTGGTTTAGCAGGTATAAGTACTGCTGCAAGATTGACACTTAATCTTAGTGATCCTGATATTACAATAATCGAACCAGAAAAGACCTCTGCCTCTTATCAACCTGGACAAACTTTAGTCGCTGCGGGTATTTGGGATAAAGATGACATACTTTATCAAAGAGATGATTTTGTTCCCGATGGTGTAAAAGTTATTGAAGATAGAGCAGTATTTTTTAACCCACAAGAGAATAAGTTGACTACAGAGAAGGGTCAAGTTGTTACTTATGACTATCTTATCCTTGCAATGGGGGTTCAGCTTGACTTTGAAAGAATTAAAGGTTTAGAAGAGGCAGGCCGTGCCTACTCTTCGGGTAACAATGATAAACTTCTGGATGCTTTGGGAGACAGTATATGTTCTATTTATACTGCTCAAGGTTCTACCAAGACTTGGGAAATAATGCAAAAGTATATTGAACAAGCAAAGTCTGGTAAGAAAACAAAATTCATCTTTACCCATCCCAGTACACCAATTAAATGTGGTGGTGCCCCTAAAAAGATCATATATTTGACAAATGCCAGACTCAAAGAAGCAGGTGCAAGAGAGAATGCTGAACTTACCTTCTACCCAAATGGGGGAGCAATGTTTGGTGTACCTGAATACCACGATGCCATAGTAGGACAGTTTAAAAGAGAAGGTATAAAACATCACTATAGACATAACCTTATTGAAGTAGATAAAGAAAAAAAGATTGCTGTTTTTGATTCTAAATGGCAAGAGAAAGGCCCTTGGGATCCAGTGATGAAAGATTTCGAGGTTATTCCTAAGCATGAGAAGCTAAAAGTACCATATGACTTCTTGCATATTTCACCTTCACAAATTGCACCAAGAGAGATTGCAGAGTCGGATCTTGGTTCAGCTAAAGGTTGGATACCGGTAAATAAAGAGACGCTTCAGCATATTAGATATATGAATGTATTTTCTATAGGAGATGTTGCACAGGTACCAATGGGTAAAACAGGTGGATCTGTAAGAAAGCAGTATAAAGTACTTGTAGATAACCTTGTGGCACTTATGAATGGTAAAAAACTTGAGGCTAAATATGCAGGATATACAGTTTGTCCATTGATTACTGATATTGGTACTGTGATGCTTGCAGAGTTTGACTGGACAGTTAAACCTACACCTTCATTCCCACTTGATCCAACAGTTGAAAGATGGGTATTCTGGTTGATGAAAGTGTATGCATTGAAACCTATGACTATGTATGGAATGATGTCCGGTAGAGCATAATAGTAGAAATTTAGGACAAATGAATGCAATTAGAATTTGAGCTTGTCACATATAATGAAGAGTTAGATAAATTTGAGTTAGACGAAACGATGTACCAAATGGAGATAAGTGATGAAGATGCTCAAACCTATGAGCTTTTAAAATCTTCAGACTTAAATTTATATAACTGGCTAAAAGAGTCGGACTTTTTTATTGAGTATCTTTCGAAAGAAGTATATCCTGATAGCGAACATAGAAAAATCGCTATTAGCGATATCAATGGTACAACCTTCCGAAGATTTTATTTTTTCAAAGTCACAAGTGGTGATAGCCATTATGAATATTTTAAAAAACTTTTTAATATTTATGAAGAATCAGACTGGCAAGATAGAGAAGAAGTTGGAGAACAAATTTTAGAGCATCTAATGGTTAAAAGACAAGATCTTATAATAGATTTAAATGAGTATAGCATAGAAGATAATACTTGATGGAAAAATTTAAACTTGCTATAAAAAGAGAATTTTTTGTTTATATAGCAATGCTTTTTGTACTAGGCTTAGTTATGCATGCTGACTTGCTAAGTGATCCCTCTTCAAGGTTTCAACTGATGCATGAAAAAGGAAACTATTCTCATCCTTTTTTATACACTTTTTTTGTCTATATCATACTTCTTCTTATTAGAAAAACTCTAGATTTCATAATGGGTTTATTTAAAAAGAAAACGCATTGAATATTAAATATTCTTAATGACATAGATATTTTTATGGTGTAATATTCATTTTAAAAATTGTTTCTACTGGTAACACACTGCGTTAAAACTCACTTATATCCAACTATTTAACACTTATTTTTAAAACCATAGATTATAATTATGATTATAATTGTAATTTATGTTAGTTGTATTTATAAATCTATACGGCAACTAAACTAAGTTATATTAAGGATGATCAAGAAGATTCCTAAACATTATAAAAATCTAGAAAAAAGGTAAAGATGTGAACAAAACATTGAATGAAGAAGAATCAAATTCTGTTAGCAGAAGAGAATTCTTTAAAAGAACAGCATCAGTAAGTGCTGTTGCTGCCACTGGTATTTTGGCACCAAGCACAGTTCTTGCAGATGATAAAAACATAATGCATCACACTGAGTGGGGAACTACTTTAGGTGATGAAATTAATAAGAATCCTTATGGTGTACCATCAGCATATGAGCATAATGTTGTGAGAAGAACATCAGCATTAATGTCTTCAGCTGGAGATATGCATGCTGCTATATCTATGACTCCACTACATGCATTAAGTGGTATTATTACACCAAATGGATTACACTTTACACGATGTCACAATGGTGTAGCACATATTGATCCAAATAAATATAGATTAATGATACATGGTTTGGTAGAAAAGCCAATTGTGCTTACATTAGAGCAACTGAAAAGATATCCAAGTGAAAGTAGAATTCTTGTTTTAGAATGTCCATCAAACTCTGCAGCAGAATGGAAAGGCCCACAATTTGGTACTTTGCAAATGGTCAAGGGTATGATGGCTTGTGCAGAGTGGACAGGTGTTCGTCTTAAAACAATTCTTGATGAGCTTGGACTTAAGCCTGAAGCTAAGTGGATGCTTGCAGAAGGATCTGACGGTTCAGAGATGAGTAGAACATTACCAATCGAGAAAGTGCTTGACGATGTGATGATCGTATATGCACAAAACGGTGAAGCACTACGTGATGAGCAGGGTTACCCGGTTCGTCTAATGGCTCCGGGTTGGGAAGCGAACCTTTGTGTTAAGTGGCTAAAAAGATTAGAGTTTGGAGATAAACCATGGTATGCAAAAGAGGAAACTTCCAAGTATACTGCGTTGACTGCAAGTGGTAAAGCGATACAGCATTTCTATGCAAATGAAGTAAACTCTGTGATTACATCACCATGTCCTGAGGTACCTTGGACAGATCTTGAAAAAGGTGATCTTGTCGAAATAGAAGGTTTAGCATGGAGTGGTCATGGTACTATCGAAGGTGTTGATATCAGTTTTGATGGTGGAAAAAACTGGGTTGAAGCGAATCTTAAAGGTTTAGTGCTTCCAAAAGCCTGGACAAGATTCTCATACATGTACAAGTATGAAGGTAAGCCATTGTTATTGCAAAGTCGTTCTTATGATGACTCCAAGAATGTTCAACCAACAGTCAATCAAGAAAAAGCTGTAGTTGGTGTTGAGGGTGTATATCATAGAAATGCAATCATCACATGGGCAGTTAGTGATATGGGGGAGGTAAGTAATGTTCAAATTAGATCGTAAATTAGTAACTATTGGTATGACATTGGCACTGAGTTCAACTCTTGCTATGGCAGCTGCAAGTGCTGCGGCACCAGGTGTTTACAAATCAAAGCCAGGTGCAATAGATGGTGGTGTAACTTACCCAAGAGAAAAGGGTAACTACACTGCGTATAAATACAATGAGCAAAGCACTAAAGGTGTGAGATTTGGTAGAACACCTACTGCAAATGAGATCAAAGCATGGGATATAGATGCACTTCCAGATGGTACTGGTTTACCAGAAGGTGAGGGTTCCGTTGAGCTTGGTGATGAGCTTTATGAAGCACAATGTGCCATTTGTCATGGTGAGTTTGGTGGTGGTGGACAAGGTTATCCACAACTAGCTGGTGGTAATCAAAGTAAAGATAAAAATGGCGTTGTAATCACTCTTAAAAATCAAAGAGTATATGGTAATACAGATGCACCAAAAAGAACAGTTGGTACATACTGGCCGGTAGCTACAACACTCTTTACTTACATAAGAGATGCTATGCCTTATGCACATCCAAAATCTTTGTCAAATGATGAAACTTACGCTATTACTGCTTATATATTGGCTCAAAATGGATTAGAAGTTGATGGTGAAGATATGGATGACGATGAGTTTGTTTTAAATAAAGAAAAACTTATGAAAGTTGTTCTTCCAAACAGAAATGGTTTCTATCCAAATATTGATGGACCAAATGCACAGGAAGATATCAGAGCATTCTTTGCTGACCGTGCTAAAAATATTGGTGCTGGTGTGAGATGTATGAAGAATTGTAAAGACCCAGGTGGTAAGGATGGTAAAACACCTCCTACTGTTATGAAAATTAAGTATGAGATGTCAGATGTTGTACCTCCATATGCATATGCAAAAGATTTACCACCGAAAAAAGAAGGTGGAATATCACACCCTGGTAAAGCAGATTATGAAAAGGCCTGTGCAGTTTGTCATAAAACAGATGCAATGGGTGCTCCTGCAGTTGGGGACAAGCATGCATGGGAAGCAACACTTAAAAAAGGTATTGACAATGTCTATGCAAATTCTATTAATGGTACAGGTGGAATGCCTCCAAGAGGTGGTAGTACATTATCAGATGATAAAATAAAAGCGATAGTTGACTATATGGTGGAAGCAAGTAAGTAGTTTGACTACTCACTTTTTCTACACAGTTAAGTTATAGTATAATACTTATAAGGGTTTAGAGACCTTTATAAGTCCAATTTAAAATAAAGGAAAAAAAATGGAAAGAAGAAATTTTTTGAGTATGGGAGTTGTAGCAGCAGCCGCAATTTTGGTACCAGTAACAGATCTAAATGCAGTAAACTTTAGAGAGACAAAGCCAAAGGCATGGGAGGCTGAAAAGTCTGCTGATGCAATCAAGGCTTTGTTTGGTGATGCGGCACTTACGCCAACAGATAAAATAAAGATGGTAGCTCCTAAATTAGCAGAAAATGGTGGATCGATCCCTATTTCACTTAAAAGTGATCTAGACATTGAAACTCTTGCATTTTTCCAAGATGCAAACCCAAGATCTGCTACAGTAGTATTTACAGTACCTGAGGGTCAAAAAGTAAACTATTCTTTTAGAATTAAGATGAGACAAACAGCTTTCGTTACTGTTGTAGCTAAGACAAAAGATGGAAAACTACATACGCTTAATAAAGAGATAGATGTATCTATCGGTGGTTGTGGAGGTTGATCTAATCACATCCACATTTCAATAAAATAAAATAAAATAAAATAAAAATAATAAAGGATACAAAATGGCTAAAAAGATGAAAATCAAAGCAAAAGAAAAAGATGGTGTTGTTAAAGTAAAAGCAATGTTTACCAGCTTAATGGCAGATAAAGAAGAAGCAGAAAAAAAGAACATAAAACCTGAATTCATCACGTATATAGTTGGAAAATCAAATGGTAAAGTTGTTTTTGAAGCATCTACAAGTGGATTTATGGCAGAAAACCCACTATTGAAATTCTCATTCACAGGTGCTAAAAAGGGTGATGAGTTGGAATTTGTTCTTACTGATAATCATGGTAAAACACAAACAGGAAAGAAAAAAATTAAGTAAGGATACTTATGAAAAGTATATTAAGTATTTTATTAATAGTGGCATTTGCAGTAGCAATGCCATTTATGTTTAATAAGTCAATTGATGTGAAAGAGCCTCACAAGCTTGATATTGATGGAAACTTTATCCTTAACGAATGGGTACCGTCTCGTGTAGGCGGTGGTCCAGAGTGGGATTATAACTTAAAGCCAATACAAGTAAGTGAAAGAGTTTGGTGTTATTTTGGGGCTATGGAAATGCCAACAAAAGATAATGCGGGTAATATGTCAAACTCTTGTTACATCAAAGGTGATACTGAGTGGATAACTTGGGATACAGGACCTTCATACATCTTCGCAAAACAAGCCTATGCACAAATGAAAAAAATTGCAGATATGCCAGTAAAGACTGTCATAATTAGTCATGAACATGATGATCATTGGTTGGGTAATAACTATTATAAAGAAGTGCATGGAGCTAAAATTGTTGGTCCAGCATCTATTAATGAGAACTATTATGGTCCAAGACATATAGAGGGTAAAGATTATCCTGGTATGCAAACCAGAATGATTAAAGCACTCTATCAAAATGCGACTAGAAAAACTGTACTAGCATTGACAGATGAAGCATTTGAAGATACAACAGAATTTGAAATCTCTGGTGTAAAGTTCGAGTATGTCAAAGTTGGTTATGTGCACTCTGAAGAAGACTGGTACCTTTATTTACCGGATGATAAAGTGATTTTAGCTGCGGATACGGTTATGAATGGTAGGGTAACTTCAAATAGAGATGGTCTTGTTGTTGGACAGATCAATGCATTGAATTCAATCAAATCTAAAGATTGGGACTATTTGGTTCCAGGACACGGGTTTATTACTGATAAAACAGCTGCAGATGAGACTGTACTGTATTTTGATCTACTTAAAGAAAGAATTATTGCAAAAATGGAAGATGGCGTTATCGCAGATTTCATTACTAAAGAAGTAACACTAAATGAGTTTAGAGATAAAGACTTGTATTATGTGCTTAGTCCATCGAATGTATTTCGATCTTATGAAGAGTTAGAGATGTTTGATGAAGATGACTTAATTGACTATAGTGCAGAGAAAGATGACAACGACGAAGATGCCGAAGAAGATGAAGATTAATATTCATCAGAAAGCTGTAGTGTAAAGTAAAAGTGTTTATTAAAAGACTTTTCTTTATGCTTATAAGTGTTATTAGTATTACCTTTGCTAATGACGTTAATCTTGATCAACTCGTAGTTGAAGCAAAAAAAACCAATAAACATATTTTGGTTTATTTGCACATTACAGGATGTGATTATTGTCTTAACATGGAAGAGTTTACTTTTGATGATGAGATGGTAATCGCAGCTATAAAAAAAGATTTCATTTTTGTCGATATGAATGTCAGAGATGACGGTGTTGTTATATATGACAATTTTAAAGTTAGCAAACTTAAGTTCGCAAAAAAAATTGGCTATCCCATGTATCCAAGTTGTCTATTTTTTGATAAAAATGGAGAACTTGTATATGATGCAGTAGGTTACAGGGATGAAATCAAATTTCTTAAAACATTGAAGATCGTTAGTAGTAAAGCCTACGATGATATAGAGTAAAAGTAGGTAAAATGACTAAAGTTGGTAAAGTCTCTTCATTGTTCTATTCTCCCCCTACTGGGCGCACTACAGTTGCCTCCTTCTCCTTAGATAGTAAAGGTATAGTAAATGATAAACACTACAATAAAAGTATCGACAGATCGGTTCTCATTGCTTCTTTGGAGAGTTATGCGCTTGTTAAACGTCATGGTATAGATGTACCCTATGGTGACTTGGGTGAAAATGTGCTGATAGACTATAATCCTTATCATCTCACAGCAGGGACTAAACTTAAAATAGGGAAAGTTACTCTGGAGATAAGTCAACCTTGTACGCTTTGTAAAAGTCTTACGACAATAGATAGTAAACTCCCAAAACTTCTTAAAGATGATAGAGGTATCTTTGCAAAGGTCATGGAACCCGGAAGTATTAAAGAGGGTGATGATATTTATCTCTTAGATTGAGACTGTCACAAATACCTATTATACACGATTATCTACTAAGCAAACACTAAAATTAATTTTTAAGGAATATAAATGAAAAAGATACTATTTTCTATTGTCTTTCTAGGGATGACACTACTATTGGCACATGGTCCAAACCATAATAAGGCTGATGATGCTAAAAAAAGAGGTGACTATAAAGCTGCTGTGAAATATAGCCTTATGCAATTGGATGAGGATTATAAGAAGTTTGGTGAATATTCTAAAGAGACTATGATTACCTATGGTAGATTAGGAATTTATTCTGAAAAGTTAGGAGGGTATTTCGAAGCATTAGCATACTATTTCGAAGCTTTAAAAATACAAAAAAAACTTTTAGACGAAAATGATGTAACCACAGCCACTACCTATAATAATATGGGAGGAATATATAGTAAGCAAGAAAAATACAAAGTGGCACTTGATTATTATTTTAAATCTTTGAAAATACAAGAAATTGTTTTTGGAAAGAATCACCGTAGTGCAGCCATTACTAATAGTAATATAGCCAAAGTCTATCGTAAACAAGGGAAATACAAACAAGCACTAGAGTACTACAAAAAGTCTTTAGAAATACGACAAAAGACTTTAGATGAGAATGATTATTCTATTGCTTTAGCTCATAGTAATATAGGTTTGGTTTACTTCAAACAAGGGAAACACGCAGAGGCACTAAATGAATTGGGTAAAACTTTAAAGATACGAAAAAAGGTATTTGGGGAAAAGCATTCTTTTACAAAAAAAACACAAAAGAATATTGATTTTATTAAAAGAAAAATGCAGACCCTTTAAAAAGAGAGGGTTCTCTCTATTAGCCAAAAAGCTGATACACCGCCAATCATATATACAACAGCGGTTTGTAACTTGTCCAGCAAAGCAGGATATGTTAAACGCTGCAAAATTACTACCATAAACACAACCGTTGCCACAAATATGAGTTGTCCTAACTCCACGCCTATGTTAAAGAAAATAAGTGCAAGTGTAACGGCTTGTTGTGGTAAGCCTATTTCAGCAAGTGCCCCTGCAAAGCCAAAGCCATGCAATAATCCAAAGATAAAAGCAATGAGCCAAGGATAAAGTGAAGTTAAACCTACTTTTCCTTGCTTCTCATGTATGATTTCCATCGCTAAAAAGAGTATGCTCAGTGCGATGACAGCTTCAACAGGTGCTTGTGGGATATGTACAATACCAAGCGTAGATACTGCCATCGTTAAGGAGTGTGCCAGCGTAAAGGCAGTAAGTGTCCAAAGTAAACGACGCATATTTTTGACTATAAGTAACAGTGCAAAAACAAAAAGGAGATGGTCAAAACCTAGTAAAATATGTGTGATACCCAGCCATGTATATGTTTGTACAATTTGCCATGAAGACGTATCTTTGGGTACACGGTAAGATGATGTTGAAGAACTCAAGAGTTTTGAGTGAGATACACCGGAAAGAAGTTCCAAGCGTAAGAGTAGATCTGTGCCTGTACTTTTTAATCCTTCAATAAAAAGTGTTTTATCTGCTAAACCCTCGTTACACTTCATCTGCCATCTGTCTAAATAGGTACTATTGACCAAGTGACTGGTTTTGGGTAAGGTTAAACTACACTCTTTTGGTATTAGCATATCGATAGGTAATTTTTGATCATCTTTTGACGCCAATTTTAATAATACCGAATAGTGCTGCGACTTGATCTCTTTTATCTCTAAGTATGATAGTTTAATTTCATCTGCCATGCTAAAGGTACAAAAAAGAAACATAAGGAGTAAAGACGTTATATTTTTCATTATTTTACAACACTCACATTTAACGCTTTACGTACTACATCATCCAAGATGATCTCATAACGGCTTTTTAAATCCTCATAAAGGATTTTATTTTCTTTTTGCTGTTCTTTTGCTAGCCATTCACGCTTCACCTGCTGTTTGACTTTACTGTATTCTGTACCCTCTTCATTGTTGAAGGAACCTTTATTCTCTTGAAAGTATGCCTTTAAAACTGCATCACTAGGTTCATCAACCATTGCAACATCTTCAAAGAGATACTGCATTTTCTGTGCCAAACGGTGGCGTATGATCCTGTCATCTTTATCTAGACCTATAGCAATGGCCTCACGAGACAACACTTCTTCTCGTATGTCTTTCTCTAAAAGCTCTTGTATCTCTATCTCTGTCGGGGGTATACTGTTTTCTTCCATAAAAGCGCCAGAAAGTACTTCTACGTTAGACTTGTTAATGATAATCTGTTGTGTATTACTTGCTTCTTCATCACTATTTAGTTGTGAAAAAAGGAAAAATAACCCAACACCTATAAGTAAAAAATGTAAAAGAGGTTCTTTTATTAATTTTGAAAATATACTACTATGTTTATACATGAGTAAAATGTCCTTGCTTTTTGGGATCTTTGCACCTAATTTTACTTTATAATATACTTTTTTGACTTAAAAGTTATAAAGCCAGAACGTATTAAAGAGGATATTTATACGTCTCTTCTAGCTGAAAAAAGTGAACTATAAAGCCTTTTCAGCTATGATAATTATGCAAATTAATTTTAAGGAATAACATGAAAATGAATTGGACAAGTTTCGTAGCAGTAGTATTATTAACATTCGGTGTAACCGCAAATGGGGCACAGGATATCCGTATCTATACAGCAGATAACCAAGGTGGTAAAATTAATCCGGCAGGTGTAGAGAAAGCATTTACCGATGCTGGTTTTTATGTCACAGGTATTAACAATATGAACATACCATTTGATGCAAAGTATAAAAAACATCCACATGAACTCTACTATCTGATGACTGTGCATAAAAAAGATTTTGTTAATAAACTAGCAAAGAAGTATCCAGAAATCGCATTGTTTACTCCGCTTAGTATGTCTATCTTTACCAGAAATGGTGATAAAACTATCTCTATATCCTCAATGTCTGCAAATGGTATTGCTAAAATTACGGGTATAGCAGCTGACAATGCTGACTTAGTGGCTTATATGAAAGATGTTGCAGATACTCTTGCAAAAGCACTTCCTAATGGGAAATTTGAAAATGTTAGCTATAAAATAGGAAAAGCAGAAGGTGATCTTGTTAAGAGATTTACAATGGAGATGGATGTAAAAGATGATGAAATAGAAGATGAAGCAGAAGGAATACAAGAAGAACTTGAAGCGGGACTTGAGACAGGAGGCTTTGTTGTAGCGGGGTTCAATCAACTTGCAGCTGAGTTCGCAAACGCAGGCAATGATACCTATGACTTTTTTGATGTGTATTCTATTTGTAAAGTACCTGTTATCTACACAGTATCTAGGATTCGCCCGGAAGCAGGTGCCTTTGCCCCTTGTACTCTCTATATGTATAAGAAAAAAGGTGAAACAGTAGTACATTTTGCTTATCCGACAATCTATAACTGGATTAGCTCTCTAGATATTGCAGATAAAGAATCAAAAGAAGTACTTCTTAAAGCTCAAAATCTAATGAATAACACGCTATCTGAGGTAACTGAATAGGTTACCCCTCACATTTAATCCCTTTACTTGCTTTATCTCTTTTTATAAAGCAAGTAAACTTCACATATAAACTTATTTCAAATAATTTTTAAACCAAACAATCTCATAGTAAAGAGCTCTTATTTAATATAACGCACTTCAAAGTAATGCACAACTTCACGCGTAAGTGTAGCCTCTTTTCTTCTTTTAAAATGTTCATTTAGATCAAAACCTTCTTTTTCGTAACCCTCTTTGTATTCATGTATAAATTGCTTAAAGAGCTCTTCTTTTATTGCAGTCACTTCATAGGTGACTTTATCGTAGAAAAGCCCATCATTTTGACTCTCTTCTCTTGATATCTCATTTGCGTTAATAGCACCATACCTATTTTCTTCTTCTTGTGTGATATTCATCTCAAGATGCGCACGTATGGAGGTGATCATATGTTCAAGCTGGAGAAGGGGCATATCCTGGGGCAGTGCTGCAATAATGCTTGCTTTTTCTTTACTGTAGCCCCAGTCACCTGATATTGGAAGGTCTGCATCAAAAGTTGTTTTTATGAGCTCTTGAATGTTTGTGTTCTCTTGGAGGGGATTAAAGGTTCTCATCTATTTCTCTTTTATTAAGTCGACTTCATCCAGTACATCATACCAGCCTGCAAGTTCTCTGCTGCCTTGCACTTCAGCAATGATCTTACCTTCAGATGTCAAAAAATAGTGAAAAGGTACGCCATACTTTTCAAAGCCATCAGGAATGTCATGTTGATCTCTTGACATGTAGAGAAGTATATAATCTTCTTTCATATCTTTTATGAGGGCTTTATTGGAGAGGGTTTGTTCTTTAAACCTTTCACAGTGCTTGCATTGGTCAGCCCCTATAAAAAGGTAGACCATTTTGTGCTCTTTTTTGGCTGTTTCAAGGGCATTATTATAATCGTGTTCCCAATTAAGTTCTACAGCATTAAGGGTTGAGAAAAGTAGAAATATTGAAAAGAAAATCTTGCTAAGAAATAAAAAGTTATTCATTGTTTTTCCTCCTATAATTCATTACTATTATAGCCCAGCTTCTTTAATAGCTTCTGTTCTTGCATGTGCCATAAGTGGTTCAAAGACAAGTTTGAGACTACCGTTACTCATGATATCATCCAGGGCATAAAGTGTTAGTCCTATGCGATGGTCTGTGAGTCTGTTCTGCGGATAGT
>JGI24024J18818_10000406_pt1 | contig 16015 bp, 19 predicted proteins | sample Cruoilmetagenom2_FD_18818 | JGI IMG/M metagenome (IMG submission 18818) | reverse complement strand
CAAGATCAGCAACCAGATCTTCCAGTTCCATCGCCATGAATGTACCTGCAAGGGCGCTGCGGTCACACCCTGCCGCAAAAAAAACCTGATCATCCGGGTTCTTCTCCCCCAGACCCCGCGACTCCCCATCTCGATCATGGCCCCCAACTGGAGGGATTCGAGTACGCCCCCTAGCCTGCATATCTCACCGGGTGCCGTCGCGAGGGCGGCGAGGGGCTGTGCCCAGTGGTGTTTTCGACCCGAGGGGAGCGGAGTCGTACTCTTCAGTACGTCGAGCACTCCGAGGCGAGAAAACAACGCTGGGTAGGGACCCGTTCCGGCGGGAGCCGGAATGGGCGGGTGCATCGCCGGCCGCAGCCGGCAGCTGGTGAGATATGCAGGCTAGTACCTGACGATGTGCCGCCGACTTTCGCTACGAAGCCTGCGTCGCCTTCCCCCAGGTGGTGCCCGGTTGCTCGATGGTGTAGTAGACCCGGATCTCCTCGAGCTCCTCGAAGATCCTCGGGACCACCTGGACCGGCATGCCGATCTCGACCTCGTCGATGGTGTCGCCGATCCAGGCGAGGAGGGCCGGGGGTGTCCGCCAGGCGGTCGAGCGGGCGCGCGCGGGCGTGGGTCACATGGTCAAGATCGAGCTCGAGGTCGACACCTCGGCTCAGCTCGAGGAAGGGCTCGCCGTCGACGCGGTCCTCCTCGACAACATGGACCCTGAGACGCTGCGTACGGCAGTGACCCTGGTGGACGGCCGCTGTCTCACCGAGGCCTCGGGAGGCATCGACCTCGACACCGCGTCGGCGGTGGCCGCGACCGGCGTAGACCTGCTCTCGGTCGGGGCCCTGACCCATTCGGCGCCATGGTTGGACGCCTCATGTGGTGACGTCTCCTAACTCCCCGGGGGCGTTTCATCCCAGACGCTGATGAATACGAAATCCTGTACATCGAGTTTGTACAAAGGCGATGGAGGTTCCTTGCCGTTGGCGTACACATGGGTGCCACGCTCAGAATGTTGCATGGCGAATCGTGGGTGGCACCCGTGGTCTGGAGTGATTGCGAATGGCGGCACTCATACAAGCGAACAAACTCGACCGGCCCAATTACGTACACAACAGAGGATGAGATCCACACACACTACAGGGGACCACCATGAGACTCTTCAGAGCCCTCGTCGGTTCGATCTTCGTATTCGCTTGTGTGGCGTGCACCGGTGGAGAGCTGCAGTCCGACACCGACACACTTGCCGCCGTTGAACCGTTGACCGGCCCCTATTTGGGCCAGCAACCGCCGGGCGTGGAACCGGCGCTCTTCGCACCCGGGGTGGTTTCGACCGGTTTTCAGGAATTCAGCATCAATTTCTCTCCCACGGGCGACGAGGTCTTTTTTTACGCCACCGGCCCGACCTACACTCCGCGGATAATCCTGCACTCCCGCCTCGAGGACGGAATCTGGAGCAACCCGCGCGAGGCCGCATTTTCAGACCCCGGGAGGACCGATCTCTACCCCTTCGTGACCCCCGACGGGAACAGGCTTTTTTTCTGTTCATTTCGATCCTCGGGTGGGTCGGGCACGCGCATGGAGATCTGGTTTGTCGAGCGCACCGAGAGGGGTTGGTCGGAGCCGCAGAAGATCGATTTTGGCGGCGATTTCGGAGGGCTTGGGACATTTCCGTCAGTTGCCACCAACGGCAACCTCTACTTCAATCGTATTCTCGACTCGCCAAGCTCCGCCATCTATGTCTCGCGATTCGAGAACGGCCGCTACCATAGGCCGGAAAACCTGGGCCCAGCCGTCAACAACCAAGCCGGGGACCACCATCCTTTCATCGCTTCGGATGAGAGCTATCTCCTATTCAGCTCTCAGCGGGAAGAAGACTCCTTTGGCGGCAGCGACCTCTTTATAAGTCTGCACCAGGAGGACGGGACATGGTCAGCGGCGAAGAACCTCGGCCCGAAAGTCAACACCTCGTATGGCGAAAGGTCACCATTTGTGACCGCCGACGGGAAGTATCTTTTCTTCTCAAGCTCCCGACCCGTAGCGGATCTGTTGCCGGATGGGCCGCTGAATTACGAGGAGATCAACCGACGGCTGCACAGCCCGGGAAACGGGCTCCAAGACATCTACTGGATCAGCACAGAGGCGATCCAACTGCCCTGATAAGGGCGGCACCCAATCGAAGTGGGGCACCCAAGACGATTCAACAAGTGTGAACGTGGCGCCCGCATGTGGCACCCAGAGCATGCACCCATGATTATCATTGCGCTGCGATCTTGGGCTCGAAAAGGGCGTCGTCGAGCGGCGGGTTGGCCTCGTACGAGAGCAGGGCCACGTGGGCCGTGTCGAGGACCCCGGCCAAACGGACTCTCATGTGCGGTAGTAGCACGCCACCGACCTCGCGGTGGTCGAAGAAGAGGTTGACCATCCGGCCGTTCTCACCGAATTCCTCTTCCATCGTCAGTAGGCCGGTGGCGATGTCGAAATAAACGAAGACCTCTTTGCCGGTGCTGATGGTTTTGCGAAGCTTGTAGAACGCCCCGCCCTCGAGGGCTACGGTTTCGACGAAATCATAGGTCACGTTCTTTGCCTCGTGATCGACCAGATCAAGAGTAATGCTGAACTGCTGTTGCCACGTCGACCCACCGGGTGGCAGAGGCTGCCAATCATTGCCCTCTACCCGCCAGGCCGTGATGCCGTCGGTCACGACAAAGAAACCGCCATTGCGTTCCTGCCGGATGAAGTTGGGCGCCTTCAAAAGGCGCGTGGCGCCGAATTTGCCCCCCACCGTGTACCCGGTCGAGGTCATGGACAGGGTACGCAGGGAGGCCAGCGCCTCGCGGCCACCCATCGCCGCGATGCAGCGGTCGATCACTTCTTCGGCCCTCGTAGCCAGGGGTTCGGTCTGTGCAGCGACAATTCGCTCGTAGGCCTGCTGCGCTCGCTTTGCAAGCTCGACCCGGCGTGCAGCGAGCGCACGGTTTTCTTCGCTGTCCTGGGCTGGGGCGACGGAACTGCAAGTCAAGATGAGAACGAGTGCGGCAATCGTGAAAAGCACCGTGCGGTACCTCCTGGTTCGCTGGGGTTCTCGATGGTCCACAGGTGAATACGGGGGATTTCGTAGCGTAGTTTCACCGCGCCTCGATGGATGCCAGGTGTCACATTGTCACATTGGGTGGTCTCGCAAAGTCATAAAGTGATAGGCGGCACCCATGCATGTGGTCGTGATGAGGGTGGATCAGTGGCCGCCCTGGTCGCCGAAGAGGGCTTCGATGCTCGTGTTGTAGGGGTTCTGCTGACCGAGGAAACTCGGGAACCTCTGTTCAAGGATCGAAAACCCAGGTGGCTGGCACCTTTTCATTTTCTCTTGCGCGCCTGCTATCTCTCCAGGACGTAGCGGTGATTGCAGCAGCCGTGGCCTTGCATCAGGGTCTTGGACCGTTCGAGCTTGATTTTGATTTCCATGCCATCGGTGAGGCCGAAGTCGGCGTGGCAGACGCACGCGTATCCGAGGTCAAGAGCGTTGGCCTCGCGGAAGACTTTTTCGGTGAGGCATTCGGTGATACGCATCTCAAAGACATTTTCGTTGTCCTCGACGATCTCACGGACGATGGTCCGTCCGACGCCGCTGTCAGGGTTTCGGAATGGACCCGCAAAGGTGTGCATCGAATTGATTCGATCGGAGAGCCTCCTCCCCAATGCGACGTTTTCAGCGTAACTCGCCTTTTTCAGCAGCTCGAGGAGTTTCTCACAGCCGATCTCTTCTTGCACTTGCGTGAGGATACCGATGTATTTGGAGTGGCGGTGCCGTGTCCACTGCAGATAGGTCATAGGCGGCATTTCACGATCGAACTTGAGGGCATCTGACGAGGCCTTTTCCGGCGCGCTCGAGACCGCCAATGCCCACCCCTGGCTGCAGCCCAAGCAGACGGCCGCAGAGGCGGAAACACCTGATAGGAACTTTCTGCGGTCGAGACTGGTGGGTGTGCATCGATTCATGACCTGCTCCTTTGATGGACGATTCGATCCGCGATCTCGTGCACGCTCTTCCATACGGTTGCTCCCCGTACCGAGTTTCAACGGGAGCATGCCTGAAAGGTGCCAGAAAGGGAAAGGAGAAAGGTGAGAAAGGTGCCAGGCACTCACTTATGATCTTGCACGGCGTCGGAACTGCGCCAACCCTCCCCTGCCCGGAATCGGCCCGCCTCATGTCGAAACATCATAAGTGGGTGCCCGGCACCTTTAAAGAGTGGCACCCATGAGAGTGGCACCCATGCATTTTGGAAGACTGGCCATGTCCGGATTCAACTGCAAGTCGCATCAATCCGGTCGGATGGGATTTTCGGGAGGGACAGCCGGCTCCCCAGGCTTAACTCTTCTCGAACCGCTAGGATGATGCCGAGAGAGCGTAGTACGCAGCGAATTTAGCAGGCCTGCGGCCCTGCCGATCTTCATCTGCCATCGCGTGTCACGCTCCGCGCTCTCCCCTTCTCATCCGGAGCTTACCATGGCGGGTCACCGACCGAATTCGCGTCGGAAGGTGTGCATCATTAGGTGAGGGATACAGAAGCACAAAACCTCTTGGCATACTACGCGTACTCCAGAATTGTGGGGGGAACGTGCGCATGCATTTAGCTGGGAAGCGACGGGCGACCGAAAGATGCGCCCGCTATGCGTTGCTGATCGTCTGTTCACTTCTCGTGCTTGTCAGCAGCGGTTGCCAGAAGACGGAGAGCGTTGAAGCACGTTCCGGCCAATACCTGGGTCAGGACCCGCCCGGACTACAGCCGGAGGTTTTCGCCCCCGGCCTCATTTCACATGGATTTCATGAGCTCAGCCCGGCCTTCTCTCCGAAAGGCGATGAAGCTTTTTATGTAACATCCGACAGAAGAGGGAACTACACCATAATCCATGTGACGAATGACGGTGACGGTTGGGGAGAGCCTGAAATCGCGTCGTTTTCCGGACGCTATCCGGATGCGTCACCGTGCTTTTCTGCAGATGGCAACAAGCTGCACTTCTGCTCCAGGCGACCCGTCTCCGGTGGCAGTGCGCCCGAAGAGGATTTTGATATCTGGATAGTGGAGAAGAAAGATGATTCGTGGTCCGAGCCATACAATCTGGGCAGCCCCATCAATGATGAGAGAGACGTCCGGGACGTGACGGTATCTGAGAACGGGACGGTCTATTTCTCGGCGAATCGTAAGAACGGATCGATATTGGACCTGTACGTATCACGAATTGAGGACGGGAAGTATACGGCGCCCGAGACTATCGGGGGCGACATCAGCACGGACTTCAACGAGAGCGGCCCCCATGTGGCTGCAGACGAGCGATACTTGCTGTTTCAGTCGAATCGTCCCGGTGGATTCGGCGGGAATGATCTGTACATATGCTTCAGACAGGCGGATGGTCCATGGAGTGAACCGGTCAATCTCGGGGCAACCGTGAATTCCGCTTCACATGATTACCGACCGCGGGTTACCCCTGACGGCAAGTACCTGTTCTTCACCAGCGGACGCCCCGCTGATTCCGGCTCCATGGAGCGAACGACCTACGAGGAGCTTTTGAAGTCATACCGTCATCCCCAAAGCGGGTATGGAACATTGTTTTGGATGGAGGCTGGGATCATCGACGAGTTCAGACCGGAAGAGTCGATGTAGGACCGCAATCCAGGTACCGACGCACTTGATCGTCAATGAAGCCCAGTCAGAACCCATAACGGCGCTCGAAGCGGTCCTCCCACAGCCCCGTCACCTCCTCGTACAACGAATCGAAAAGGCGGTACAGGGGTGTCGCGCGTGGGTTCCGCGGCCGGTACAGGCCACCAGGCTCTGCGGACAGGACGACGCTCCGTGCCTTCCGCAGCGTGGAGGGACCTCACCAGCATGCCCTCAAATCGATCAAAGGGCAAGGGTGCCCCAGAACGTGCTACCGGTCAGGGCCCCCTACGAAGCCTGCGGCGCCTTCCCCCAGGTGGTGCCCGGTTGCTCGATGGTGTAGTAGACCCGGATGTCTTCCAGCTCCTCGAAGATCCTCGGAACCACCTGAACCGGCATGCCGATCTCGACCTCATCGATGGTGTCGCCGATCCAGGCGAGGAGCCGTCCGCCCTCCTCGAGGTCGACCACAGCCACCGTGTAGGGAGCGAGGTCGTCGAATCCGGTAGGTGCGGCCGCCACCGTAGAGTGGGTGTAAACCGTGCCTTGGCCGCCCACCTCTTGGAAGGCGAAGCTCCCACTCATGCACTCGGCGCAGTCGGCGCGGGGCGGGAAGCTGTGGGCTCCGCAGTCGGCGCAGACGGACGCCATGAGCCGACCGTCCTTGAGATGGACCGCGAAGTCCGAGACCTTGGAGTAGGGCACGAAGTTGACCTTTCCAAACCAGCTCGGCATCGCTCAATCCCCCTTGAATACGTGGACGAAGGTGTACTGTCCGATGCCGCCGACGTTGTGGGTCAGACCCACGGCGGCGTCCGGGACCTGGCGGTCGCCCGCGCCACCGCGCAGCTGGGTGACGATCTCGTAGGCCATCGACACGCCGGTGGCGCCGATCGGATGGCCCTTGGCCTTGAGCCCTCCGTCGACGTTCACCGCCACCTCGCCGCCGATGTACGAGCGCTTCTCCTCGATGAACGGCCCGCCCTCGCCCCTGGCGCAGAAACCGAGGTCCTCATAGGCCATGATCTCGGCGATGGTGAAGCAGTCGTGGACCTCGGCGACATCAACGTCTCCGGCCCCGATACCGGCCATCTCGTACGCTTGGCGAGCCGCGTCCTGCGCCGAGGGAAGACCCACCAGATGCGGTCGCCGGAGCACCGACATGCTGGCGGTGGCGCACCCCACACCATCGAGCCAGACGACCTGGTCACCGTGCTCGGCGGCCCGCTTCTCGTCAGCGAGGATGATGCACGCTGCGCCGTCGGCGTTGGCGCAGCAGTCGTAGACGCAGAAGGGCGATGCCACGGGTTCCGATGCGAGCGCCTTCTCCATCGTGATCTCTTTGCGGAAGAGAGCGTTGGGGTTCATGGCGCCGTAGTGGTGGTTCTTGATCGCCACCTGGAGCAGCTGCTCCCTGGTTGTGCCGAACTCGTGCATGTGGCGGTTGGCAAACATCGCGTAATACGAGGGGAAGGTGGTCCCGAAGACCGACTCCCACTGGACCTCGCCGACCCGTCCCATGAGGGCGAGGATTTCGGCAGTGCTGAGCTCGGTCATCTTCTGGCAACCGATCACTGCCACCACCTTGTGCAGCCCCGACTGAATCGCCATCCACGCGGTGCGGATGGCGGCGCTCCCCGACGCGCAGGCGACCTCGGTCAGCCACGTGGGTTTGGGGTTGAGATCGAGGTACTCCTGGACCACCCCGGCAACCGAGCGCTGTTTGTGGTACTCGGGCACCGCGCCGATCACCGAGGCGTCGATGACTCCGCGATCGATGCCGGCATCCTCGATCGCCGCGCGAAACGCCTCGAAGGCGAGCTCCTGCACGGTGGCGTCTGAGCGCCGTCCGAACCGCCCGTGCCCAATGCCGATGACTCCGACTCGCGTCATTCTCTCCTCCCCGTCCTAACCGCCAGACGTTAGATCCCAATCTGAACTCAAAACTAAAAACTAAGAACTAAAAACTCATATGTACTGCCCACCATCGATCTTGATGACCTCACCGGTGATATGTCGCGATCGATCCGAACACAGGAAGGACACCAGGTGGGCAACATCCTCGGGAGTTGCGAAGCGGCCCAGCACGGTTTCCGCGAGGGCCGTATCCTTGAACTCGGCAGGGATCTTCTCCATCATCTCGGTCAGCACCATCCCGGGCGCGACCGCGTTGACGTTGACGTTGAACTTCCCGAGCTCCCTGGCAAGCGATTTCGTCATCGCGATCTCGCCGCCCTTCGAAGCGGCGTAGTTCGCCTGTGCGAACTTGCCGCGCATGCCGTTGATCGAGGAGATGTTGACGATCTTGCCGCACTTCTGATCCTTGAAATGGAGCGCCGCCGTCTTGTTGTAGTTGAAGTAGCCCTTGAGGTTGACGTTGATGACCGCGTCCCACTGCTCCTCGGTCATCTTCCAGATCACACCGTCCCAGGTGATACCGGCGTTGCAAATCAAGATGTCATAGCGGCCGAATGCATCCACCACCCGTTCGACCATCGCCTCGGCGTCGGCATAGCTCGACACGTCGGCCTTGACCGCGAGACCCTTGCGACCCATTTTCTCGATCTCCGCTACGACCGCTTTCGCCTCATCGTCGTGGCGGCGGTAGTTCACCGCCACATTCGCTCCCTCTCTGGCCAGCTCGAGCGCGATTGCCCGTCCGATGCCCAAACTGCCGCCGGTGACGATGGCTCCTTGCCCCTCGAGGTCATACACCACTTTCCGCCTCCTTGTTTCCGCGTGGGCCATCTTACATCCCCCGTGCCTCGAGAAACTCCTCGATGACGCGGGCGAGCTCAGTGGGCCGTTCCATCGGCAGGAAATGAGAGCTGCCGGCGACCACGACCGTGCGGGATCCAGGCACCTCCCTCTCCACCCTGGCCCGCGCGGCGTCGAGGAAGGTGTCGCTGTGCTCACCCTGCACGAAGAGGGTGGGCACCGACACCTTGGTCAGCTGCGCCCACAGGTCGTGCGGCGCCGCCGTGAAGATCCTCGCCTCCCACTCCCTCGGGTAGCGCAGGTGCACCCCGCCTTGCGGCAGGTCGAGCATCCCCGCATCCAGATAGTCGTCGAGGACCTCGGGGTCCCAGCTTGAGAACACCTTCTTGCTCGAGTAGGTGGTCCGAGCCTCGCCGCGGTCTGACCACAGCTCGCGTCGGCGACGGGCGCCACGCACGAGGCTGATCCGCCCACCCAGACCGAGCCCCTTCACCGTCCCCCAGAAGAGCGAGTGGGCACCGGTGAGGATGAGGGGGTCCACTGCGACCACGGCCGAGAAGAGCCCGGGATCAGACGCCGCCGCGAGCAGTGAGGTGACCGCTCCCAGAGAGTGCCCAACACCGACGATACCGCGCACACCGCGACGGTCGAACTCTTCGCACAGATCTTCGGCAAACAGCGACCAATCCCGCAATTTTCCGGGCTTCGAATCCGGCCACAGCGGCCGCGCGTTCATCGACACTACGTGGTGGCGCTCGGCGAGCCCCTCGATCAGCTTGCGGTAGGTGCCTGGGGGAAAGCCGTTAGCATGAGCGAAGTGCAGCACCGGGCCGATCCCTCCCCAGTCGTGCCAGACTGGTTTTCCTCCTGCAACGCTCTCTTCAGCACTCATCCTCACCGCCTCAACGGTTGTCCGCCGTCCGGGGTTGAACGACGAAGAAACCGTAGGAGTAGAAGCCGGAGTACCGGCGGAACATCCCGATCTCCCTCGTGGCTTCGTCAGCGATTTCCCGGGCGACGGGCTCGTCCGGATGCTCCTCGAGGAACTCAGGGATCCGCGCCTCCATCGGCCTGTAATACTCGTCCCACCAGGAACTCGCCGGAAGCGAGAAGGACCCCACGGTGTGGTAACCGGCGACAGCCACAGCGGCGCGCACGCCGTCGTCATCGGTAATGGCGGAGTACTCCTCCCTCCACCAGGTCCCAAGCTCGTCCGGCGGGGAAGGGTGGATCCAGACGGGTTCGGTAAAGGCGACAGCTCCGCCCTCTCGCAGCAAGGGTTTCCACGCCTTCAATGCCTCGGTGACGCCCGCGTTGTAGATCGCACCCTCGCACCAGATGAGGTCCCGGCTCGCCTCGGGGACCCTCGGCTCTATCATGTCGCCGACCTCGATCTGCACGCGGCGATCGAGGTCGTGCCGCACCATCCGCCGCCGGGCCTCCTCCACCATCTGAGGCAGCAGATCCACGGCAGTGATCCGCGCCTCGGGGAGGGCCTCGGCCAGGACCAAGGTCTGCGCCCCGGGCCCGCAGCCCAGGTCGAGCACCGACCGGATCTCCCCGTTGGGCACGAGGGCGAGGGCACGCAGGGTGTCGGCGGTGCTGCCCGGACCCGCCCGGGGCAGCGTGCCGTAGACCTCGAGAAAAAGTTCGAGCGCGCGCGGGTTCCCCAGGTCCATCGAAGAGAGCCTACCACCGACGCCAGCCTCGGAATCCGAAATAGTGCACCGCTTTGCCGAGCTGGAGCTCGGCGGTCCCAGGCTCGGCGTTCCCGGGATCAGCTGTCGCCGACGTCGTCCGCTTGCAGCCTGTTGACCAGTTGGTGCCAGCGTTCGATGTACTCGGGCTTTTCTTCTTGCCACAGGGTTCCGATGACGATCTTGCGATTCGCGGCGCGCTCGTCAGGGCTCAACCGGGCAAGATCAATGCGGGTGATGGTGTTCTCCTTGTACCAGTCCCAGTTGGCAGGGGCATCGCGAAGCTCGTTGGCCTTTCCGTATCCGGTCGGACACGGCGCGAGGATTTCGACGAATCCGAAGCCCTTCGTGCGAATGGCCGACTCGACGGCGGCGATGGTTTCGTACGGGAATCCCATCGTCCATCGCGCCACGAACGGAGCACCGGCGCCAATGGCGAGGCGACAGAGGTCGAACGGCTCCTCGAGGTTGCCGTACGGCGTGGTCGTTGACAGGTCCTCCGCCGGTGTCGTGGGTGAGACCTGGCCACCTGTCATGCCGTAGTTGAAATTGTTGACGCAGATGACCGTCATGTCCACATTTCGACGGGCGGCGTGGATGAAGTGATTGCCTCCGATTCCGGCCATGTCGCCGTCGCCCGTGAAGACGATGACCGAGAGCTCGGGCTTGTATACCTTCACGCCGGTAGCGAAGGCGATCGCCCGGCCGTGAGTGGTGTGGAGGCCGTCGGCCTCTATGTATCCCGGAAGCCGGGACGAGCACCCGATTCCCGAACAGAAGACCGTCCGATCGATGTCGAGGCCGATGCTGTCGATGGCCCTCAAGGTGTAGTTGAGAACATTTCCGATGCCACAACCCGTGCAGAAAATAGAAGGCCACATCTCGTCGCGGATGTACTTGTCCCGGATCTTCTTTGCTTGATTAAACACGTCAGACCCTTTCCCCACCCTCGATCAGCGCTCTCACGATCTCCTCCGGCGGGATGATCTCGCCGCCGATCCTCGACACGCGTTCGACCTCAGACCCTCCTTCGAGGGCTTCCCGCACCACGTGGCAGATCTGTCCGAGGTTCAGCTCGGGGACGACGATGCGATCGAGACCGCCCGCAAAGTGCCGCACCGCCTTTTCTGGAAACGGGAACACCGTGATCAGCCGCAGGTGACTGATCTTCTGGCCTTCAGCGCGGGCAATCCGTACAGCGCCGGCGGCGGACCTCGCCGAGATCCCGTACGACACGATGCCCACCTTGGCGCCTTCCTCGCTGTCGACCTCGACCCGCGTCAGGCGGTCTGCGTCGTCTCGAATCTTGTCCACCAGCCGCCTCACGAGCCGCGTGTGCTCTTCGGCATCATCGGTGGCCGGCAACCCGCGCTCGTCGTGGGTGAGACCGGTCACGTAGGTGTGGAATCCGGTGCCGAAGCTCGCCATTTCGGGAACTGCGCCGCGAACCGCACGGAACGGGACGTGCGCCCCCGGATCGTCTGACGGCCGGCATCTCTCCACCAGCTCGATCTCGTCCTCAGCGGGCAGGACGATTTGTTCCCGCATGTGGCCGACCTCGCCATCGGTCATGACGAGGACCGGGTTCCGGTACTCCTCGGCCAGATTGAAGGCGAGTCGGGTCAGGTCGAGGCACTCCTGGACCGAGGCCGGCGCCAGGGCGATGATCTCGTGATCGCCGTGGGTCCCCCACCGCGCCTGCAGCATGTCGCCCTGGGCGGGCTCCGTGGGCTGGCCTGTGGACGGTCCCGATCGCTGCACGTTGATGATCACGCACGGCGTTTCGGTCATACAGGCGTAGCCGATCCCTTCCTGCATCAGTGAGAACCCCGGACCGCTGGTTGCGGTGAAGGCGCGGCTGCCGGCCCAGGCGGCGCCGATCACTGCCGACAGCGAGGCGATCTCGTCCTCCATCTGCATCACCGCACCGCCCAACCGCGGCAGCAGGATGGCCATCGTCTCCGCCACCTCGGTGGCCGGAGTGATGGGGTAACCGGCGAAGAAGTCGCAGCCGCCGAGGATCGCGCCGTAGGCACACGCCACATCTCCCTGTGCGAACTTCTCCTGCGATCCCAGGACCTTCATCACCCGGCGGTAGTCGAGCTCACGAACCATCGTTACCGCCCACAGTACTCAGCCACAGGTCACGTCCGGCTCTGACCGCTCCCAGGTTCAGGTCTTCGGTCCCCGAGGGAATATTGGCGAGGACCGTGCTCTCGAGCACATCGTGCGGGATGACGTCGATAAGGGCGCCGAGGTAGCCGACCATGACGATATTGGCGACGATCTTGCGGCCGACCTCCTCCGCCGTCCTGGTGAACGGTACCGAGGTCACGCCCTCGGCCTCGACGAGGGCACTGTCGACCAGGACAACACCGTCCTCAGCGACATCCCGTCCGAACCGGTCGTAGCCGGCCTGCGACAGCGCCACCACCACGTCGGGCCGCGACACCCTCGGGTAGTCGATGGGTTCCGAGGAGATCACGACCTCGGCGCGGGCAGCGCCGCCGCGCGACTCGGGACCGTAGGACTGGGTCTGCACCGCCCGGTAACCGGCTCGCGTCGCCGCCTCGCCAAGAACGACGCCAGCAAGAATGATGCCCTGCCCGCCGAAGCCGCAGATTCGAATCTCCTTCTTCATCGAGATGACGTCTCCAAGCTCATCTGCGCGGATGCGTGGCGCATGCCCATTTCCAAAGCCGCGATGTTCTTCTCCTCGGTTCCGGGCGGAACACTGCCGCTGACGGTTCGCAGTAAGGACTCGTGGGACACGAGCCCCGCGATCTCGTTGACGAAGCCGATCATGAGCATGTTGGCGATGATTTTGCGCCCGAACTCCTTGAACGCGATGTCGGTGGCCTGCAGCCCGAAAGAGCGTGCCTGATCGTCCTCGGCCGGGACGACCAGGTCCGACTCGAAAAATAGCAGGCCGCCATCCACAAGGGCGCCGCGGTAGGCATCGTAGGACTGCTGCGACATGGTTACCAGCACGTTGACCTCGTCATGGACCAGGTCGTAGATCTCGCCCTCCTCGATTCCTACATCGCTCTTGGTCAGGCCGCCCCGCGACGCGCTCCCGTAGGACTGCGTGTGGATGGAGTTCTTGCCGTCGAACATGGCGGCCTTGCCGAAAATGAAGCCGCACAGCACGACCCCTTGGCCCCCGAAGCCGGCAAACCGCAGCCTCATCGCCCCGTTTCCAAGGCCGAGGTGTCCTGGCGCAGGCCACGTTCCAGCTCGGCGCTGATCGACTCCCTGCGCTCCGAGATGAGCTGGCGCAGGCCGTCACCGAACTCGGCCCGCTGTCTCTCCACGAGCTTGCCGACCACGAACTTCCCTTCCAGCTCCTCCTCCGACATGCCGTCGGTGTCATCGACGTGGATTGAAGCATCGCGCAGTTGTTTGAGGAGGGTGACCGGATCGCTGGTACCGGTCATCTTGCCGTAGCTCACCGGGCACTGGCTTATGATCTCGACGAAGCTGAAACCCTTTTTGTTGATGGCGTTCTGCATCGATTCCATGAGCTGGAACACGTGGTAGGTCGTCCAGCGCGCGACGTAGCTCCCACCGGCCGCTGCGACCACATCTGCGATTTTGAACGGGTGTTCCAGGTTGAGATACGGCGTCGTCGTGGTGCGTGTACCGAACGGGGTGGTGGGCGATACCTGGCCGCCGGTCATACCGTAGATGAAGTTATTGACCAGAAAGACCGTCAGGTCGAGATTACGGCGGGCCGCGTGGATCAGGTGGTTGCCGCCGATTCCGGCGAGATCTCCGTCTCCGGCGATGATGATCACCTTCATGTCCGGCCGCATCACCTTGACGCCGCTGGCGAAGGCGATCGCCCGGCCGTGGGTGGTGTGCAGCGTGTCGCACAAAAAGTACGGGCTCGGGATCCACGACGAGCAGCCGATGCCGGTGACACACACGATTTCGCGCGGGTCGATATGCATCTCGTCAACGGCGTGGGCAAAGGCGTTGAGCACGGTGCCGCCGCCGCAGCCGACACAGAAGGTGGTTGGAAGGACCTCCTGTCGCAAGTAGCGCAGGAGCCGGTGATGTGCGAGTCCGCTCCGCTCGTCCACTTCGCCCGGGCACAAACCGAGGAGCGGGTCGCGGGTGCCGTACGCGGGCAGGCGCTGCGACTCATCCACCCCCACTTCGGCGTCGGCGAACGCCTCGAAGAACTCGGGGTCGATGATCCGTTTCAGCATTCCGCCGTCGCCTCCACGATCGCGGCATGGATCTCCTGCGAGGAGTGCACCACACCACCGATCTTCGACAGCGACACCACCTCGCAGTCGACGAACCGCTCCACCTCGCGGGCCAGCTGCCCGAGGTTCATCTCCGGCACGAGCAGTCTGTGAAGGCCTCGGCATGCCTCCTGAATCCTCGCGATTGGGAATGGCCAGATGGTCACAGGCCGGCAGAAACTGACACGGTAGCCCTCACTCCGGGCCCGGAGCACCGCCCCCTTGGCGGGTCGGGCTGTAGCCCCGTAGGCGAGGACACCCACCCCGGCACCTTCCTCCACATCCACATCCACCAGGGAAATCTCCTCTCGTGCCCGTTCGATCTTTGCCACCAGCCGGCGGACGAGCCGGTCATGAACCGACTGCGTCTGCACATCGCGCAGACCGTCTTCCTTGTGGGTTGACCCGGTCACATGCACGAACCCGCCGTCTCCGAACTCCATCATCGGCGGGATTGTCGCGCCGCCGAAAACATCTTCCCCTTCGCGGGCCTTCTTGCGCTGGGTCTGCTCGACCGTGGTCGGGTCGGGCAGGATCACGCGCTCCCGGAGGTGACCGATCTCACCGTCCATCAGCAGAATTACCGGAGAGCGATACTCCTCGGCGAGGTTGAAGCTGCGGATCACTAAATCGAAAGACTCCTGCGCCGAGGAGGGCGCCAACGCGATGATCTCATGGTCGCCGTGGGTGCCCCACCGAGCCTGCATGACGTCGCCCTGGGCCGGAAGCGTGGCCTGACCGGTCGACGGGCCCGAGCGCTGAACATCAATGATGACACAGGGCGTCTCGGTCATGCAGGCGTAGCCGATGTTCTCCTGCATGAGCGAAAACCCCGGTCCGCTGGTGGCAGTCATCGCCCGGGCGCCAGCCCATGCGGCGCCGATCACCGCCGAGATGGATGCGAGCTCGTCCTCGAACTGGACGTAATAACCGCCGACGTTCGGCAGCTCGCGTGCCATCACCTCGGCGATCTCCGAAGCCGGGGTGATGGGGTAGCCGCCGAAAAAGGAGCAGCCGGCGAAGATGGCGCCGAGAGCGGCGGCCTCGTCACCTTGAATGAAATGCTCCTGCTCCGCCATTCTGGCCAGGTAGAGGTCTGTGAGCTCGGCGAGCTCGGTGTTCTCAGGAGACCTGTTCATCGAGCCACTCGTTCACGATGAAGATCGCGAACTCAGGGCACAGGAGCTCGCAAAGTCTGCAGCCGTGGCACTCGTGCTCCTGGACCACCACGGGAGGGTAGTAGCCCTTGCGATTGAGAATATCGGACTCTCCGAGGACTCCCGTCGGGCAGAACTCGGAGCAGATCCGGCATCCCTTGCAAAACTCTTCGTCAATATAGATCATGTCTCAATCTCGCAATACCCTCAGGTGCAACACTTGCACTCAATCTAACAACGCGGGCCGCGAGGGTCAATGAGCCCTGGCGTATCTTTGGGGGTTGGTTCTTGTAGCGCCGACTTTCAGTCGGCGTCGATGGCGATGAGCGTGGGGTATGACAGAGAATTTGTAGCGCCGACCTCTAGGTCGGCGTCGGAAACGTCGAGGCACGAACGTACGCCCACCTGGAGGTGGGCGCTACAATCGACGGTGATGTCTGGCACGAAGAGGAATAGGCCCATCAAACCCGATCTCATCGTCGACCCGAGAACGATCGCGTTTTCTGAACCTGCGTATCGTGGTGTTCTTCCGCATATGCACA
>JGI24024J18818_10000404_pt1 | contig 16063 bp, 16 predicted proteins | sample Cruoilmetagenom2_FD_18818 | JGI IMG/M metagenome (IMG submission 18818) | reverse complement strand
TACAGTTTTTCCCGAAAGAAAATTTATTACTTGAAGCTGTTGAAAAATTAATCAAAGAAGAGGGAAAAACAGTTATTAATTTAAAAGATTAAAAATAGCTGTTTTTTTTCCTCTAAAAAGGTTTTCAATTAAATAAAATAATACAAATAGACAAAAACAATCCCTAAATCAGCAAGTACGTGACTAATTACTGGTGCGACCATCGTTTTAAATATAATTCTAAAATACCCCCAAAGTAATCCCGCCAGGAAAACAGGAATTGCTGCGATTAAACTAAAAGGCATTTCGAACATGGGAATGAGCGATAGTAAATGATACAACGAATAAAAAAATGAAGTAACAAAAATCGTTTTTCTATCACCGAGTACAGGTTGTAACCGAACGTGCATAAATTCTCTCCAGTATAATTCCTCAAGAAATGGATTTATGACTAACAAAATCAGAATTAACCCCCAAACATTTGCACCACTAAAATTCCAACTAACCAACAACACTTTTAATTGACCCATATTAAACAAATAATTTTGTAATAATGATACTAAAGCAAATATCGCGGATAAACCGAAAATTCCACTCACAATTCCGTAAATAACAGCTTTGGAAGAGAATCCATTTTTAAAGGCTAGTTTAAAAGTCTTTTTTAACTCTGTACTTTTAAATGTGGTAACAAGCGGAATGATAAATAACCAGCTATAGAACAATATAAATGTAATTGGAACTGATTCAAATTGAGTTAACCCAATAAAAATCATTAGTGTTGGTCCTAAAAGAAAGAATACATTCTTCATTCTTGTTTACCTCGCAGGAGCTCTGTCTATAAAATCTGAAACTATAAATTACGTTCTAAATATAACAGATAGGTAACAAATTATCTGCCAAGTCCATTAGTGATTTTTATATAAATGATGTAGCCTAAGAATGCAGATTTCCTTCTATACAACTGTGTGTTTATTAGCATTGGATTTTAACTTGAGATTTTATATCTGTTTTCATATGATGATTCTCGTGGATTATTGTCTTATAAGATGTTATGAATTACGATACTAATTAAAGGATTTTTTCTTAGTAGTCTCGAATACTATATTTATGAATGACTATTCACTCGGAAAGAGGTGTCTGTTATGACATTTGAAACGTTAACAGTAGAAAAAAACGACCGATTAGCAACTTTGACGCTAAATCGTCCGCAGAGCATGAATGCGATGAATGGAACGATGATGAAAGAAATTGCAGATGCTTTAGAAGGGCTACAAGAGGAAAAAGGTGTCCAAGTTTTAGTTATTAAAGGCGAAGGGCGTGCATTCTCAGCGGGTGGTGACATAAAGGCGATGTTGGATCCAAACAGTCCCTTAGATATTGATCTCGTCATGAAGGATGTTTCACGATTAGCGAAAGCACTTTATACATTACCGATGATTACGATTGCAAGTGTTCATGGTGCTGCTGCGGGACTGGGTTTAAGTCTTGTCCTTGGTTGTGACGTTGTCATTGCAGAAGAGAATAGTAAACTTGCTATGAATTTCATTGGGATTGGGTTAGTACCAGATGGAGCGGGACATTTCTTTTTGAAGGAACGAGTAGGGATTCCTAAAGCCAAACAATTAATTTGGTCCGGGAAAGTGTTAAACGGTCACGAGGCTTTAGCACTAGGGTTAATTGATGAAGTAACTGCTGAAGGTAGAGCATATGAGCATGCAGAAGTTACAGCTGCNAAGTTCCTGTCATCTCCTGTGAAAGCAATGATAGCTTCTAAGCAAATTTTACATACNCAGCATGTTCATGAGTTGGAACGTGTTCTAGCACTTGAAAGTTCTTCGCAATCTGCAATGCGCCGTTCGAAAGATCACTTGGAAGGCATAAGAGCATTTGTGGAAAAAAGAAAACCAAGTTTTATAGGCGAATAAAAAACAGTCTGCAAAAGTGTTCATAGCTTTTGCAGACTGTTTTTATTTAAACATGAAACAAGATGAGCTTTCCTGAAGAGTTAACAAGACGGTGTGTTTTTTTTGTGAAATCTTTTTCATCAATCTTAACTTGTCCTTGTTCTTTTGCTTCGTCATCTGAAGCAAACTCCCATGTTTCTTCAAGAATTAATTTGCCTGTTGGTTCATATGCTGTGAATTTATAAGGTTTCATAAATCTCCAACCTTTCTAAAATGAATATTGATTCATTATTCATTATACAAGTTTTCAACAAAAATAAACAGTTAGTAAAGTATACATGACAATTTACCAGAGTCTATTTTTATTCAAATGAATTTGAGGTTTCTCTCAATTCACGTGGTAGCTATTTTCCAGTTCAAATGGTAAAATAGGAACAAATATTCTATTTTTTTAGGGGGTTCCATATGAAATCTATTCGCTTTTTCCACGTCGCAGATTTGCATCTTGATAGTCCATTTAAAGGTGTCACCTCTATGCCAAGTCATCAACTAAAAACACTTCGTGAAAGTACCTTCGAAGCCTTCCAAACGTTAATTCAAACTGCTGTAGAAGAAAAGCCGGATTTCGTACTGATCGTCGGCGATATTTACGATGGAGAAGACCGAAGCCTGCGCGCACAACATAAGTTCCAACAAGGCATGGAATTACTAAATCAACATCAAATACCAGTCTATCTCTGTCATGGTAATCATGATCATTTAGGGGGGAAATGGACAAGATTTAAGTTACCTCCAAATGTTCATGTCTTCGATAAAAAGCCAGAGAAAGCACTTATTCACATTCGCCAACAGGATGTTTATATAACTGGTTTTAGCTATAAAGAAAGACATGTTAAAGAATCAATGATGGCTTCGTATGAAGAAGCTACCGACAAAGACGCTATTCATATTGGAATGTTACANGGAAGTTTAGCAGGGGATATTACGCATGACGTCTATGCACCATTCACAAAAGATGATTTATTAGCTAAAAATTACGATTATTGGGCTTTGGGGCATATTCACAAGAGACAAATATTAAACACTGAGCCGCCAATTGTTTATTCTGGAAATATACAAAGTCGTCATCGTAATGAAAAAGGACCAAAAGGGTTCTACGATGTCACGCTTGAAAAAGGAGAAGCTAAGCTTACTTTCGTTCCAACATCGTCAATTATCTACGATGAAATTAATTGCTCTTGTAGAGACATCGTCCATGCAAATGAATGGTTTGAAACAATAGAAGAAGCGATTGATAGATTCCGTAGTACTCATGGAGCGGGAGTAATCGAGATAAAGTTAACTGAAGTAGATGCAAATACATTATCGATGCTGGATGGCACACCGATGGATGAATGGTTATCAATGGTTCGAGAAACTCAAGAAATGAAAGATCCGCATATTTGGGTTCAATCGATTTCTGTTGAGCCTTCCGAAACCATTGAGATGGAATCAAGTGGATTAACTGAAAACGTGATTTCTGTGATGAGTAATTGGGACACACAGGAATGGAAAGAAATCGTCAGTGATGTTTATCAACATACACGGTCAAGTCGATTTATAGAGAAGCTTACTGATGAAGAATATGAATCGATAGAAAAAGAGGCGAGAGCCTTCATTCAAAAGGAACTTTTAGTAAAGGAGTGAGGAATTACCATGCACATTCAAAAACTAGTAATTTACGGATTTGGTCAGCATGAAGATCTAACCATTGAGCTTAAAAATGGAATTAATGTGTTTTTTGGTTGGAATGAAGCAGGTAAAACTACGATTCAACAGTTCATGCTATCAATCTTGTTTGGATTCCCACTTCGAAATCAAGGTTTACTTCGTTACGAACCAAAAGGTGGAGGTCGTCACGGTGGACAAGTTCATATCAAACATCCTGAGTTTGGAAGTGTGGTAATTGAACGTATTAAAGGAAAGTCAGCCGGTGATGTGACAGTTTTCTTCGAAGATGGAACAAGAGGCGAAGAAGACGCTTTGAAAAAAGTGCTCTATCGCTATGATCGTTCCTCATTTGAATCGATTTTCTCATTTTCTATTCATCAATTACAAAACTTTGACAAGATGACAGAAGAAGAATTAAGTCGAACACTTCTCGCCTCAGGTACAACGGGTGTAGATGCGATCACAAAACTTGAACAACGGGCTACCAAAGAAATGAATACGCTTTTTAAAAAGTCAGGCAAGAATCCTGAAATGAATTTGAAAATAGAAGAGATTCGAGCACTCGAACAAACATTAAAAGAAGAAAGAGCCAAAATAGATCAATATGAACCTTCCATTTTGCGTATATCTGCTATAGATCAACATCTTGAGGAGTTAAAAGAAGAAGAGCAGAAACTTAAACGACATAATGAGCAGTATAATAAATATCGTCAAGCAAAACCCTTACTAGAACAACAATTCCAGATTAAAAATAAACTTTCTGAAACGAAGCAAACTTCATTTCCTCCAGAAGGCATTCGACGATACGAATCGTTAAAAGATCGCGTGCAGGAAATAGAAATTCAGTTGGATCAGTTTAAACAAAGTATCTTACAAGCAGAAAAACAATTAAATGAGAATTTTCCATCTGAACGAATAAAAGAAATGGAAGATTTATTATCTAAAGAGTCAGAGTGGCACCACTGGCAACTACGTAAACAACAACTTTCAATTGAACTAGAACAAACCAAGAGAGAAATGGAGCAACATGCTCGTTTGCTAGGGATTAAAGACGAGACTCATTTCAAACAAGTCAATGAAATGGACGTATCAATTCAAAAGGAAGAACACTTCCAACAGGTAATTCAAAGGTTGCAAGAAGCTGATGAAAAAGTTCGGTTTGAAAAACAAAGCCATGAACGAGCAAAGCTTGAGATTGAAGAAGTTGAACGGAAAATTGATCAACATCTAAAATCTAGTCCAAGTGAGACAGACCAGCAACAAACAGGGAAACTACAAAATCTTATCAGACAGCTTGCTGAACTAAAAGCGCGACAACAAGTTGTAAACGTACCATTATCGGTAAAAAACAACACACCATATTTCGTAAGTATAATCATTTTTATTGCTTCAATCATAGGTGCGTTCCTCCTTGGAAATTGGGGGATTGCAGTTGGAGGAGTCCTGTTAGCTGGACTGATTTTTGTTTTGTTATTAAAACAAAATAAACCCTTATCTGAAACCAAGAAGACAGATTACACAGAAGAGATTGCAAAGCTAGAAGACGAAGTTACACAAACCGAACAACTAGTGGACCAAGTGAAATTGTATAATGATCGATTAACCTATCTATCCGAACAAAGAGAAGAAAAACATTCTGTTTTAACAAAAATTGATCAAACGATTAAGGTTGCTTCAAGAAAATGTGAAGAAGCAAATGAAACACTCAATGAATATCTAAAGCTTCATGGATTTGAAGGGTTATTACAACCACAATTATTTGCGGAGCTCTTTAAACGTATTCGTCAAATTCAAGAACTACACCAATTAACTTCGAGAAAATCCCATGAACGTGAGGAAAGTATCGAACAAATTCAAACACGACTTTCGAATATAGAGAAAACAATAGACGAATCACTCTCTCCAGATCGAGCATACAGTCGTTTGCGTGAAGTTTATAATGCAAGGAAGGATCGTCAGAAAGAGCAAACGAATTTGCATGAGAAGATGAATGAATGGACATTGCAGTTAAAAGAAAAACAAATGTTACATGATGCTCATTCAAACGAGATACGGCAATTATGGCAAGACGCAGAAGTTGAAACCGAGGTTGCATTTTACGAAGCCGATACGGCATACCGTTTAAAACAATCCCTTCAACAAGAATTACATGCTGTTCATGTGCAACTAGATTCAATAGGGGAATTCTCTGTTCCTGTTGAAGACGAGGTTGAACAAACACAGCTCGAAGAATTTGATGAAAAATCTGATCTTATTTTAAAGACTCGTAATGATCTGTTAGAAGAGAAAGCATTACTTAAACAACAAACAAGTTCATTATTGAGTGATGAATATTATGGATATACCCTTCAACAATTCGAACAAAAGAAAGCGGAGCTTAGCGAACTTGCCCATAAATGGTCCGTTAATAAAGCGGTCACTGAAGCTATTAGACAAACGATGCATAATTTAAAAGAAAAGCGCCTTCCCTATGTACTTGAAAAAGCACAACAATTTTTCACTCATTTAACTAACGGTCGTTATGACTCGCTTGAAGTAAGTGAAAACGGGATATTTGAAGTTGTTAACCCAAAAGGAGTACGGTTTGGAATTGCAGAATTGAGCCAAGCGACTAAAGAACAAGCGTATATTTCTTTGCGATTTGCCTTAGCTCAATCTCTGATTGATTCCGTTCCACTTCCTATAATAATGGATGATCCATTTGTTCATTTCGATCGTTTCCGGGTTCAACAAATGGTACAATTGATGACAGAATTAGAAAATANTCATCAATTCATGTACTTTACTTGTCATGAAGAGATGACAACGATTTGGCCACATTCACATGTGATAAACGTTGCAGCTTTGCATAAGGAAAGGAGTGTGCCGTCAATATGAAAGGTATTACAACATTGGGAGTGGGAGAAGCCGTTGACCACTATCTATTAATCAAACAATCTACAAAACAATTTACGACAACAGGCAACCCNTTTATGACGCTNATATTGCAGGATAAAAGCGGGGATATTGAAGCCAAACTTTGGGATACGAATGAAGAACATGAAACNTTATATTATACAGAAGCGATTGTTCGTATAGGTGGCGAAATTCAACACTACCGTGGGAAAAATCAATTACGTATAAAGACTATTCGTCCAATTAAAGAGGATGAGCCGATCTCAATAAATGATTTAGTGCCATCCGCTGAAAAGTCTAAAGAAGTATTGTTGGAAGAGCTTATGCAGTTTTTCTTTGAAATGGAAAACCCTCAAATTCAACGCATAACACGTCATTTATTAAAAAAACATCAGCAAGCCATTATGACCTATCCTGCTGCAACAAAAAATCATCATGATTATGTTTCTGGNTTAATTGATCANGTGGTATCTATGTTGAAATTAGGGAAATCACTATGTGAATTGTATCCTTCTTTAAACAAAGATTTACTGTATGCTGGTATTATCTTACATGATGTGGGCAAAGTTACAGAGCTTTCCGGACCAATTGCTACAACGTATACGATTGAAGGAAATCTACTTGGACATATAACCATCATGGTAAATGAAATCGCGAAAGCGGCTGAAGAACTAAATATTGAAGGTGAGGAAGTTATGCTTCTTCAACATATGGTTCTGTCCCATCATGGAAAAGAAGAGTGGGGCAGCCCTAAAAAACCAATGCTCAGGGAAGCTGAAATGTTACACTATATTGATAACATTGATGCGAAAATGAACATGTTAAACCGAGCTTTGAATAAAACCAATCCAGGAGAATTTACAGAGAGACTTTTCCCGTTAGACAATCGTTCGTTCTACAAACCTACTTTTGATTAAATAGATTGATAAAACGTCAAAAATAGTGAACATAAAAAAGGCGCTTCCCTAAAAAGGAGCGCCTTTTGTGTTGATTTTTTTATTCAGCAGCTGGTTTTTCGTCAGCATTTAAGATTTGATCCAATGCATCTTTTAACTCTTCATCTTTAATCTTAATGTCCGCGTCTTTCATTAACTTCGCAACTTTCGGAAGTAATGTACTTTGGTCTGCTTTCGACATAACCAATTGCTTGCGAATCTCGTCTTGTTTTTCTTCAAATGTACCTTCGACTTCAATTTCACGTTTTTCAGTTACTTGAATGATGTGGAATCCAAATTGTGATTTCACAGGCTCACTTATTTCATTAATTTCTAAAGCATAAGCTGCATCTGAAAATTCTTTCACCATTTTTTCAGCGGTAAACCAACCAAGTTCTCCGCCTGATTCCTGTGCTGCTTGTTCAGTAGAGTATTCTTTTGCAATCGTTGCAAAATCAGCACCGCCATCAAGTTTTGCTTTTACTTCTTTGGCAGTTTCCTCGTCAGCAACTAGCACATGTCGTGCATTTAGTTCAGTTTTCATATTTTCGTACTGAGCCTTAACTTCCTCGTCAGTAACTTCAACGCCTTCAGTCAATGCTTTTTCTTGTAATAAATTCAAACGAATATATTTTTTGTAACTTTCTTCTGTTTGCCCTTGTTGAGAAAGATATTGGTCAAAGCCTTCGCCCATTTCCTTTTTCTCTTTGTCAAATTGCGCATTTACTTCTTTATCCGTTACTTCATATTCACTAGCCAATACTTTTTCAATGACTAATACTTGAAGTGCTTGTTTTCCAACGGAAGCTTTCATTTCTTGATATAGCTCTTCTTTTGTAACATCTCCAGCTTTAGACGTTACGAGTAATTCTGAATCAGATGCTGAGTCACCGTTACATGCTGATAATGCTAAAACAGATGTTGCTAAAGTTAATGCCAAAACTGATTTTTTCATGTTTTTTCGCTCCTAACATTCTTCTTGATGCCGTTGTTACTATACCATAAACGAAGAAAAAACAAAAATGGTTCCCTATGTTTGCCTACAAAACTAGTGTTAACTTGCATACGATAACAAAGAGAAAGGGGGTGTGCGAGATGAGTCAAGGAGGATATGGTTATCAGTCTAACTTTGCGTTAATCGTCGTGTTGTTTATTTTATTAATTATTGTTGGTGCAACATTTTTGTACTAAAAAATGAAAAGTCCATTTGCCTGGTTAGCAGGCGAATGGACTTTATTATGCGGTCAATAAAATTTCTACATAAAACGAAACAAGTAATATCGTTACCAATATATTAATGGTTCTGAAAATTTTTGTTTGTTTTTCTTCTGGAATCTCACGTTGCATACAAAGAGCGTATGTCATACGATTAATTTGGAATAAATACAGTATTGAGAATAGAACTACTAATGCTATAATCACGTCTATTCCTCCCCTCTGACAATCTTCAATATCATATCAAAAACGAAAGAAAAAGAACAGTAATTTGACTACACAAAAGTAGGAGGAATTAGAATTTCGTAACCCGTTTCTGTTTCTTCGATTAAAGCTTTTTTTGGTGAACGCGATAAATTCTTAATATACAATAAATCGATCAGACATAAACCGCAATGGTAAGCCAGAAGTATCGCAAAATAGTGCCCAAATGCAGGGAATGAAAATGCACCCACAATCAAAAACCCATTAATAAATATGAAAGGTGATAGTAAAGCGAATAAAAATCTTAATTTTGGAATGGGTTCTTTAATTCTAATAGATAAAATCGGAAAAAAATTTAATTGTTTTTTCACTGACATGTGAAGCTGTTTTTTATAGGACAGCAAGGGTAAAAAATGAAAACCTTTATGAATCGGATAGATTAATAGTAAGCTCATTAAAAATAATGGGAACTGATCATCCGAAAGTGGACTGTTATTTAATATTTCTAAAGTAATATAAAAAAGTGAAAAAACGGCCACAACGATTAACGATGACAACATAAAAATACGTTCAAAACCGTATTGTTTTTTAACATTGATAGTTTTCCAGCAGTGCACGTTATGCATCCCCTAAAGTAAAAAATATTATACTAGCAGATACATACATTACGATGTTTTAATGAAAAAAGCAAGCTAACTTATATTACATTTTAAGATAGCGTTTTCAAACCTTGTNNTTTCTCAACTTTTTACAGGCTGNGATGGNNTTAGATTTCCATTCTTCTCATCAAATGTTTGATCAATATTACGGAAAGANTGTTCNAAAATTTCCATGAAATTATCCCCNTAAATATTTCNTATAACGGCCATTACCTCCATGAANTCTGGAAAACGTCCATATAAGTCTTTNATTGGAAGGGATCCTTCAATTACTGAATGATGTGTATTATGGTAGTTCTCAATCATGTCTAATAGAAGCGCCTCACCTTTTTCAGTTAGCTCAACATATGTATTTCGTTTATCATCTTCTCTTTTAGAAAAAGATAACAGATTGCGCTCCTCTAGTTTTTTTGAGAAGTTAAAAGCAGTTGACACATGCATGACGCCAAATTTCGCAACATCCGAGATTGATGCTCCTTTTAAATGATATGAAATCCACAAAATATGATGTTCATTAATATTCAAATCATAAGGTTTAATCCATTGTTGCCAATCTTTCTCGACCGCTTTCCAAAGTGCTTTCGACAGCTGTGCAATTCGTTGGCTGTAGAGCATAGCCTCTTTCATTGTGTACATTTGGTCAGACATACCGTCACCTTCTTTCACGATTTTTAATTTTTCATCATTATACCAATAAAGCAAACTATTGCATAGTTAGAATGTTGGAAATAGTTTAATATTTTGATTCTGGCAGGTTAAAAAGAGTCTAAGTACCAGAAAGCTACCTATTTAACATATATTCAAAAAAAAGTCCCACAATAAAATTGTAGGACCTTTTCAAAGTAAATTAATTAGTTGGAGAAGGATCTTTTTGATGCTTGGCTAGAGACATTTCCAGTTCCTCCATTGCCTTTTGTATAGATTCAATCTCATTTTTTAAATTGTCTTGTATGGGAGCTGTATCTGTTTGCCATTTCTGAACAGATTTTTTAAGCTCTTCCACAGTTTGTGGGACCTGGACTTTCGATTCACTTGTTAATTTTGAAATCGATTGTTTTAAATCGCTAAATTGGAATTTAACCTCAGATAATTTTTCTTTCCAATCTGAAGATACTGTCTTTACATTCGTTCGTAATTCACTTCCAGATTGAGGAGTTGAAAATAAGACAGCTGTTGAACCTGCAAGCACTCCAGTTGCAAGACCGACTAAAAATGTTGATACTTTCACTTCGAAGCACTCCTTTCTATGTACTCTTACTATTCCTTCATTTCAATTAATTAAAACATGAAGTCCAATAGGTGACAATAGAAATAGAAAAAGCCTGCTATAGAAGCAGGCTTTGAATGGATTAGTTAGATAATGCAGTATCAAATTTAGAACGTTTTACGAGTTGAGTTACTATCGGATAGATAATAAAAAATGCGATGGCATTTATGACTACTGTTGGTAAAACGACAGTTAGAATTAATGGAACAAAAGGAACATCTACGCCGAGAACGAATATCGCGACGGATAAGAAAATAAATCCTGACAACAAAGTACCTATTCCAGCAAGTGCTGTAGCGATTGCCAATTTTCTAGAAAAGTGTTTTAGCGCCAAAACCACTGCGAAGAATACAAACGCTGTGATAAATTTATCAACAACATTCGGTATGAAACCTGCAGGGAATGTTGAAAATAGGCCAGAAATCACTCCAGTAGTAAGTGCTAGTAAAAATACATGCGATGCCTTAGGGAACAGTAGAATACCTATAAACATCATGGTTAACATGAAGTCTGTTTTCATTCCACCATTAAAACCTGGAATAACTAGATACAACGCTGCACCAACACCGACCAATAGGGACATTAAAACTAAATTCTTCGTATTCATTTCTCATCTCTCCTCAACTAAACTAGTCTATTTTTTAATTTCCCTAACGTGTCCTGTGACCGTTAGCAGAAACTTACTGATGATTTTACCGTCATTTATGCTTGATTGCAAGATTAATTGCTTATGTTCGTACGAATCTTCTCCGCGTATTCATTAAACATTTCAGAAGTGAATTGTTTCTCTTTCGTTTGCCAATTTACTTTAAGACCATCCGTTTGATCATATCTTGGAATGAAGTGAAGGTGGAAGTGGAATACACTTTGGCCTGCAGGTGCGCCATTATTATTAAGTAAATTCATCCCAGCGGGCTCAAAGGTTGCATTTAAAGCTGAAGCAATTTTAGGAACTACTGAAAATAGTTGCCCAGCTTCTTCAGAGGTCATATCAAATACATCTGCACAATGTTTCTTTGGAATCAATAAAGTATGACCTTTGGTTAAAGGCATGATGTCCATAAAAGCTATCACGTGGTCATCCTCATACACTTTTGTGCTCGGAATGGATCCATCAACTATCTTGCAAAATAAACAATCGCTCATCAATTTCACGTCCCCTCTCATTATTGTTGTAAGTTTATCATATAATCCATTTATATTGAAAATCAGCAGTTGCAGATTTTTTGCCTATCATTTGATAAGATAAAAGGAAGAAATGAGGTGCCCGAATGAACGTATTAGAAGTAAACGCAGTAACGGGTGGTTATACGCGAAAACCAGTCATTCATGAACTATCTTTTTCGATTGCACCGGGTGAATTAGTTGGTTTAATCGGTTTAAATGGTGCAGGAAAAAGTACGACTATCAAACATATAATCGGATTGATGAATCCTAGACATGGTGATATTCGCTTAAACAATGTAACGTTTGAAGAAAATATGGACAAGTATCGATCCTCTTTTTCATATATTCCTGAAACACCCGTACTTTATGATGAACTTACATTAAAAGAACATCTTGAATTAACCGCAATGGCATATGGTCTAGACCAACAAACGTTAGATTCACGATCTGAAATTTTATTAAAAGAATTTCGTATGGAAAAAAGACTGAATTGGTTTCCNTCTCATTTTTCAAAAGGAATGCGCCAAAAAGTAATGATTATGTGTGCGTTTCTTGTGAATCCTTCTTTATATATAATTGATGAGCCTTTTGTGGGTTTAGATCCACTTGGGATCCAATCATTGCTAGACCAAATGAATGAGAAGAAGAAAACAGGTGCATCTGTTTTAATGTCTACGCATATCTTATCGACGGCAGAGCGGTATTGCGACCGAATTCTATTGCTACATAATGGACGGATTCGTGCGCAAGGTACTATGAATGATCTACGAGCAGCCTTTAAGATGCCGCTTGCCACCTTGGATGACCTTTACATTGCCATGACAAAGGAGCAAGAAGATGAATAGCTTGCAAGATGTATGGCGCAAGAGGTTTCTTCATTATGTAAATGAGCTACAGAAGTATATGAAATATGTGTTTACAGGTCATTTGGCAATTGTCTTGGTATTTGTTATTGGAGCAGGAGGATATCAGTATAGTGAATGGTTAAAAACAGCTCCTAAAGATTTTCCAGCGACCTTAATTGTGGCCACAATTCTCGGGATATTATTAGCATACAGTCCTCCCACAACATTAATACGGGAGCCTGATCAAGTATATTTATTACCAGTCGAGTCAAAATTAATGAGCTTTATGAAAAAAGCATTAAATTGGACGTTTTGGTCTCAAATTTTCATTGTATTATTGCCTTTTGTTGTTGCAATTCCCTTGCTCAGACAAGTGGGAAATGTAGAGCCACTTACAATAGGGTTGGTATTTATTTTTATGATTTTAATGAAGCTTTGGAATGTTCATGTAGAATTTTCTTATAGATGGGCAAGTAGTGGAAAAGGTGTTTGGGTAGATCGTATTGTTCGAGCTTTGATTTCAATTGTGGCTTTATTAGCTACTTTTACTATGTCACCATTTTATATGGCTCTTTTAATCATTCCTGTCTTTTTCTATATGAATGTTTGGTCACGTCAAATGAAAGGACAACCTTTTCCTTATGAACACTTTATTAAATTAGAACAAAATCGCATGCTGCGTTTCTACCGTTTTGCTAATTATTTTAGTGATGTACCACACATTAGTGGGTCAATTCGTAGACGTATATGGCTAGATTGGGTTTATCGTTTTATTCCTTTTAAACAATCAAAATCTCAAGAGTTTCTTGTGTTCAGAACATTTGTGAGAACAGATGACACTTTTTATTTATGGGTTCGTTTAACTGGATTGTCTGCTTTGGGAGCATTCTTTATAGGGATACCTGTTGTTGTCATGATTTTCGTTGGAGCTTTAGCATTTGCTAGTACATTGCAGCTCAAACAAGCATTGTCATCATCAAATGAATTTCGTATGGATATGCTCTACCCAATAGGCGGTGTAGCACGTGGTCGAGCGGTTGAAAAAATTGTTCGTATTGTACAAATCGTTCAGGCGTTAATCGTGTTAATCTCTATTTTTGCCACTGGAGCAGCGGAACCTTTATTATTCGTTGCACCCATTATTCTAGTTATTGTAAGTGAAATTACGCTAAGATTAAGTAAATGAAGAGGTCTCATAACCCATGTCTAAATCGGGTTATGAGACCTTTTGGGTTTAAAAAGAAAAAGGAAGTAACTTTTCCAGTGGACCTTCGGGTTTTATTATGTCTTGAATATCGAGAATTGGGATTGGGAAGTATGGAAAACCTGCAACGTATGGAGTAATCTCATATAGTTGGAAGTAGATGACGAGCGAGTGGTCGGCAAGATAAAAATCTTGATCACTTCGTATGCTTGTGAATTCATCGAGAAGCTGAATTTCCCATTCTGTGATTTTGTTTTGAATAATGGCAGATAGTTTGGCTACATAATCACTGTCTGGTTTAAATAAATCGTTCAATTCATACTGTCTGCCAGTCGCAATATCAAAAGTTAGAGATTTAATAATTGTTAAACCATGAGCCCCACCAGTAAAGGAATAAACAAGTAAAGATAAACTCAATATGCCTCTTTCGTTCGTTTTTATTTCAAAACTCCCAACCATTTCGACTAGGTTCGGATCATTGTAACCAAGCTCTACTAGAATACTGTTTAATGTGGAAACAATCGATCTGTTAATCATTAGCTCTGCTTGAGGGTTTGCCAATCCCATAACATAGGGATGGTAGACGGATATTTTCGGCAAATTGTTATGCAATAACCTGTACCCAATCGATACGGGGAAATCCACGTGAAAACTTCCTCTCTTTAATATTTATGGAATAAAACTATGGTTAATCTTTATCCTCTACAATATTCACCTCAAAGGTTCCAATCCCCAAGGAGTTAGAGAGTTGATTGGAAAGTTGTTGGATAAACTTTTCAGCTTGTTTCTTACTAGAATCAATCCCATGTAAAACAATGGTCATTTCTTTTTCTTCCATACTATATATGGTATACCCAATACTTCCAGTCGGTTTGTAGCCTTCATTTTTTAAAGCAGTAATGAGTTGCTCTTGAAAATTGGATTCAATCAACGCATCATTTACAGATTCNACCTCACTAACATCNCGAAGGTATAAATCCTGATCAGATTCTTTTTTAAAAGAAAAGGAGAAAAGAAAAATTAATACGATTAAGCTTATGGCAATTAAACCAATTCGGATTAAGCCGTTATTTGATCGTCTAATGTTCGTCCCTCCAATCGACATATTCCTACTCAATCATATGCCAGCCATAATTATTTATTCGCANCAAAAAAGCTGCTTTTCAAATGAAAGCAGCTTCTTCANCTTATTTNTTGTTAAAANAATAGGATTGCTTATTTANTTTGATAGTCTACTACTGCAGCACCTAATGTTTTAGCAGCAACTAGCATNGCATTTTCGTCAAAATCAAATTTTGGATGATGGTGTGGATACACTTCCCCTNGAGGTTGNGCACCAGTAAAGAAAAATGTTCCGGGTACTTTTTCAAGGTAATAGGCAAAATCTTCTCCACCCATATGTTGCTCGGATTCTCGAACTTCGCTAACACCAGGTACTTGTTCAGCAACCTCTTTTAAAAAATGTGTTTCTTCTTCATGGTTTACAACAGCATTATATCCCCGTTCATATAAAAATTCATACGTACAATCATTCGCAAGACATGTTCCTTGAATGACACGTTCCATTTCTCGTTCCATTAGGTCACGAACTTCTGGATTAAATGTACGAACAGTACCGATTAATTTTGCCGAATCTGCAATAACATTAAACGCGTTGTGTGCTACAAATGAACCTACAGATAACACAGCTGATTCAACTGGGCTTACACGTCGAGCTACAATTTGTTGAAGGTTCGTGACCAATTGAGCACCAATCACGATGGAATCTTTCGTTTGATGTGGACTTGCACCATGTCCTCCACGACCTTGTATCGTCAGTTCAAATCGATCAGCTGCAGCCATAACAGGTCCAACACGGTATTCAATCGTGCCTGGTGGAGTTAGCGACCATAAATGTGTACCAAAGATCGCATCAACACCTTCTAAGCATCCCGCTTCAATCATAGGTTGAGCACCACCGGGAGCATATTCTTCTGCATGTTGATGAATCAATACATACTCTCCGGCTAACTGTTCACGCATCTCAAACAAAGTTTTACCTAGTACTAACAATGTGGCAGTATGTCCATCATGTCCACA
>JGI24024J18818_10000401_pt1 | contig 16091 bp, 12 predicted proteins | sample Cruoilmetagenom2_FD_18818 | JGI IMG/M metagenome (IMG submission 18818) | reverse complement strand
TATACGCGACACCGAGCGACGCCGCGGCCTTCCGGGGCAGCACGCCCCTCGTTCCTGCCGAGATCCACGTTGTGTCCGAGCCCGATCCCGATCCTGAGGCCTCTTCTTCCGTCAGAGAGCGAGGTCCGTGAAGGCGAAGCGGAGGCCGTCGAAGAGACCGCGGTCGCTGAGCTTGAGCTCGGGAATCACCAGCAGGGCCATGAACGAAAGAGCCATCAAGGGGGCGCGCAGGGACGAGCCCAGGGCGCGCGCGGACTCGTCGAGCTCTGTGTAGCGCCGTGCTACGACGTCGCCCGGGTCGGTGCTCATGAGACCGGCCACCGGCAGCGGTAGGGTCTTTACCTCGGAGCCGTCGGCCACCGCAATACCGCCCCGATGTTCAACCACCGCCTGCACCGCCGCGATCAACGATTCGGCGTCCGCTCCCACGGCGATAATATTGTGGGAGTCGTGGGCCACGCTGGAGGCCAGGGCCCCGCGCTGAAGCCCAAAGCCATGCACGAAGGCGACCGCGGGCGCCGCGGGTCGGTAGCGGTTGAGCACTGCGAGGTAGAGAATGTCCCGCGCGGGATCCGACACCACCTGGCCGTCGTCGACGGGCGGCTCCATCACCAAGGCCCGGGTCATCAGCGAGCCGTCCTCGACGCCAATCACTCGAATCGGCCCGCCAGGATCGGGCACCTCGAGGTCTGCCGGCTCGAGGTTCTGCGCGTGGAAGATATTGATCGGCGGCGCCTCGACGCGCGGCAGCAGGCTCTGTCCGTTCTCCGCCGCGAGCCCGCCGTCGATCCAGGTGCGCTGGACGCTGAAAGTGCGCAGATCCCGCACCTCGACCGCATCCATTGGGTCTCCCAGACGCAGGCTTCCCACCGGCAGGCCGTAGTGCTCGACGGCGTTGAGGCAGGCGCAGCGCAGAACGTCGAACACGTCATGCCCGAGGGCCACTGCCCGTGCGGCCAGCCGATCGATGTGTCCCTCCAGCAGATCGTCCGGGTGCTTGTCGTCGGAGCAGAACATCACCCGGCGGGGCTGGGAGGAGATCAGGGGGTGGAGGGCGTCGAAGTCGCGGGCCGCCGAGCCTTCCCGGATCAGGATATGCATCCCCGCCGCCAGCTTGCTCTCGGCCTCTTCGAGGGTGGTGCACTCGTGGTCGGTGCTGATTCCCGCCTCGGCGTAACGCCGTGCCGCCTCCCCCGTCAGTCCGGGGGCATGGCCGTCCACGGGGAGGCCGCGGTCACGGGCCATAGCGAGCTTGGCGAGGACCGCGGGGTTCCGGTCGAGAACCGCGGGGAAGTTCATCATCTCGGAGAGGTAAAGCACCTCCGGCCTGTCGAGCAGGGCCGCGATCTCGTCGCATCCCAGCGTCGCACCGGCGGTTTCGAAGTCGGTCGCCGGCACGCAGGACGGCGCGCCGAAGAATACCTTGAAGCCGGAGGCGGCGGCGTTTTCCATCATGTAGCGCACTCCGTCAACACCGAGTACGTTCGCTATTTCGTGCGGGTCCGAAACCGTGGCCACCGTGCCGTGCCTGGCCGCGATGCGGCCGAACTCGGACGGCACCAGCATCGAGCTTTCGATGTGGACGTGGACATCGACGAAGCCCGGGAGAAGATAATTCAGAGAGGGATCCTCGGGGCCGGTCTCGTCGACTGCGACGATGCTGCGGTTCTTCCACCCGATGGTCGCTGCACGGATGGTGCGAGCTGCCACATCGACGCAGTTCGCCCGAATTTTTCCCGATCTCGACGGGCTCATGTTGCAGCCTCCCACCTGTCCTAAGCCGCCCTGGAGTATAGGATGACCGCTCTGCGTTGTGGCCGCATTGGATCTCGCGTAGTATTTCGGCACCCCCTTGTAGAGGGCTCAGCCTGGTTTTCGGGAGAGAGAGGAAGTATGGCGTTGGCACAGCTCGAGATTTCGGCATTCGGCTTTTCCCGGGTCTTTTTCCTCGAGTACCACGGTTTCAAAACCTTCTTTTCATTGTGGGCGACGGCACGTTATCGGAAGCCTGCTCCTGGGGAGGCTTGAAGCATGCTTGGTGTCGTCACAGCCCTGCCGCAGGAACGGGCCTGGTTGGCCGGGGCCGTCGGCGACGCGGACCTCGTGGTGGAGCTCAGCGGTTTCGGCACGCGGGCGGCGTCGAACGCGGTCCGGCGTCTCGTCAAGCGGGGTGCAACCTGCCTCGCCAGCTGGGGAAGCGCGGCGGGGCTGGATCCGAGCTGTGTTGCCGGTACCGTCGTCCTCCCGCGAACGGTGGTCATCCCGGGCGAAGGGGCCTACGACACAGATCGGGCGTGGCACCGCCGGCTGATCGAGCGTCTCGAGAACCAGGTTCCGCTGTCCACCGGGCTTCTGATCCACAGCGTGGAGCTTCTCCAGACGCCCGCCGCCAAGCAACAGCTCTATCGACAGGAGGGGGCCGTCGCCGCCGATATGGAGAGCGGCGCCGTGGCACGCTTGGCGGCGGAACACGAACTCCCGTTTGTCGCGATCCGGGTCGTGCTCGATGCCGCCGGAACCAGCTTGCCCCGGGCGATTGCTGCGAGCACTGATGAGGAGGGTCGGTTGGTTTCCGGAGCTCTCTGTCGGCGCGCGCTTTGCAGTCCTGAGGATTGGCCGCGTTTTGTCCGGCTGGCGCTGTCGTGCCGAGTCGCCGGGCGCGCCATGCGCACGACGTGCCAGCTGGCGTCACCGAACCTCCTGTGCCCGGATCATTGCTAGCCCGCATATCTCACCGGGTTCCGTCGCGAGGGCGGCGAGGTGCCGTGCACGGTGGCGTTTTCGACCCGAGGGGCGCGGAGGCGTACTTGACAGTACGTCGAGCACCCCGAGGCGAGAAAACACCGCTGGGTGCGGTGCATCGCCGGCCGCAGCAGAAAGCTGGTGAGATATGCGGGCTAGACCTGGGGACATCGGCAGGAGGAATTGAGGGATAATGCCGAAAGGCGGGGTAGGGGACATGAAGATCGAGTACCGGCCCATCGGAGTGATTCACACAGCCTTTACTGATCTCGAGGGCATGCCGATCCAACCTTCGCGAGGCAAGGGCGCGAAGGGAATGGTCGAGGTCTTCCCGGAGTACGCCGACGGTCTCGCCGATCTGGACGGTTTCTCACACGTCGTGCTGCTCTACCACCTCCACCGCTCGAAGGGTTTCAGCCTCCGGGTCACGCCATTCCTGGATACCCGGGAGCGAGGCCTCTTCGCCACTCGAGCGCCCAGACGCCCCAATCCCATCGGTCTCTCGGTGGTCCGCCTGCTCGGAATCGAGGGCGGCCAGATCTCGGTGCAGGACCTCGACATCCTCGACGGGACCCCGTTGCTGGACATCAAGCCCTATGTGTCGGACTTTGACCGGTGCACCGACGTTCGGATGGGTTGGCTCGAGAAGGTCAAGGGGCGAAAGACGCGCTCCGACGGCCGGTTCGTAGAGTGACCCGGGTGGGATTGGAGATCCAGGTACTACCCGGAGAGTACGCGGTCTGGCAGCTGCCGGCCGACGCGCTGCTACCGAGGATCGAGGGAGCGGGCTTTCTCTCTGTCACACGCACCCCGGACGAGGTCTCCGTCGTCTCTCCGGCGGACTCCGTGCCGGCCGGTGTTCCGGCGGAGACGGAATTCAGGTGCCTCGCGGTCGCGGGCCCGCTGGCGTTCAACCTCACCGGCGTCGTGGCCGGTCTCAGCACGCCGCTCGCGGAGGCGAAGGTCCCGATCTTCGTGATCTCCACCTTCGACACCGACTATCTGCTCGTCCGCTCCGAGGACCTCTCCCGCGCCCGCCGCGCGCTGACGGCCGCCGGATTCCAGATCACGGACCGATAGCCCCACGCCCGTGCCCCCGCCCGTACTCGAAACTTCGAGCTCTTCCAAGCGCGACCAGAATGCTCGGATTCTTGACCGTTTTGGACCTGAGACCTGAGACCTGAAGCCTGAAGCCTGTGACCTGCACCCTGCGACCTGCCTCCCCAGCAGTGCTATTCTAGGCACGACAGAGGGGTGTAACTGAGGCGAAATGACAGCAAAGAAAACACAGGTTGCCTACGACGAGAAGACCATCCAAACGCTGGACGCCTTGGAGCACATCCGGCTTCGCACCGGCATGTACATCGGGCGCATCGGTGACGGCACCAACCCGGCCGACGGCATCTACGTGATGCTCAAAGAGGTCATCGACAACTCGGTGGACGAGTACATCATGGGGCACGGCCGGCGCATCGTGATCAAGCGCTACGGCCCCGAGGTCACGGTACGCGACTACGGGCGCGGCATCCCCCTCGGCAAGGTGGTGGACTGTGTCTCCAGAATCAACACCGGCGGCAAGTACAACGACGACGTCTTCCAGTTCTCGGTGGGCCTCAACGGGGTCGGCAACAAGGCGGTGAACGCCCTCTCCTCCGAGTTCGAGGTCATCAGCTACCGCGACGGCAAGTTCAAGCGGGCCGCATTTAGCCAGGGCAGGAAGGTGGAGGAGAAGGGGGGCAAGGAGGCGAAGGAGAAGAACGGCACCCTGATCCGCTTCATCCCCGATCCCGAGATCTTCTCGGAATACGACTGGCGGGAGGAGTACCTCGAGCACCGCCTGCGCTACTACGCCTACCTCAATAGCGGTCTGGTGCTCGAGTACAACGGCGCCAAGTACACCTCCAAGGAGGGTCTCGCCGACCTCCTGGCGGAGGAGATCGGCTCCGAACCCACGGTCTACGACGGTTTCCACTGCCGCCTCGACCGCCTGGAGTTCGCCTTCACCCACACCCACGCCTACGGCGAGACCTACTTCAGCTTCGTAAACGGGCAGTACACAAACGACGGTGGCACCCATCAGAGCGCCTTCCGTGAAGGGATCCTCAAGGGGATCAACGAGTTTGCCAAGAACGGATTCGCCGGTGAGGACGTGCGCGACGGGCTCATCGGCGCCGTGGCCATCAAGATCCAGGATCCTGTCTTCGAGTCGCAAACCAAGAACAAGCTGGGCACGACCGAGATCCGCTCGTGGATCGTCAACGCGGTCAAGGAGCAGGTCGTGCTGTGGCTGCACAAGGATCCCGAGACGGCGAGCAATCTAATCGACAAGGTCAAGAACAACGAGCGGATCCGCAAGGAGCTATCGGCGATCAAGAAGGAGGCGCGGGAGCGGGCCAAGAAGGTGGCCATCCGCATCCCCAAGCTGATCGACTGCAAGGTCCACCTGTCGGACGCCAAGGGCAAGCGCCGTGAGGAGACCACCCTCTTCCTCACCGAGGGCGACTCGGCGGGTGGGGCGATGATCCAGGCCCGCGACGTCCAGACCCAGGCCATCTACTCGCTCAAGGGCAAACCGCTCAACACCCACGGTCTCGGCCGCGAGGCCGTCTACAAGAACGAGGAGCTCTACAACATCATGCGCGCCCTCGGCGTCGAGGATGGGCTCGAGGGGCTGCGCTACAACCGGGTGGTGATAGCAACAGACGCCGACGTTGACGGGATGCACATCCGCAATCTTCTCCTCACCTACTTCCTGCGCTATTTCGAGGAGCTGGTGATCACGGGCCATGTCTACATCCTGGAAACCCCCCTCTTCCGGGTGCGCAACAAGAAGGAAACCGTCTACTGCTACTCGGAGGCGGAGAGGGACGCGGCGGCCGAAAGCCTTCGCAACCACGAGATCACCCGATTCAAGGGCCTCGGTGAGATCAGTCCCGGGGAGTTTAAGCAGTTCATTTCGGACGACGATCACCTGCAGCAGGTGACCGTGGGCTCGATGGGCGACGTCAAGCAGGCGCTCGACTTCTACATGGGCAAGAACACCCCGGAGCGTCGGGAATACATTATCGAGCATTTGATTGCGGACATCGCGTAATCCCGTGCCCGATCTCGAGGGTTCAGTTCATAAGTTTTGAGTTTTTAGTCTTGAATTTTGAGTTATCACCACCCACGGTTCGCTGTTATTCGGGGCTGGGCGGGAATTCCGAATTCCGAATTCCGAATTCCGAATTCGTGTCCCCCCAAGGTGTCGGACCGTCGCCGGAGCTGACCCCGGGGTTCGAGGCAGCTCTTTCACCGGAGAGGAAATGACCCGACTCAAGCCCCTCATGGGGCAGAACTTCATCGAGTACGCGAGCTATGTGATCGTCGACCGGGCGATCCCCGACCTCCGCGACGGCCTCAAGCCGGTGCAGCGGCGCATCCTCGCCACCCTCTTTCGGATGGAGGACGGCAAGTTCCACAAGGTGGCAAACGTCATCGGCGACACCATGAAGCTGCACCCCCACGGCGACGCCTCGATCGGCGACGCCCTGGTGGTGCTGGCCAACAAGGACTACTTCATCGAGCGCCAGGGCAATTTCGGCAACATCATCACCGGCCACCCCGCCGCCGCGCCACGCTACATCGAGTGCCGACTCACCGACCTCGCCAAGGAGACCCTCTTCCGCAAGGCGCTCACCGAGTACCGACCCAGCTACGACGGGCGCAACGAGGAACCGGTCGTACTGCCCAGCAAGCTGCCGGTGCTGCTGATGCTGGGCGCCGAAGGGATTGCGGTCGGCATGGCCACCCGGATCCTCCCCCACAATCTGCCCGAGCTTCTGGAAACCCAGATCAAGATTCTCAAGAACGAGCCGATCGAGATTCACCCCGACTTTCCCACCGGCGGCATCGCCGACCTCAGCGAGTACGACGACGGCCGCGGCAAGGTCAAGGTGCGGGCGCGCATTGAACGGAAGGACGAAAAGACCGTTGTCATCCGCGAGATCCCGTTCTCGACCACCACCGAGGGGCTCACCGCCTCGATGGAAAACGCGGCCCAGAAGGGCAAGATCAAGATCGGTTCGATCAACGACTTCACCACCGACCGGGTGGAGATCGAGATCGGCCTGCCGCGGGGCGTCTACGCCGACGAGGTGATTCCACAGCTCTATGCCCACACCGACTGCGAGGTCTCCATCACCTCGAACATGGTGATGATCAAGGACCGGCGCCCGGTGGAGATGGGGGTGAGCGAGGTCCTCTGCTACCTCACAGACCGGCTGCGGGACCTGATCCAATCAGAGCTCGAGTTCGAACTCGGCCAGCTCGAGAACCGCAAGCACTGGCTCGACCTCGAGCGAATCTTCATCGAAAACCGAATCTACAAGCGCATCGAAGATGCGACCACAGCCGAGCAGGTCGTGTCCGAGGTGCGGACCGGGCTCGAGCCCCACCTCGGCGAGCTCGACCGGGAGGTGAGCGACGAGGACATCGACTCCCTTCTCAAGATCCCCATCCGGAGAATCTCGCGGTACGACATCGAGAAGAACCGGCAGGAGATCGCAACCACCCTCAAGGCCATCAAACAGTTCCGCGGCAAGCTGCGGCGGTTGACCCAGACCACCATCAAATACCTCGAGCACCTGCTCAAGACCTACGGCGAGCGCTACCCCCGGCGCACCGAGATATCCCCTTTCGAGACGGTGGACGTGCGTGCTGTGGCCCGCCAGAACATCAAGCTCGCCTACGACCCCGAGACCGGCTTCTTCGGCAGCGAGGTCAAGGGTTCGAAGTACCTGTTCACGGTCAGCGAGTACGACCGCATCTTGCTCATCAGCCGCGACGGCTCCTTCCGCATCATCGCCCCCGAGGACAAGGTGCTGATCCCCGACAAGCTCATCCACGCGGAGGTCTTCGACCAATCGGAAGGCGCCCGCTTCACCGTGGTCTACCGCGACAAGAGCAAGATCGCCTGGGGCAAGAAGGTGCACATCAAGGCCTTCATCCGCGACCGCGAGTACGAGCTGGTCAAGGGCAAGGAGGGCAGGGTCGACTATCTGATCCACGGCGATTCCCAGGACACCATCCACGTCGAGTTCGTGCCCATGAAGCGCCAGCGGGTCCACAGCGGCAGCTTCGACCTTTCAGTGCTCGAGTTCATCGGGGTCACAGCCCGCGGCCGCCGCCTCGCCCCCAAACCGGTGGCGAAGGTGAAGAGGGTCAAGAGCGACGGCAATGGCGGCGGCCCCTCGAACGACGACAACGGATCGAACGGCGGCGGGAAACTGCCGCCCAAGGATGCCGACGATCAGCCGCTCCCGTTCGACGACTGAGCCCGGAGGTTAGGAGCGAGGGGGTGAAGGGGTCAAGAGGTTAAGAGGTCAAGAGGTGAAGAGCCGGAGAACTCAAAACTCAGCCTCGTGCAAAATCACCATTTTCGTCTGTAGGCGGGTCCTTCAGGGCCCGCCAACGGATTTTTCAAAGCCCTTCTCGCGCGCCCTAAAGGACGCGCCTTCAACGAATCACGCGACGGCAGTCCTTTCCCATTCGTGATCTACCCCTACGCGAATTCGAAAACCGCGGATTATTGCAAGAGGCTGAACTCTTAACCCCCTTATCCTTAACTCTTTACCCTCGGGCAAGAAGACGAGCACGGAGACGGGCTACGGTTCGACTTCTTCCAACAGCTGAATGAACTTGTCGTACGGCATGGCTTGCCAGCTCTCAGCCGAAACCGCACCCTCGGCGCGCGTGATCAGCGACACCTTGTGCGCCGTCTCGACCGAAGGCGCATCGTAGATGTCCATGAAATCGTAGGGTCCGAGGATCGCGTAGTGGGCGATCCACTCCACTTCCGGGCACACCGTCTTGACCTTCTTCAGCCAGGCGCGCCCCATGGCACGGCGCACCTCGGCATCATGCACGCTCTCCGGGGCGAGACGGGTCATCAGGACGAACCTCGGCATAGGACACCTCCTTGGAAGACTCTCCTCCCAAGATATATCCTCGCGGCCCGGGACGCTAACCCCGAAGGCGGCCACCCACTGATCCAGGAGTTTCTAGTTTTGAGTTTTGAGTTTTGAGTTGCTGGCAGCGTGCGACCGTCTCCGCCTCCGTGCCCGTGCCCGTGCCCGTGCCCGACGTCAGGTTAGGCGCTTCTCGTTTCAATGAGGCCTTTCTATCGTCGCGCTTTCCGAGAGGATGTCAGGCACCTCCGAACGATCGCGCCCAAACGCGGGTGACCCGGTCCAATCTCCCCGACCGCCTCCCCGCGCCGGCAATTCCGAATTCCGAATTCTGCCTTAGGTCAGACTTACAATAGTCGCCATGCAACGATTCACCACCGCAGTCGTCGGGTTCGTCCTGTTCACCGCGGGTATCTGCTTCGCCGGGGAGCGTCCGGTCACCATCGAGGCCTTCATGAGCCCGAACTCCACGGCCCGGGTCATCGCCCACCGCGGCTTTTCGGGTCGGGCGCCCGAGAACACGCTGGCGGCAATCCGCGAAGCGATCGCGATCGGTGCCGACATGGCGGAGTTGGACGTCACCGTCACCGCTGACGACCAGGTGGTTGTGATCCACGACGAAGATGTCCAGCGAACGACCGACGGCCGCGGCCTTGTCGCCGGCTTCACTCTCACCGAGCTGAAGCAGCTCGATGCCGGCTCGTGGTTCTCACTTCAGTTTTCCGGCGAGCGCATTCCGACCCTCGACGAGGTCCTCGCCGAAGCCGAAGGGCGCATCCTGCTCAACGTCGAGATCAAATCGGAGGCGGTGGAGCGCGGTCTGGCCGCCAAGGTGGCAGCGGCGATCCGGGCGCGGGGAATGGTCGATCAGGTCATCGTTTCGTCCTTCTCTCCCCGAGCTCTCGAAGAGATGCGCTCGGCGGCGCCCGAGATCCGCACCGCGGTGCTTTTCAACCCCAAAATCCACCGCGGAATGGACCCGGTCGAAATCGTGACCGGCCTCGCCGCCTCCGCCTTCAATATCAGAGGCAGTCGTCTCACGAAAAAGATGCTGCGGCGCTGCCACGAGCACGAGATTCCGGTCGGGATCTANACCATCGACAAACCCAAAAAGATGCGGCGATTTCTCGGGATGGGTGTCGACGCCATTTTCACCAATTACCCGGACCGCATGCTCGAGATCCTCGAGGGAGCGCCGAAATCGGCACCTGCCCCGACTCTCCAGCCGGCAGCGGCGATGCCATGAGTTACGATAACCCCGGAGGCGTCATGACCCGCCGCAAGACCAAGATCGTGTGCACTCTCGGCCCCGCCACAGATTCGGCTGAAGGTATCGCCGAGCTGATGGAGGCGGGGATGGACGTGGTGCGGCTGAACTTCTCCCACGGCGATCACGAAACCCACCGCGCCACCATTCGAAGGATTCGCGAGGTGTCGGAGCGAGTCGGCCGCGATATCGGAATTCTGCAGGACCTCGCCGGACCGAAGATCCGCCTCGGCGAGCTGCCGCCCGAAGGGATCGTGCTCGAGACCGGCGGGACGGTAGGTCTCGCTCCCGAGGGGACAGCCGAGGCAGAGATCCTCCCGGTCAGTTACCCCTACCTTCTCGAGGACGTCTCCGCGGGGGAGTCCATCCTCCTCGCTGACGGTCTGGTCGAGCTCGAGGTGAGCCGGGTCGAGACCGATCGGCTGGTGTGTCAGGTCCTCAACGGCGGCCCCCTGAGCTCACGCAAGGGCGTCAATCTCCCGCAGGCAAACCTGCGGGTGGCCGCTTTCACAGACAAGGACCGCGCCGATCTCGAGGTAGGTCTCGAGGAGGGAGTGGACTTCGTCGCCCTTTCCTTCGTGCGCCACGAACGCGACATGGAACCAGTGCGAACCCGCCTGGCGAGGGAGGATCNCCCGCCCCTGCTCATCGCGAAGATCGAGAAACCTCAGGCTGTCGATCGGCTGCTGCCGATCCTGGAAGTCGTCGACGGTGTGATGGTCGCGCGCGGGGACCTCGGGGTCGAGATGCCCCCGGAGACAGTGCCGATGGTGCAGAAGAAGATCATCGCCGCCGCCCGCCGCGCCGGCCGCCCGGTGATCACCGCCACCCAAATGCTGCGCTCGATGGTGGATAGCCCGCGCCCACTGCGGGCCGAGGCCTCGGACGTGGCCAATGCAGTTCTCGACGGCACGGACGCGGTCATGCTCTCCGAGGAGACCGCCGTCGGAAACTTCCCGACCGAAGCGGTGCGGGTCCTCGACCGGGTGGCGCTCGAGGCCGAACCCTACCTCGACCACCAGACGATGCTGGAGGATTCGCTCTCGCCCTGCGTGCCCGAGCTCACCGGCGCGATCAGCCGGGCCGCCTGCGAGCTCGCGGAGGCGATCGGCGCCGCCGCCATCGTCACCACTACGGCCTCTGGGAGCACCGCTCGGCTGGTCGCGCGCCTACGCCCCGCCTCGCCGATCCTCGGTCTCACCCCCTCGGCCGCGGTGGCCCGTCAGCTCAGTCTTTCGTCGGGGGTTTTCCCCGCCGTTTCCGAGCAGGCGTCCGACGCCGCCGGCTTGAAAGAGATGGTGAGCGACGCCCTCGCCGCCCGCGGCCTCGACACCTCCGGCAGTCGGGTGGTGATCACCGCCGGCTTGCCCCTCGGAGTCTCCGGCAGCACCAACCTGCTGCGGGTGTTGGAGGTCGGTTAGGCCACCGGAGCTGCTGACGCGAACCTTTTCATCTCACAGCCGTTTCCCCTGGCAGGCAGGAGGTAGAAATGATCAGCTCGTTCCATATCCCACGGATCTTCACGGTGGTTGCGGTTCTCGCCCTGGTGGTGGCATGCACGAGCTCGAAACAGCAACCGGACCTCGTGGTCGATTATGACGACGACGAGAACCTCACGGTCGCCATCTCCTCCGCCGCCGCGCGGGGAATCATGGAGGAGCTCATCGGCTCCGACCTCGACTGCAAGGGCGAGCTCGATGCCGAGGTCGAGACCATGCTGCAGACCCTGGACAAGAAGGGGCCGCGCTCGAGCGCCGCCTACCGTGACGAGGACACCACGGTCGCTGCCCGACGACGGGGAGGCAAGCTCCACCTCGAGATCAGCGGTTCGGGATCCGGGAAGATCGAGGCCACCATGCCGTGGGCGGTGGCCGAGTGCCTCCTCGGCCGCAAGACCACCGTGGACGAGGCCATTCGGTCGTCGATCAAGGTCAAGGTCACCAACGAGGACGGCGGCTCGTTTTCCTTCCGCCTGGACTGACCCGCATTACTCATGAGCCTTCTGCTGCAAAGCACTGTCGCCCACCACCTTGAACGGGTGGCAGAACCATGCGGGTTAATTTTCCGTTACTCTTATCGATCGATGAAAGTGGAGGTTGGATCATGCGCACCCGTGTATCCCTGATCGCATTTGCAGTTCTGTGCATCGCCGCCGCCGGCCATGCCGGCATCGAGCTCCACCAGGAGCACAGCTTCTCAGCAAGGCCCGGCGCCAAGGTCGTCGTGGACGTCTCGTTCCACAAGGTCGAGGTCGTCGCCAGGCCGGGAGACACCGTCGACGTCACGGTGGACATCGAGGTCAAGGGAGACGGCAGCGGCTCGGAAAAGGCCCTCAACGAGCTGCAGCCGAAGTTCCTCGAGGAGGGGAACAAGCTCATCATCCGCTCCACCCGCAAGAACGGTTTCCGTTGGAAGCCGGTCTCGGCCAAGGGCCTCGTCAAGGTCCAGATGCCTCCCGGAATGGACCTCGTGGTGGACTCCTCCTCCGGCAGCGCCGAGATCACGGGCGACTTCGGCGACGCAAAGGTCAGCTTCGACGCCTCCTCGGGAAGCCTGACCGTTCGGGGGGCGATGCGCGAGCTGCACAGTGACACATCGTCGGGCTCGGTACGCACCGAGTTGGATCGGCCTCTCGATGCCTTCACAGCCGATACCTCCTCGGGCAGCGTCCGCCTGAAGGGCGGCGCCCGAACGGCCAAGGTCGACACCTCGTCGGGCGGCATCAGCCTCGCCGGGCTCCTCGGCAACGCCGGCTTCGACGCCTCCTCGGGGAGTATCACCGCCCAGTGGGACGCCATCCCCGCCGACGCCAAGGTGCGCGCAGATGCTAGCTCCGGCAGCGTCACCTTGCGCTTTCCGGCCGGCACCGTGCTCTCGGGCTCGGCCGACACGAGCTCGGGCGGCATCCGCACCGACTTCCCCGGCACCTTGCAGAAGAGTCATCTGAAGCTGAGCGGTGGAGTGGGCGCGGTCAACGTGGTGGTCGACACCTCGTCGGGTGGGGTGGAGCTGATTGCGGAGTAGAAGCTATCAGCCATCAGCGATCAGCTTTCAGCTCGGGAGCTGATTGCTGACAGCTGAGCCTCCTGCAAAAATCAACATCGAATTTCAAAACCCCACCGGGCCGGCATCGGCGATGTGCGGGCGGGACGCCCGCACCACAATCCCAGCATGACGGTTTTTGTGGTTCGGGCGTCTCGCCTGCACGCGGTCGGGTCGGAACCCTGATGTCATTGGAAGCGGAGCGCGCCGGCGAGAGCGTGAACCGGAAAATCTGTCATCCTGAGCGAGCAGAGGCCCGACAATTCACGGCGGAGCCGAAGACGACTTGTCACGGCGTAGCGCGCAGCGCGAAGCCGGAAGCCGGAAGCGAGTCGAAGGATCCCCTGAAGTCGGAGAGTGCTGTTATGCAGCCTATCTCTCTCTTCGGGGGATCCTTCGACTACGCGCCCCTACCGGGGCGCTTCGCTCAGGATGACAGGAATATTGCCTTTGGCTGTGCTGACAGCTGACGGTTATTCCGCCGGCTCCTGCGGCATCGGCTTCCTCGGCATGAGCTCGTCGCGGTTGGCGGCGTGCCAGATGAACGAGGCCAGGATCACCGCCGATTTCTTGAGATCGTCGGGATTGAGGTGATCGTAGGTATCGACGTTCGTGTGGTGGGTGCGACCCATGTAGTCCATCTCGTCTTGGATGAACTGGAAGCCCGGGACCCCAACCCAGCCAAATGGCTGGTGGTCCGTTCCACCCGTGTTTTTCATGGTGACGTTGTCCGCGCCGAGGTCGGCGAAAGGCTCTAACCAGGCCTCGAAGATAGGAACGACCGCGGCATTCTCCTCGGCATAGATGCCCCGGATCTGCCCGCCGCCGTTGTCGATATTGAAGTAGGCCGAGATCGTTGAATGCCCGGGCAGCGGTTCGATGGGCCAGGTCTGCTTGCGCGCAAACGTCGGCAGGGCGAGTTGCTCCGGGTCGGTGGTTTCGGGTCGGGTGGCGAGATGACGCTTGACATAGTCTCTCGAGCCCATGTATCCCTGCTCCTCACCACTCCACAGAGCAGCACGGATGGTCCGCCGGGGTTGCAGCCCGGCGTCCTTGAGGATCCGCAGAGCCTCCATGACCACCGCGCAGTTGCCGCCGTTGTCGGTGGCGCCGGTGCCGGTGTGCCAGGAGTCGAGGTGGCCACCCACCATGACAATCTGGTCGGCGAGATCCGATCCCTGCAGGTCGGCGATGGTGTTGTATCCTTTCCCGTCCTCTTCGAACCAGCGCACCGCCACGTCGATCTCGAGCTCGGGCTCGAAATCCTTGTCGAGGAGCCGCATCAGCCGGTTGTAGTGTTCGGTGGTCATCAACAGGGCGGGCACTCCGAGCGGCCTGTCACCGTCCTTGTTGGACCTTTTCCCTGTCACCCGAACCAAACCGTTGTCCCGCGAGCTGGGTTCGATGGTTGCCAACACGCCTTCCCCTTCGAGAAAGGCGGCCAGCTTCTCCCAGAACTTGAACCGCTTGAGCATGCGCTGACGCCACTCACCGCGGCGGTCGCCCGGGACGTCATACTGGCTGAGCGCCTCGAGTCCTTCTTCGTTCCAGCGCTCGAAGAGAACGGCATCCACCTGCTCCGGTTCCTCAGCGTCGTCAAGAAGAACGATCGCGCCCTGAAGCTTGCCGCTCCACTCCTCGAGATCCTCCTCAGATTCGAGATTCGCACGGACGACGGGCCCCTGCACCGGGCCATCGGTCCCGACCGTCCAGGCCTCGGGCAAGGCTTCGAGCGGCTGCACGTAGGGGCTCAGCATACGCACCTGTGCACGTTCCACCACCCAACCGCGACCGAATTCGTAGTCCTCGAGCCAGGCTTCGAGACCCCATTCTTCGAAGGTTGTCTTCGTCCACTCGTGGGCCTGCAACGACTGCGGCGAGCCGGTCAGGCGCGGTCCGATCGCCTCGCTGATGTGCCAGGCGAGATCCATAACCTGGGAATGGCGGAAGCCCTCGTTGCGGATCCTGGTCACCGCGTCGAGGTCCACAGGTTCCTCGGCGTATAGGAAAGGAAGAGTGATGGTCAGGGAGAAGACCAACGAAATCAAACGGCGCATGGCGACCCTCCAGCCCTTTTTCAAACCGAGAGAGTGTAGCCCATTCGTCAAGGAGGTGAGGCTTGGGATGCTCGATGCTCGATGCAGGTTTCAGGTCCCAGGTCGCAAAGAAATTGTCGATTGGAACCCTGCGATGTCAGGCGTTTTCTTTTCTAGACCTTTCCTCCACGACCTCCGTGCGTTCAAAAACCTGAAGCCTGAGACCTGAAGCCTGAGACCTGAGACCTTAAGCGGGTGGAANTGAGTATCCAGTATCGAGAATCCAGTATCGGTTGTGTGGACGGATCGAGAATCGCGTGAGTAGGTGGCTCGAANCGCCTCAAGCCCTAAACCGTGCATCCATTCATCTTCGCCATCCGGCGCGCGATGAGCAGCGCCATCTCCAGCGCCTGCTCATAGTTCAGCCTCGGGTCGACCCGGGACTCGTAGGCCCGTTCCAGGTCCACCTCGGACAGACCGCGGGCGCCGCCGACGCACTCGGTGACGTTGTCGCCCGAGAGCTCGAAGTGGACCCCGCCCTGATAGGAACCAAGGCCGGCGTGGATGTCGAAGCTCTGCTCGAGCTCCGAGAGGATGTTTTCGAACCGCCTGGTCTTGAAGCCGGACTCTGTGGTCTCGGTGTTGCCGTGCATCGGATCGCAGCACCACAGCACGGATCGACCTGTGCGTTGCACCGCCTCCACAAGGGGCGGCAGGCAATCTGCGACCTTGTCGTGGCCCAGGCGATGGATCACCGTCAGTCGGCCCGGCTCGTGCTCGGGGTCGAGGATTTCGAGAAGCTCCAGCAGCCATTCACGGTTGGCCGAGGGACCGACCTTGATTCCCATGGGGTTCCGGATGCCGCGGAAATACTCGACGTGGGCGCCTTCCACCTCCCCCGTGCGCAGGCCGAGCCACGGGAAGTGGGTTCCGAGGTTGTACCAGCCGTCGCGGCGGGGCACCTGTCTCGTCTGCGCCTGCTCATACGGCAGGAGCAGCCCCTCGTGGCTGGTGAAGAAGTCCACCCGACTGATCTCGCCGGCCTGGATCCCGGCC
>JGI24024J18818_10000400_pt1 | contig 16097 bp, 14 predicted proteins | sample Cruoilmetagenom2_FD_18818 | JGI IMG/M metagenome (IMG submission 18818) | reverse complement strand
ATTTGAACAAATGATTTTTTAGTGAGGAAGAAGACATAATAAAATATTCCCTACTCATACTTTTTCTGGGCAATGCAATGTTATATAAAGTGTATTGCATAACCAAAAATCATCTTAGACCTAATTTTATTTGTATTTTGTTAATTTAATTTAATCTCACTACTTTTATTTGATGAATAATCATGAACAAATGCAGTTAATCTCTTCAGAGTATCTGGATTAACGTCTGGGAAAACACCATGACCAAGATTAAAGACAAAACCTGGATTCTTCATCCCTTGATCAAGTATCATTTTTACCCTATCTTCAATCACATTCCAAGGAGCTAGTAGTATAGAAGGATCTAAATTTCCTTGTATAGTCTTTGTTATGCCCATTTGTCTTGCTTCATTTATTTGTAACCTCCAATCAAGGCCAACAACATCGAGTGGCAAGTCATGCCAATCGCCAACTAAGTGACTAGCACCGACTCCAAACATAATAAGTGGAACTTTTTCTTCTCTCAGAGATAACAATATTTTTTCCATTATTGGCTTTACGAAAATTCGATAATCGGATGCACTAAGTTGCCCGACCCAAGAGTCAAATATAATAAATGCCTTTGCTCCAGCACGAATTTGAGATTTCCCGTATGTAATTGTCATATCTGCTAACTTATCCATTAAAGCAAACCACGCTTTACTTTCACTATACATAAATGCTTTTGTCTTGTGATAACTTTTTGATGGACCACCTTCTATCATATAACTAGCGAGCGTAAAGGGAGCACCGGCAAAACCGATAAGTGGAACGTTCAATTGCTCTTCCGTCAATATTCTAATAGTTTCAAGAATATACGGTACATCCGCCTCAGGGTTAATCTGTCCAAGCCTTTCAACATCTGCCATCGAACTAATTGTGTTTTTAATCACAGGACCAATTCCCGTAATAATCTCAACGCCAACTCCAATTGCTGGCAAAGGAGTCATAATGTCTTTATATAGTATCGCTGCATCATTGTTGTACTGTTCTACTGGAAGTCTAGTTACATAGGCAGATAGCTCTGGTTGTTGGGTTATTTCAAACAAAGAGTAATTCTCTTTTATTTTTCTGTATTCTGGTTGTGATCGTCCAGCTTGTCGCATATACCACACGGGAACATGTTTTGTTTCTTCCCCCCTACAGGATTTTAAAAATATCTCATTAAATATTTGATTGTTCATTATCCCACGCCTTTCTCTATGCATTTAAAGATTATTATACAACAGCATTAATTAGTTTGTAGATATTCGATTAGGTACTTCAAAGATATGTTACTAACGTATTATATGGATAAGAAGAGTTAAGCTTAATTTTGGAATTAGTAGTTCGTATATACCATCTTAAGGAAATTTAATCAAAAAAGATATTTTTTTACATTTATGGTACACTAAATTAGTATTTTCAGAAAATTACAAGGAGAGTGGGATGAAAATGAGTAGAATCAAGAATTTAGAAGGAAAATTCGAGGTAGTTACAAACTACAGCGATACTGAAACGGGTTGGGAAAGTCCATTACGTGCTGCAGACACTGAAACAGGCTGGGAAAGTCCATTACGTGCTGCAGACACTGAAACAGGCTGGGAAAGTCCATTACGTGCTGCAGATACTGAAACAGGCTGGGAAAGTCCATTACGTGCTGCAGATACTGAAACAGGTTGGGAAAGTCCATTACGTGCTGCAATTTAGAAAGTTATTACTCGACGTTAGGCTTTTTGCCTAACGTCGCATTTTTAAGGAGTCCACTAAATGAGAGATAATGAAAAAAATGATGCGAGTATCTTCAATCACTTTGATTTCTTTATGGTTAGAACCTCTACATTTGAGTACAAAATATATGAAAAAATCATTAAAAGCGTTAGTGGTAAATCAGAGTTGAAACATATTTTAGATGAATTAGAGAGGGAGAATAAAAAAGATTTTGTATTTGAAGCTATAAAAATTTCAAGTCCATCATTAATGGACTCTATTTTAAATTATGAGAAAAGAGATAACAGACAAAAGAAGCAAATTAGGATTAGTTTGATAAATTATTTAAATAGGATGTCTTCTCGTGCAACACCCTATGGCTTAATGGCAAGTGTTGGATTTGGTGAATTTGAAGGGAATTTTAATAAAAGTAATACCCCAAATTATATTAAAGAAGCTAGCATTGATAGTGAATGGATTCAGAAGTTTATATCAAAAAACATTGCAAATCCAAAGATAGTAAATTCTTTAAAATTAAAAGTTAACCCTACAATATACATAAAAGACAATGAATTGATTGTAGATGTGAGACCACCTGGAACAAATGAGACTACGTTAAAAAAGATGTCTTCTACGGATCCTTATTTAATATTCATTTTGACAAGTGCTAGAGAAATAATCGGAATTAACAATTTGGTAGCAAAACTTAAGAAAAAGTTTCAAGTTCTTGATATTAATGAAATTAGACTAATTATTCTACAATTACTTCATAATGGATTTTTAATCAGTGATTTTTTATTAACTTCAAACAAACAATTTTCTTTAGAATTTGGTACAGATGAAATAGGACTTTCAAATGAAAAAAATGAAGTTTTCAAGAATCTTTCATTAATTAGAAATTCTTTAATGAATTATAAAAAAAGTGAATTAGGAACTAAAATAAATTACATAGATAAATTTAATCGCGAGTTAATGACTACTTTTCCTGTCAAGAATCCTATACAAGTTGATTTATTTAATTCAGAGACATATACACTCCCTTCATCTATAGGACAAGAAATTATCGAAGTTGCAGAAGTTTTATTTAAAATAAGTAGAGGAGACACTAGCCTGGTTCATTTAAATGAATACAGACAAAAATTCATACAAAAGTATGGATTTAAGAAAGAAATTTCTTTAAGAACACTATTAGATGAAGATGAAGGTTTAGGAGATCCAAATTTCTATATTAATCACCACTCCCAAATCGAGATTGGAAATAGCAATAATAATGATATTGTTTTAGCGGGCTTATTGAAAGACCTAAACCATTATAACTTAAATGAATTAGTACTTACTGATGACATAATAAATAAACTAACAGTAAATAAGCAGAAAGAGAATTTTCAAAACTCTCTTGAGTTGTACTTTGAGCATATAGAAGGCTCGAGTATTGCAGACAAAGATGCAGACTATTCATTAGTATTGGGCCCAAATGTAGGGACTCGAGGTGCAGGTAAAACATTCGCAAGATTCGAGCCTTTTTTCGAGAATATTATTAAGGGGAGAAGTAAAAATATATTAGATACAATTAATGAAAGAACAAGTGAGGATATAATTTATGCTGAAATTCGTTATTTACCAAATAACGCTAGATCTATAAATATTCTGCCATATAAATCGACATATCTTTATCAAATACCCATTAACTGCATTGGAGATAAATCGAACAATTTCAATATAGAATTAGACGATATCATCGTTGGTATTGAAAAAAATTCTTTATATTTAAAATCTAAAAAGTTAAGAAAGCAAATTATTCCTGTAAAAAACCATATGCTAAACCATAGGTCATTTCCGAAGATTGTACGATTTCTTTGTGAAATGGAATTTGAAGGACAAGATAACTGGACACCCTTTAACTGGGGTGCATTAGAAAATCAAGTTTTTTTACCAAGAGTTAGATACAAAAATACGATTATTTATTCAGCAAGATGGTTATTTAATTTGAGATTTTTAAATACCGAAAAACACGCATCGCTTAACTCTTTTATTGATGAATTTAATAATTGGAGAATTACAAATAGAATTCCGAGATATCTGAATATCGGGAGAAATTCCAATAGATTAATATACGATTTAGACAATTTAAACGACTTAGATGCTTTATATACTGTAGCTAAGAAATTGGAAGAGAATGAAGTTATAACCTTAGTAGAAGCAAATCGGAATTTTAAGACTGATAGAAGCTCACTTTTCAGTCAAGAAATCGTGTTACCGTTGTACTCTAAAAATAAATATAAAAGCATTCCTAGTTACAATGTTTTGCAAAAAGAACCACAGGAAGAATTAAAGTATTTTCCTGGAAGTATTTGGTCTTCTATTAAAATATACACATCTAAAAAAGGTCAAGAGAAGTTATTGTCAAACTGTATTAAAAATATAATTATCGAGTTAGAGATGAATAATTTAATTGAAAGATGGTATTTTTTAAAGTACAGAGATCCAAAAAGCCATATCAGATTTAGATTAAAAGGTTCTTCTGAAAAGAATACTCAGATAGGGATAGAAATGTTGCTTAAAAGTTTAGAAAATAATGCAGATATACTTGTAAATGAAATAATTATTGATACCTATAGACCAGAAATTGAAAAATATGGAGGTCCTAATTTAATAGAGTCAGCTGAAAATTGGTTTATGAAAGATAGTGAATCTATTCTCCAATGGCTCTACCCTTCTCATTCTACTAAATGGAGCAAAATAGATTTTGCGGTTTTTAGCATCATTGATATTATTGAAAACTTCTCAGTTTCTTTAAAGATAATCATAACTTGGATAGATAGTGTGGTAGATTATAAAACACATTTAGAAGAGTTTCGTTATAAAAAGTCTAGTTTAATTAAATTTTTTAATAAGGAAGGTTTTATTGAGTATGATACCTTACCATCTTATTTTAGAGAAGGTCTAAGTTATCGGAAAAGTATATTGCTGCAGTACATTGAAAATATTAACAAGGGCAACAAATCACTTTCAGATAAGTATGATATTTTAACGGAATTAATCCATATGAATCTAAATAGATTGTTCGGACCAGACAAATATCAAGAAACAAGAACTTTAGGTATAGTAAGACATTTATTAAAAACCTTAGATAACAAGAGGATACACTCTAATGAATTTTAAGAATTTCCACCCGAATATAAAGTTTAGAATGTTCGATGCGTTTATTAGTACTACAGTTTATAACATGATGCTTCCATTTTTAGCTATTTATTTTTCTCAAGAATTTGGAAAAGCATATGCTGGTATTTTATTAGCTATTTACTTTTCTGCTGGAATATTATCCAGTATTTTAGGTGGTCACTTATCAGATTATCATGGTAGAAGAAAAATACTAATTATAATGGGAAGTATAAGATTAGTAAGTCTTGGGATTATTACGTTATCAAATTCCGTTTTTTTTCAATCTCCTCAATTAACTTTTGTAATGTTTGTAATAATAAATGCTGGAGCCGGAATTTCAATGCCTACAAATCAAGCACTTTTATTAGATGTAAGCACTAATCAACAAAGAAAGGAAATATTTGGAATTGAATATTGGACTTTAAATAGTGCTTTATTCATTGGTTCTGTTATAGGAGGATTTTTTTTCGAAGAGTATAAGTTCTTTATATTCTTAATTTGTTTTTCAATATCCTTAGTATCCCTGTTAACCGTAATTTTCTTTATAAAAGAAAGTGCAATTAAAAAAAGTAAAGCACAAATAAAACAAAAAAATCCGCTAGCTGTAATAACTAGAAATTTTATTTTAGTTTCTAAAAATCAAGGATTTATATTAGTTTTGGTGGCATCTTTTTTAATACTATCAGTTGAAACACAAGCAAAGAATTACTTTGGTGTTAATCTCTCTGAAAACTTTGATAAAATTCATATGTTTAATAATATATATATTAGTGGTACTCAATTGTATGGATTATTGAGGGCTGAAAACGCATTATTGATAATGTTATTTAGCCTATTAGTTTCAAAATGGCTTAAAGATGTAAAGACAATAAAACTACTCGTTATAGGAATTACATTGAATGTTGCGGGTTATCTAATAATTGTGGTTAATACAAATTATTCGGTTCTTTTTATTGCAATGTTTCTGGCTACAGTTGGGGAAATGATTTATTGGCCTGTCAAGAAGACATACTTATCTTCATTAATACCTGAAGATAATAAAAGCGCGTTTCTGTCGATTAGCGGACTAATTGGTCGTGGAGCAGCAGTTACTGGATCTTTTTCACTCATAATCGGTGCTTATCTTAATAGCTACTATATAGCACTTATCCTATTTATTTTCGGGTTAATAGGCATGATTATTTATTTAAAAGTAATCAATAATAAAAAATATAATATAAATGAGGTTTGAGTTATGCTTAATAAAGATTTAATAGTAATAGATGATTTCTATGACAATCCTTTTGGTATGAGGAACTTAGCTTTACAGTCAGAGTATTTAGCTTTTTTAAATAGTAATATTCCGGGATACGAAAGTAAAAATTCTTATTTTAATAACTATTATGCAGAAAAGTTTTCTAAGTTGATTAACAATAAAATAGATATTAATCCTAATAAGTTATCTTATGGGAAGTTTAGATACTCATTAGCCGAATCTAAGTCATTATCATCAATGCATTTGGATAAAGCAGAATGGAGTGCAATTGTTTACTTAACCTTGGACATGGATTGTAAGGGAGGATTAGGAGTTTATAAACATAAGGAAACAGGATTGTCTAAAGTTCCGGATAATTTCGAAGAATTAAATAAGATAGGTTATTCTAGTATTGCTGACTTGGATAGAAAAATTGTGCATCCTGCTACAAATATGTTCGATAAGTGGGAATTAATTGAACATATACCAATGAAATTTAATCGACTAGTCTTATTAAGAGGATCAAAATATTTTCATTCTGTTACTGAAAAATTTGGCGAGAGTATTGTTAATGGAAGATTATCACATAATTTTTTCTTTAATGAAGCTGAAACTGATTAGCTACAAATTTTTCTTGGTCTTTACTAATTGAGAGGTGTACTTAAGAATCAAGCCTTTCGTTATCGGACGGAAGAACTGGCTGTTCGCAGCTTCGACGAGTGGTGCGAATTCAAGTGGCATTAGCTACAGTCTCTAGAGACTGGCAAAGAGAACGTATTGAATTCTTTCTTTTACCTTAAATATCTTTTCGAAGAATCCTCAGCTCGATATGAGCTCGAATTTAGAAAGCGATCATCTCAAGCCCTTGTCCAAGGATATTCGGGCTGATTGTTACACCAATCCAAGAAATAGAAAATGCCTTTCTGACAAAAGTCGGAAAGGCATTTTCTTTGAGCAGAAACAATGTGTTCTTCATTTGAAGCTTACGACTATTGAATCCTTCTGAAAATAGAAGTGAATTCATTCATGACTCTTATAGTATTTTTATTGAGGAAAAATGTCGATGAGAGAACGTCATGGTATCAAAGAATAATCTGTTTCATGCCACGACCGTCAGGTAGTGGCTCTCTTGATGGCTGGTCGAGTGTTTTCAAGAGTGTATTCAGCGAAGTCCTTAAGCTGCAACGTAGATAAGAAGTGAATAACTTGACTACTAGGAAGTAGACAAACCATCCTCTACCGTCCCATTAATTAATTTCACTCCCAAGGAAAAGACTGAACACTACCAAAATTAGTTATTTTTTATAATCAAATAATTCAAGGATGCCCTGATAACTTGTGAAGAAGGGTTTTTGCATAGTGTCTAACGATCTTAAATCAGCCATTATCTCTTTATCACGATTATTGAAAACCACTATAAAGCCTCTACCATTTATGCTATACATTTCATTTATTGCGGTGGTGTCAAATTGGACAAAAGTGGATTTTTTCTTCTGAGCTTTAACATTTTCAGCCAATAATGTACTATTTCCAAATTCATCAATGAAAACAACATCAAATTCTGTATTGTATGGAATTTCTTCTAATTTTATGCCACTAATTTTCTCATTCGTTAATGTAATATCATTTTCCGTAATAACATCAATTTCTTTGTTTTCCTTATTAATCCATGAGGGAAATGGAACTAAGTTTAAATTAGAATTCAATTCACTTTCATTTAACTTAAAAGATTGCTTTTCTAATAAATCTTTCCCTATTGTCATATCTTTGCTTTGAACAAAAAAGCGATAATTACTCAAGTTCCCCCCATTATATCTATTACCTTTACTAGTTTTATCTATTGGGAAAAAGGTAAGTTCTTGCATTCCGTTTAAATCCCATTGAATATCTATTTTAATTTTTACCGAAGAATAAGGTTGAACACTATAATTAATTGCAGGAACCCATTTTTTTGTATTTGAAGGCTTAATTTTCACATTCTTATTTCCTTGCAAAAATAAGGTCTGTGTAAGAATAGTTTCTTTTGAATTATTCTCAAATACTAACTCACCAGAAATTATAGAATCATTTTTAGGTACTTTTATGTATAGAAAATTCTCGCCTTGCACTTCCATATATTGAGTATACTTCTCATTCGGAATAAATGCCTTTACTTGGGTGAATGGGGTTGACGAATTAGCAACGGATTGAGAATCAGCAAGTATACTCATATCTTTAGAAATAATAACGCTTTCGCTACTTGAATCCAAATATAATAAATTTTTTCCAGTAATATTATTTTCTTCATTTCCAAATGAACAACCGGTTATTAATATGACAAATGCTAAAATAAGAAAATTATAATTTTTCAATTTCATTTACTCCTTAATATATAATAATAAACCTTTATGAATAATTTAATTAGTTTCCTTTTAAAAAATTAAACAGGTAATAGATATTAATATCTATTACCTGTTTATGTTTAATTTTTAGTAAAACCTATTTGCTGCAGTCTTAGATTCAAACAATACACCACTATTCGTAGCAGTATGAATACTTAATCCAACATATAGACTATATGTAGAAGAAAGATTTATAGCGGCTGTAGAAGAAGAAGTGAATTTTCCAATCGCAATACCCTTCGAACCATATACTGTTTTATCTAGTCTAACATTTTGAATACTTGTTGTAGCTGAAGTTACAGTTGATAAAATCTTTCCTGTAGTTTTTCCTGTACTTTCTACAGAACTAATAGTAGCAGCTGCGACACCTGTGCTTCCAGAGGCAAGGTCACCATAAGCAAAAACACCTATTTCTCCTGGAGTGTTAGTTGAACCAAACCCAGTTGATTCATTTAAATTTTCAACTTCTTCCCAAGCCTCTGTCCAATTAATTTCATATGTTTCAGAGAGTTTTTTTTCATTATTTCCTTTTGCATAAACATTTCCAGATTCGGCAAAAGCACTTGTTAACAACAATACTGTTGTGCCTAGACAAATAAGACTTTTTTTCATAAATAATCACTCACCTTTTCTTTTTGTATTTACATTCGTTTAAATAGTTAAATATTAACTTATAAAAAAAGAATTTACAGGCCTGTATTCTTCTGTATTAATTATACTTCTAATTTTTCCAATATTCATATTTATATGATGGGAAATTTTTCTTAAAATAAGCTATTTATTCCATTTTATCATCATTTGTTTCCCAATATTTTTATCTTGTAAAATATAGCCAAAAATGATTGGAAATATAATTTGTATATCACCACTGGTAAAATGCAAATAGAAGCAAATTACTATAATCTCTAATAAGTTCCAAGTATTTTATAGTGTTTATCTGACAAGGCAATCAGTAGAGTTTCAATTGACTTATCTTAATATAGAAAGGTTTGGTTTACTCAACAGGACTTTGCTCTAATTTAATAGGACAAATGTTCTTCTCTCACTTCATGTAATAGTCTTTGTTGAAATCAAGAACTTCTTGTGATAGATAGGTATACTAAACAAATGATCCCTGCTTAATGTAACGATGTATCCGAAAAAATTATGAGATCCAATATTCTGTTATACTAGTGCAGTGTAGTTGTAATTTTTCTTACATCAACTTTGCAACAAGAGATTTGAAAAAAATGAAACCTATAGTTTTCCTAAAACGTATATATAAATAATTCCAAAAAAAATATATTTTACGGTTATAGTTTTCACGAGATCATTAGATTGAATCCATATTTATAATTAAATCATAAACAGAAAAGGGGTACGTCTATGTTGTTTTCACGTTGGACTCTTTTTCAGGGAATTGTGGTTTTTTCTTTATTAATTCTCGCTATTATATTAGATTATTTCAAAGAAAATATTTCAACTCTGATGTCAACGAGTTCTTTAATGCCAATGTTATTAACTTTAGTATTTATTACTATAACAATTTTCTTGTTTAGTTTATTTTTGATATTTCAATCTAAAAAAAGTATTACTTTTTTAGTACACCCAATTTGGAGAAAAATGCATATAATTATATTATTTATTTTAGTAATATCGATAATTATTTTTATTAGTTCTTTTTTGTTAATTCCTCTAGGCGAAGTAGTACAAAATAATAGGTGGATATTATACATAATTATTTATTACTTTCTGTTTTTAATGAATATTTTAGTTCTATCTATAGTACATAAAAGATTAAATAGGAATACTTCAAATGAAAAAAAAATCGAATTATCATTTTTATGGACAATATTTCTTCTTTTTATATTTATATTTCTTATTCCTTCCGTATGAAATGAAAATTTAACTCCGTGACATTGCGTATCAATATTTACCAGCACCATTGGGGATTCAGTTTATTTAAGACGCCTTTTTATATTCAATTCTGTTTCATTAATATTTTGGAGAAATCGAATGGCTGTTTTTTGCGTAATATCTTCTGCATCTTCTTTACTTACATCCATATTGATTAACGTTAGGTAGACCAAATACAACTTTTGCTTTAGCTTTTTTCCGAATGCATCATTCATATCACCTCTCCTAAGTGTATAACGATTAAATTGGAAAAAGGTAAACAAAATAAATTTTCACATAAATTTTTCCAAATCAAAAAAGCATGAAGATTCATGCTTTTGGTTTCCTCTTATTGAAGCACCCGTTAGCCTCCCATGCATCGCAATACCAGCACTGCTGTATTTTTGCAAGAGAAAAGTGCAGAGAATTGCAACGGTTTTTACAGAGTGTTGCCACTAAAGATTTTATTCAATTGACGCGCGATAACGCCTGGGTTAATCGGTAGCTTTCCTCGCTATGAGTAATGACATGAGCGTGGTGGATGAGTCGAACCACCAGTGCTGCGGTTAGCCTGCTGTCAATGAAGATTCGATTCCATTGACTGAATTCCAGATTTGATGTGACAATCAAGCTCTTTTTCTCGTAAAACTCGGTAATTAATTGAAACAACATCTTTGCTCCTTCTTTGCTGAAGGGCACATACCCCATTTCATCCAAAATCAGAAGTTGAATATCATTGAATTTCTTACGAAATGCTCCCAACTTTCCGTTCCGATGGGCTGTTTCCAGCTCTTCGACCAATTGGGATACTCGGAAAAACCTCACTTCATAACCCTTTTTACACGCTCTTCTGCCCAGTGCTGAAGCCAAATGAGTTTTTCCTGTTCCCGGTGCTCCGACGAGCACCAGATTCTGATGATCTCTGATAAAGTTCAAGTTTTCGAGCTGTTCTTTGGTCACCGTCTGCGGCAGTCGGATGGAAGACCCCTATTGGTAAGTTTCCAAGAAATGAAAAAAATCGATCTAAAACCTTTTATAAATTAGTCAGAGAGTATGAAGAATTAATATAGCTGCCTATAATAGAAGAAACTCACTTCACATATTAGATTTTACTTTTTAGATAATATAATTAGTCATTTGATTTACTGCTAATATAATGAGCTTTACTACATCATACTATGTAGTAAAGCTCATTAAAACTGTATATTTCGGAGTTCGAATATTTAAGTAACGCACCTCGTTAGTTGAATAAGACATTCATTATTCCGTGTTATAAAGTTCAACTATTTTTTTCCCATCGCTTGTTCCGATGATAGTAGTAAGAGGGACGAGATTAATAACCACGTTTAAATAAGATACAAAAATAAAACTATCTAAGTAGTTTCGAAAAACCCCAAATTCATATCCTGTAAACAAATCTAATACAAATCCAGATAGTAAATTAAAGAGTACCCCACCTAAGATAAAGAATACTTTCTGTGTATTACTAAATTTCTCAACATTCTTAGCAACAACTCTTCCACCTACGAAATAAATTTTTTAATAGCGAATGTGTTTTTCTTCCATAATACTTCTCCATTTCCTATGGCAAATTCACTTATTTCTCCTCCAAATATCTTAACAAAAAAAGCGTGACCTGATTCGTGAATTAGTGCAATGAAAGGAAAAATAAATAAAGCAATTATTACGAAATTTATTAAAAAATCCATCTTTCATCCCCCTTAATAATAGATACGAAAATGGAGGGATAACGTTTCGTATCTATTACAATTATTAAACTCCAATGAAAGAACGTAATATTCTTTCATTTTCTGTGGTGTAGCTCTTATTTTTGAGCTACATGGATGGCTAACCTGCCCTGTTAGCGATCCATGGATCGCATTTCCAGCGCTGCACCACAGAGGATGAAAACTTTGATTTTAATTTTCATGGGAGTTCAATCCCAATAAGAAAAAGTACCATCTAAGCTGCTCTTCGATCATCAACTAAACACCCGTTAGCTTAACTTAAAGTGCTTGTTTATTTTTTCCCCACCTATTGTTGCGATAAGATGTTTACAATAAGTTCAAGATGGACGCTAAACCCTTTGCTGGATCAACCGCCCCTGTAGGAACAATAAGAGATGATGTTCTTCTTATGAAGCTATTTTATGGTGTCTTCTAATTTCTTTAAGAAGGTTAAGAATTCTTAAACCATCAGATTGAAAACCGCCTAAATGTCTTAGGAATGAAGGATATGTATAAGTGATTACGGCCAAGGATTTTTACCACGTCTGCCATCTTATTTACCACTTGGTGCCGTTCACTTTACCACCAGTTGTCACTCATCTTACCAAGATAACCACAAAGCCCTACAGACCAGAAATTATAAGTCTGCAGGGCTTTCTTTTTGTCTTTCTTAATGTGCCTTGGGCATTGAGTTCTTATCTTTGTCCTAAACCATGGCGCTCACGCATCGAAATATCTCCATCGATCATGATCTGGTAAGAGTCGTGTATGATCCGGTCTAGAATTGCTTCTGCTATCGTTTCATTCCCCAACTTCAAATGCCAGCCACTCGGGTCAATTTGAGAACAGTAAATCGTGGAAACCGTTTTATGACGAGATTCAGAGATTTCTAGTAATATTGCTGCCTCATCTGTTGAGAGATCAGTCAATAACCACTCATCCAGGATAAGTAAATCTACTTTTGTGTATTTTTTGATGAGCCTCCGGTAACTGCCATCAGCTGCCAGTTTCGCTAACGTCAGTTCATCAAGCAGTTCGGGCAATCGAATGTATTTCACTTTAAAGGACTGCCGACAAGCTGATACGCCGAAGGCCGTCGCAAGGTACGTTTTTCCGGATCCTGTCGGACCCTTTAAGATAATGTTGTGGCCATCCAAGATATAAGCGCCACTTGCCAGTTTCAGAACCTGCTCTTTGTTGAGGCGGCGATCGGCGTGATACTCGATATCTTCAATACAGGCATTGGAATCCAAAAAGGAAGCTGCTTTAATCAAACGCTGAAGTTTATTGCTTTTTCGGCGCGAGTATTCTATGTCGACAAGCAACGAAAAGCGCTCATCGAAATCCATCTTTTGAAAATCTCGCTTGGAGACCTGTTCTTCATAGGCTTCTGCCATGCCATTCAATTTCATTTCGTTCAACTTGGTCATTGTCTGCTCATTCATTCGTATCTGTCCCTCCGTAATAGGCTGCACCACGAGTAAAGCCATAATTATTCGTGTTGCTTTCCGTCTTTCTTTTCAGTTCCTGTTCTGCATCGTTTTTCTTATTATTTGCCAACAGTGTCTGTATGCTTTTGACCGTAGGTCTTGCAGTCATCGAGATGATCATCTTACAAGCCCGTTCGATCTCATATTTGGAGTAGCGTCGCTCTGTTTTCTTCAACGAAAAAATCGACTGTAAGGCTAACTTTTCTGGCTTGGAATTTTCCAATAGGTAGCTGACAACTTTTCCGGTGTTTTCTCCAATGCTCTCGGCCCAATCCTTCGCGTTCTCTGGTGTCTGATCGACATAGAGCTTATGGTTGTCGGGCATATGATCATGGGTTGTAGCTAACTGCCCAAACTTGCCATATAATCTTTTATGGGAAGCGATCCGCATATGATTAAAGTAAATCTCTACAAGATTATCCGTGAGTCGTACTTCGACTTGCCGATTGATGTATTCGTAGGGAACGGAATAAAACATACTCTCGACAGAGATATGATAATCCGGTCGCACTTTAGCCGACTTCCATTCGGACATTTTGTAGGATGCGCTGGGAAGAGGGGAAAGCGCAAATTTCTCCTCTTCTTCAAAAGCAGAGAGGCGACTCCCTTGCTTTCTTGTGAAAGGCCGTTGGTTAAACTCATCTAACTTTTTTCTAATCTCTTCATTTAACTCCTCAATACTGAAACATTGAGTGTTCCGAAGCGCCGCGATAATCCAGGTCGAAATGACACCTACTGAACCCTCGACACTTGGCTTGTCTTTCGGAGCGCCTACCCGCGCTGGCATAACGACTGTCTGGTAGTGATCAGCCATCTCCCGGTATGTAGGATTCAGGACAAGTTCGCGAAGCGTATGTTTTGTGACACTGGCTTTCAGATTGTCGGGAATAACGATTTGGGTACTCCCGCCAAAATAGGCATAAGCATGATTATGGGCAGCGATCCAAGAAGACAAATTCATGGATAACGTGGCTTCCGCATAGGACAACTGGCTGCACGGCAACGTTGCCACAAAAACATATGCCTTCACTTTCTCACCTGTATCCCGGTCAATAATGAAGGCGGTGGAGCCTGCCCAATCCACTTCCATGATTTCTCCTGGTTTTCGGCGGATTCGCAATGTAGCCTTGTGCTTATTCGCGTAGCTACCGTAATGGCGGACAAAGCTGCGATAAGAGTAAGGGATTTTCTTGTTCATTCGGCAATCAGTCTCATATTCATGATGAAGTAGGGATAGGGTTACATTTGGCTTGGCTAGTTCCTCGTGAATATAGTCAAAGTTGAGTGGCTGTCTGCCGGAGGCTTCCAAAGACTTCTCAGGAAATAAGAATTCCTCAATCCATTTGTCGGTCATCTCTTCCTCTAACGGTCCATTCAGACCCTTTTTCTCCGCACGGTCGATTACCTCAGTCACTTTCTGCCGAGAATTCCCCGTGCTCGAGGCAATGCTTCTTAGACTAAAACCTTCCTCCTTTAACCTCAAAATCCTTGAATATTGAAGCATAAAAAAATACCTCCTATAAAAAATGTCACACCATAAGGTGTGCACATCAATTATATAAAGGTATCGTATCGAGTGGTACATATCGTGTCATTCAGTGGTACATCCTTTGGCACTCTGTGGTAAAAAAGATGGCAAGGGTGGTTCATTTTAGTGGCTGTAATCAACTTAATGAATCACAAGAACGAGTAGGAAAATTTTTGAAGTATGTTGAGTTTAGAGAGAATGCTGACAAGTGATTAACACCTGCTGTTGAAGATAAAATGCCCTGCACCTTTTAATTTGTTAAAAGGTGCAGGGCATTTTTTATTAGTTCTTCAGTTTTTCAATCATCAAAAATTTCAAATCATATATCTATCTATTTATAAAAGATGCAGTATAGAGTTTTCTAAATGTAGAAATCATGTGCTGAATAAGTTAAATCGATACAATCAAAAGCTTAGTCCATTTCCCGATTTTAAAGCATCACCACTTCAAAGGTAACGCTATTTCTATTTGTCGATATAAATTTGGTAAACACAAAAAAGTACAAATCAGAGTCCTCATTCTTAGCGTCTATTTTGTTTTTTTTATTAATCTAATCTTTTCTTGCCTAGCTTTACTTATTTCGTCTGCTCTATTTTTAAAGTTTTTTGTTGCAGCCTCACTTAGTTTCGGGGGGGTTCTCTTTTTAAATACCATATAAACATCTCCTTATTACGTATTTTAGGAAGTTTATTATATGTATATGTAAAAACTAAAAAAACAGCACACTTTTATGCTGTTTACCCGGCTAAATATTCTTTTAAACTCTCTGTATCTTGCAGATCAAAGTACATATATACTAAGTCACAAATTGAAGGTTCATTAATTTCTTCAAAACTGAGCTGAATATTAATATCTTCAAAAGGAATAAAGCCGATTTTCTCATACCAAGTCACTTTATTTGGCAATGAATCTAAAGAAATAAATCGATATCCAACGCGTTTTGCAATATTAAATATATCCCGTACTAACCTTTCGCCTAAACCTTTCCTTTGG
>JGI24024J18818_10000398_pt1 | contig 16134 bp, 18 predicted proteins | sample Cruoilmetagenom2_FD_18818 | JGI IMG/M metagenome (IMG submission 18818) | reverse complement strand
GGATCGATCATAGAACAGTTCATGGCAGCATTTCCCGATAATTTCAGCTTCGGTTATCCCGTCGGGCCGGCAGTTTGCAGCCAGGATTTTAAATTCAGGCGAAACCACAATGAACCTTCGTTTGAAAGCATCAATCGCCTTGAGCAAATATTCCTTTTCGATATTTTTGTTCATGGCACGCCCCATATAAACGGTTAGATCTTGAGCCGGTTGGCTTCTTTGGAGAATGGACGTTCAAAAAAACCATCCAAATTAATCAGTCAAATCGATGAGTTGAGTTTTGTTTAATATACACGCAATCAACCATAACCTTCACCAGAAGTCAACCGCCTATTTTCAATTCACCCATGGCTGGAAAATCATTTCTTCAAAGGTTGAGCACCCCTGAAAATCTTCAACTCCGCCACGGCAATACTCATGTCGCCCCATTTGACAACCGACTAAAATTGCTACATTGTAGCATTGTTGTCAACAAGCAAATGATTGGAAGAACAAAATCTCTGCATCTTAAAACAATTTGCATAATTTAAATTGTCATTAATTCAATTATGTTATTTTTACCTAAGTTGACCTAAGTCAATGCAAACACACAAAAACAATGGTATTTTATGTAACTAAATGTTAATATATAAAAAAGAAAGGAGAGTCAGCCATGTTGAAAAGGATTGAAGTGTTTAAGGAGAGCGGGTTTGGGGATAAGGCCATGAAAAGATTGCTGGTTCATGACTCCCCGTATTTTAAGGTTTTGAACTTCAATTTTAACGCCGGTCAAGAACTACCCATCCATTCTCACGACATTGAAGGCCAACTCAGTATCGTGGTACTTGAAGGCACCGGTTCCTTTCTGGGGAAAGACGACAGTGAACTTCCTGCCAACCCTGGAGACGTTCTGATTTCGGATATTAGCGAACCCCACGGCATCCGGGCAACAAGCAAAATGCGTGTACTCGTGACCATTGCGCCGCCCATCTAGGGCCTGACCCAGCATATCGAGGTATCAGAGTTATGTCCGTACGGTCCAAGATCTCTGACTTTCTCGGTCTCCGAAAAAGTACGGTCGGACTGCTTTGCATGGTCATCCTTGTGGGTATGGGCGAGCGGATGGCCGAGAGGTTTTTGCCGATTTATCTCATCGCCCTGGGTGGTGGCGCTTTGTCAATTGGACTTCTCAACGGTCTCGACAACCTGTTGTCTGCGCTCTATTCCTTTCCCGGAGGTTACCTTTCCGACCGAATCGGCACCAAGAAAGCCCTGCTTGTTTTTAATATCATCGCCATGTTCGGGTTTGTTATCGTCATACTGATTCCCCTTTGGCAGGCGGTTTTAGTGGGTTCGGTATTTTTCCTTTCATGGTCGGCAATCTCTTTGCCTGCAACCATGAGTCTTATTGCCAGAGTTCTCCCCTTGAACAAGCGAACCATGGGGGTTTCCATGCATTCTTTGGTGAGAAGAATTCCGATGGCACTTGGGCCGATTCTGGGAGGCATATGCATCGGACTCTGGGGTGAGCGTGACGGCGTCCGGGCTGCCTTTGGTTGCGCCTTTCTATTATCTATTCTTGCAACGGTTCTCCAGCAAATCCTTATCGAAGACGAACCGCCAGAAACTTCAACAAAAAAACAACCCGGAAGGCCTGAAAAGAATCCACTGAAGCTTTTACATCACATGCACCCGTCGCTTAAGCGACTACTTATTTCAGATATCTTGGTTCGGTTTTGTGAGCAGATTCCCTATGCTTTCGTAGTGGTATGGTGTATGAAAACCATCGCTGAACCGGTAACGGCGTTATCTTTCGGCATCCTAACAGCCATTGAAATGACCGTAGCCATGCTGGTGTATATTCCGGTGGCGTATTTGGCGGATAAAAGTACCAAAAAACCATTCGTTATCATAACATTTATGTTTTTTACGTTCTTTCCACTGGTCCTGCTTTTCTGTCAATCCTTTAAGCTGCTGGTATTCGCCTTTATCTTGCGCGGCCTCAAGGAGTTCGGGGAGCCGACACGGAAAGCCCTTATCATGGACCTTGCACCTGAAAACCTTAAGGCAGCCATCTTCGGCCTGTATTATCTCTTGCGAGATAGTATCGTATCAATAGCAGCTTTTGGGGGGGCTTTTCTTTGGCTGATCGGGCCGGCCACCAACTTTATTGTTGCGTTTTTATTTGGTGCTGTGGGCACTGGTTTTTTTGCCGTCTATGGAAGAGATTTTTCAGAAGATGAAAGTTTTTCCTGAAAAGCTCATGGGGCTTTGTTTTATATAAATGTTGACGAACATACCACCATGTAACATATTAAAGCAGTTTTAGCGCTTTCTTAATAAATTCATTCGAGTCTCAGCTTATTAGGATCAGGAGGTTGTATGGAAAAAAAAGTAAAACCCGATAGCAAAACGGTAAAAAAGGAGACCATGTGGATGGTCGCTTCCATTGCCTTGGTGGTCGGTTTTTTAGGGGGTGTTGCTTTCGGTGTTTATAAATCGAGCAAAGGGGATCCGGTACAGAAATCCGTGATATCCCAGCCGGCCGGAAAAGATCAGGAAGTTTCCGTAGAAAGGGCTGCCCAAATTTTCGAGGCTGAAAAAAGGACCTCCGAAACCTCTGATGATGTTATGGCATGGATAGATCTGGGCAATTTGTATTTTGATGCCGGCAACCATGAAAAAGCGATCACGGCATACAAAAAAGCCCTGGAGCTAAACCCCAACAATGCTAATGTTATGAACGACTTGGCTGTAATGTATCGCCGGACAGGACAACCGAAAAAAGCCATCGAGACATTTGATAAAGCCATAAAGATCGACCCCGGCCATGAAACCGTTCGGTTTAATAAAGGTGTCGTTCTGATGCATGAATTAAACGACCTGGAAGGCACCGTTCAAGCATGGGAAGAACTCGTCAAACTCAATCCCCAGGCAACATCGCCAACCGGACAACCGGTGAAAAAACTGGTCGAAAATTTGAAAAAAAGCATGAAACAGTAGCAGCTATCCCCTTAAATCCTATGAATTCTGGTTTTTCCGGGTGGGTCCGCCGAACGGCAACACCGCGCAAATTCCCTGTCAGGGCGTTCAACGAAGTAAAAATCCGCTCCGGAGAACGGCTGGAAGCTTCATTTTTTATGGGAAGATTTTTCTCTTGCATACAATACATATTACTGTAATTATTCCCACTTAACCACCAAACAGTTCAACAACTTTACCACATCTGTTTGTTCATAATTTTTTGTGGGGAAATTCAGCATGTCCATAATCAGAAAACTGGTCTTTGTTTTAATGATGTGTATGCCTGTTACCAGCTGGAGTGCGAATCTACACTACGCACTCGATGTTCATATAAATCCTGTTGAACGAAAAATAACGGGGACCGGACACCTTAAAGCAGATACCCGTATGAACATCGGTCTGTCCGTTCGGAACCTCCGGGAATTGAAGATTGGCGGAAACGACGTCCCCCGTACCCCTTATGAAAACATCCAGCTGCCCCTGAAAAGCGGCCAAGAAATAACGATCAGCTATGAAGCCGGGTTCCCTGAAAAGGGACTTAATTTTATCGATGAAAACCACGTATTTTTAATCGACGACTGGTATCCCCACCCGGATGATCTTGTTGAGTACGCCCTCACCGTGACCCTACCGGAAAATTTTATTGCCACCTCGGAATCTGAATCGGTGACCGTGCAAAAACATGGCAAAACAGAAACATTTGTTTTTCAGTTTAATTATCCCCTGGACGGTTTGCATCTGGCGGCTTCCACCCGCTATATTTTAAAAACAGACCGCTACAACGATATCGTTCTTGAAGCTTATTTCTTCGAAGAAGATGCGCACCTTGCAGATACTTATATCGCCCGTACAAAAAAATATCTGGCAATGTACGAAGAGTTGCTCACCCCTTACCCATACAAACGTTTTGCAATTGTTGAAAATATTTTACCCACGGGCAACTCCATGCCCACTTTTACCCTTCTGGGCAGCCAGGTGGTAAATTTGCCGTTCATCGTCCAAACCTCTCTGGGACACGAGATTCTGCACCAATGGTTTGGCAATTCCGTTTACATCGATTTTGTGTCCGGCAATTGGGCAGAAGGAATCACAACCTATCTGGCGGATCACCAATACGCTGCCCTGGAGAGCGAAGACACCGCCTATCGGAAAAAAATCCTTGTGGATTACAACGCTTATGTCAATGCAGACAATGCCATACCGTTGAGCGGTTTTAAAAGCGGCAGCAATAAAGCCCAAAGCGTCATCGGGTATGGTAAAGCTGCCATGATCTTTCATATGCTGCGAAAACGGTATGGTGATCGATCATTTTTTTCAGCCTTGCAGGAGTTCATCCGGCAGAATCGTTTTCGTAATGCCTCTTGGCATGATATCCAGCGCACTTTTGAAAAAGTGACCGGAGAAGAACTTTACACATACTTTGGGGACTGGCTCACCCGAAAAAATATACCTCGGCTCAGTGTGGAAAATGCACAATTGTATGTGGCCCAGGGAAAACTTCAGCTGAACTTCGACCTGTTGCAGCAAGATGAATCTTATCCGCTGCGCATCCCCATCACTTTATATACGAACAGCGGCAAAAGTATGCGCACAGTCGATGTAAAAACGTCCAAAGAAAAAATCAGCCTTACTCTGGAGGAATCGCCCAATACCGCTGTCATTGATGAGAACTACGCACTCATGCGGCAATTGGCCCCTGAAGAGATCCCGCCGGTTCTGGCCGGGATAATGGGGAAAAAAAAGCTGACAGCGGTTATTTCATCCTTGCAGCGCTCAACATACCAACCGCTTATTGATGCACTGGGGGTTGAAAATATAACCTATGTTACACCGGAAAAATTTACATTCGTCCAGATGAAAGAAAATTCGATGCTGATTGCAGGCTACGACAATTCTCTTGTGGATATGCTGTTTGGCAAACAGATTGTCCCGGAAGATGGAATTCGTCTCAAAATTTACAAAAACCCGTACAATTCATCAGAACTCATTGCACTGTTACACGCTAAAAACAAAACAGAAGCTCAGGCGGTTCAGCGCAAAATACCGCACTACGGTAAATACACCGAGCTGGCCTTCGATAAGGGCCGAAACACCTTCAAGACCATTACCAAAACAGATAACGGCATTCCGGTGTTGTCCCATCCGGCAACCAGAGCCGTAACACCCGATTCACTGGCCACTGTTGACGATATCATTCCCCAGCTCACAACTGCCCGCATTATTTACGTTGGAGAGCACCACGACCGGTTCGCCCACCATATTAATCAGCAACAAATCATTAAAAAGATGCACGAGGCCGGATATAAACTGGCTGTAGGTATGGAAATGTTTCAAAAGCCTTTTCAACAGGTCGTGAATGAATACCTGGCCGGGCGGATTGATGAGCACAAGTTTTTACAAAAATCGGAATATTTCAGCCGATGGGGATACGATTACAATTTGTATAAACCGATCATCGATTATCTTAAACAACAAAACATCCCTATCCTCGCTCTCAATATTCAAGGTGATATCAGCCGTACAGTTGCACGGGAAGGCCTTTACAGCCTGCCTGACGACCAAAAGAAACAGCTGCCTTCTGCAATGGATTTTTCAAATGAACAGTATCGGGAGGATTTGAACAACGTATTTACAATACACACCAAACAAAAGGAGCTAAAGGATTTTAATTATTTTTTCCAGGCGCAAACGCTGTGGGATGAAGGTATGGCGGAATCTGCCCAAAAGTTTCTGGCAAACAACCCGGAAAGCAAGCTGGTGATTCTGGCGGGCAACGGCCATGTCAGGCATAAATACGGAATCCCCGGCCGCTTGCATCGGCGTAATCATGAGCCGTTTAAAGTTGTTGTGCAGGATGAAGAAATTGAAGACAGTATTGCGGATTATGTACTTTTAACCACAGAGCTAAAAGGGGAGGAATCACCCAAACTAGGTGTAATGGTCGAAGAAAAAGACCAGGGCCTTGAAGTCAAGGGTGTCAGCCATAATGGCCCCGCAAAAAAAGCAGGGTTGAAGGAAGGGGATGTCATTAAGGCCCTTGGAGGGCAGGCGATAACATCGTTGGCGGACTTGAAACTCCAGCTGTTTTACAGCAAAATTGGAAGCAACGTTAAAATTCAGATTAATCGGAATGGTAAGTCGTTGGATAAAGAGATGGAAATGTTCCATTTTGAAAAATTTTCACATCTGTCCGGAACAACTGACCGGTAAAAAACGGGTCCATATTGATGCGTGATTCGGGCTAAAATAACGACTTCAATATGTCACAAGATCGGCAAAACTTCATTTTTTCTCCCCACGTCTTCTGAACGGTTCCGTCACAAATCGTTCCACTTATAAACCAGCAAAGATCTCCGGCTTTAAACTCCCAGGCCGGGCACTGCTTTTTCTTTTCAGAAGGACAATTTTTTATCACCCAGCACGGGCTTCTGTCTTTGATATTTTTCTGTAATCTTGATACCAGGAAAAATACCTGCCGTTCCACATAGGACGGCACAAAGCGCCATCCCTGTTCGTAGCTGTGCACAGCCTTAAGGGATACGCCGAGCAGCTGGGCCATCTGACGCTGAGTTTTCTCCAGTCTCTTTCTGAAATACCTAAATTCTTTACTGTCCATGTTAAATCCCCGCCGGAATGCTGTAAAAATTAGGACAAAGACCTAAAACGACGACCCATTGCAATGATTATTAGTATTACTTTGTGGTATTTAGTGTCAAGTCATTTCTGAGTGTCAAACGCCATCAAAAAAATTATTCTGTTGCTGAAATAATATAATGGGGATGGGCTAAATACGAATGGAATGAAAAAAGGGCGGTTCATCCCAAAGATGAACCGCCCCAGGTTAGAAGGGAGTAAAATAGGAGATAACGTAGGTATTACTCTCTTAATCGCACATTAAGTGATCCTGTGTCCGTATTTTTTTTCTACCAGGATAATCACCTGCTCAACGGTTAAGCCCTGTTGGAGTTTATTGCGGATAAAGTCCTTTTCCTCTATGGCTCCTCGCGGCATGTCACAGGTGCAATCAATCAAGAAGAGTTCCCCGCACCCGCCGCATGCACATCTGAAATTTGTGGCCACAAGTCGAACCTGACTCTCTAGGGCGGCATTACCATTCGAATAGCTTTGATAATTTCCTGAACCGATACCCGATACCGAAACAGGAGAAAAAACCATTTTCACTACAAGTCCCACTGAAAAGAAAAAAAATATCACAGCCGCAATCATCCAGTAGGAAGGCTGCCGACCATTAGAGCTTGACTCCGGTTGGGAAACGGTTCTTTGTTTTTTTCTTTTTTTTGCCATCTTTTTAAACTCCTTAATTTAACATTATCATCCACCAGCTTGCCGTCGGTAACCCGCATAATTCTCCGGGCATAACCCGCGCAATCTGGGCTGTGGGTCACCATAACGATGGTCATACCTTCGTCGTTGAGGCGATGGAGTAATTCCATGATGTCATGCGATGTTTTGGTGTCTAAATTGCCGGTGGGTTCATCGGCCAACAGCACCGGCGGTTCATTGACGATAGCGCGTGCGATGGCCACGCGTTCTTTTTCTCCGCCTGAAATCTGGCTCGGCAAACGATGCGCCTTCCCCGACAATCCCACCTGATTCATCGCTGCTTCGGCCATTACCCGTTTTTTCTTTTTCCCGGCCTTTATGATTGCCAGCGGCAGCATAATATTCTCGATAACGGTCAGGTAGGACACGAGATGAAAGCTCTGGAATACAAACCCTAGAAATTCTCTGCGAAAATCCGCCCTTTGCTCCTGACCTAAGCTGTATATGTCAATATCAGCAACCAGTAAACTTCCGGATGTTGGGGCGTTCATGGCTCCCATCATTCCGAGAAGGGTGGACTTTCCAGATCCAGATTCACCCATAATACCGACAAACTCACCCTCTTCGATTTCAAAGTTGATGACGTCTATCGCCGAAACCACTGTTTCACCTTCGCCATATTCTTTTACCAGGTTATCAGCAACTATATAGCTCATCTATTACCTCACTAAAAATGCTCGTTCTTTTTATACGTTCTATAACGACCTCAACGCTTCATTCGGGTCAAGCCGGGAGGCCATAAACGCCGGATATGCACTGGATATCAACCCCAGCATCAGCGCAGTCACCACCGCGCCGACGGCCAGTTCGAATCTAAAAGGAACATATCCGGAATGGTTTTCGGTAAAAATAAATAGCGTAGCCTTGGCTGCCCCGAATCCTATAAAATAACCGATGATACCCGCCAAGCCCGATACAATAGAAGCTTCCATGAAGATAATTTTCATGATGTGTCCTTTGCGGAAGCCGATGGCTCGAAAGATGCCGATTTCATCGGTTCGCTCCCTTACGCTGCCCATCATGGTCACCAGCACAACAAGGCTGCCGATCAACAGGATGACTCCGGAAATGCCGTAGGAAAATTTTTTAAACTGAGCCAAAGTCTCCATACGGCTCTTTACAACCTGCTGAATGGCCATCACTTTGGCGCCCGGCAAAACATCGGAGATCTGTTTTACCATGGCATCGATGGGACAATCTTTACAAAGCGCAGCCACTTCGGCCATGGAAATTTGTCCACTTTTATTGAAAATCGTTTGGGCCGTCACAAGACGGGTAAATATCAGCTGATCATCTTGAGAACCGGTGGGTTGGAGTACACCGGAAACAACCAATTTTTTATCCTTTATCGTTATTTTGTTGCCAATGGATAAGTTGAGTATCCGTGCAGCCTCCGCACCCAAAATCACTTCATTTTCTTCCGGTACGGCACCTTGGACATGCCACCAGGGCTTTAAAATTTCGGCGGCCTTAAAATCCACGCCGGCCATGAGAACTTTATGCGAATCTACACTAACCACGCCAAGAACCAACGGCCCCAATGCTGCGATATTCCGTGAATTTTTTATTGTCCTCACGCGTGTCAATTCAATCTCTTGGATCTCTTTCATCTCAAAGGAAACACCGCCAAGTGCCAGTCCCCCGTAAGAAAGTGTCAGATTTTCGGTTCTGGGGACTATCAGAATATTGGCACCATACTTTTCGAGCTTGTGGTTGATATCATTGGTCATGGCTTCAACAAAGGCCATAATTCCCACCACCGTGGATACGCCGATAACAAGTCCGGCAAGTATGAAACCTGCCTTGCCTTTGCGGCGTAAAAGATTTTTAATGGATATGGTTTTGAGTGTCATTCTCAAGCCTTTCCGGAAAAGTTGAAATATTGTTTACCATCCAAGATGTCCTTTACCTGGATAATCACTTGACCGTTTTCCATGATTCTATTTAAAGGTGCCGGATTGCAGCCCCCTTTGACTTCGTTGACCAAAACCGAAGCAAATTTGCGGCCGCAATTTCGACACACCATATAGTCACCCTCTTGGTAATACCCCTTGCCTGCGGACCAGCAGACATCGCAGGCATCAAATGCAGCCCTGATGATGCCATCCGAACTTTTGAGAATAAAATACCGTATGATGAAATTACCGTCCAAATGTTCAAAATGACGGGCTTTTCCGTCTTGAAAAAGAACAACAGGGAATTTCACTGCCGTACTGCTGGATGTTAATGGGGCGGATGCAACGGCCGTCTTTTTGTTATCGCCTTTATAAATAAAAAGGGCGGCTGCAACGGCAATAAGAATCACTCCGGCGATGGTCATAAACAGCGGCAAACGGCTTTTTTTCTCAGTTTTTAGAACAGCCGCTTTTTTAGCTGCAATTTTATCCTGATTCTTTTTCTTTCCTTTTTTAGACATGAGAACTGTTCCTTTCTATTATTTAGTTTTTTATACGTCCATTCTTTGCTTTCAACTGATTTAAGTTGGAAATGCATTGTGAAACTTGAAATCCTTTGGGTTTAAATTATACATCGTTTCGTGATTCCATATGACGCCTGCCCGCAACGCTCTCGCTTGGAAGACGGACGGGGGACTTCGCCGCTGTAAAATAAAGAAATTCCTATACGGTTAAATTCAGATTAGAAATGATTGTTTCTGAAGATATAAGGGGGGAGGCTGGGATTTTTCCCAGACCTTTTGAACAGAACAATTGGGTTTAACAACATTGTCATCGATACTTGAATCGGAGGAAATCTCCATGGGTCCAGCATGATTTGGAAAACCGTCACCGGATGATGCCAAAGTATACTCGGGCAATTCTGCAGCCCGCTTCGATTGTAAATCACAGGGAATTCGGGAATCATTGGAGCGGCAATCCCCCAAGGATTTTATCGGGTTGCCTGTGGTATGGTGCATCCCACCCGGGCTGATTTGATGGCAGCATTTGGCTCCGCAGCCCGTATCAGCGAATACACCACCCGCATATAAACTCACCGTAAAAATCAGGGTCAATGCAACACCCATTGTTTTCATCATGTGCTTTTTGTTTCCAATGGCAATCTTTTTCATGCTAAAGTCGACATCTCTATTTTTTTTATTCATGCATCATATTCGGTATGATTATGGAATCGAAACATACTACATAGTAGCACACATGTCAATTAAAAAGATGACGTTGGCACATCTATCGATGGCCATGTTTTCTGCCGCGTTTAGGGTTTAAATTCCAGGGTAATATTTCACCTTGTTTTAATTAATATTTCATGTTAACCGATTCATTTGTTTCTATTTATTTCATGGGTGCGGGGTGTTTTTCAAACCGCTCCATGGCCCATGTTTTTCCAAGCCGTTTAATCAAGCCGAAAGCGGATAAAACGCGTCTGTTATGGACCCAAGGAAAGAGCAGATTCCAAAAAAGGAGAACAATGAGGGCCGCGGCAAAAGATACTCGATTGCATACCCTTTGGCATCATATTCCCATTCATGAATCAATGAAAATTTTCAGAGAAGTGGACCAAGAAGAAGAAAATGTTGGGCACAACGGTTACAAAGACTTTTTGTTTCCATTGGGTTGATTTGCCCGCAATTTGGCCTTACTTATATAAGATAACACCATAAGGAGACCTCACAAAATGGAAAAAGAAACATTTTCGATACCCAACATTTCATGCGGCCATTGTGTTATGTCCATCAAAAACGAATTGAATGACCTGGAAGGGGTGAGTTCGGTGGAAGGCAATGCTGAAAACAAAAGCATTACCGTTGAATGGAATTCCCCGGCCACTCTGGAAAAGATCAGGGACACCCTAAAAGAGATTAATTATCCGGCCTCATAGGGGCCGCCCGAACCTGGCTGCCTGTCAACTAAAGAGGAACACTTTATATGGATATGAAACCCCTCGATTTTTTGAAAAAACAATCTTGTCATGAAAACGGGCCCACAGAATCGTTGACCGGCAGTTGCTGACCCGGGAATAAAAAGGTTCAGGTGAGCCTTCCCGACATGAAACAGCCGTTTATTATCGGCTCGATCCGGACACCGATGGGTGACGTGCCAAAAATTTCCTCCGCGTTGGTTTGGGCGGACCGGTGGGGCAGCATCAAGGCACGCTGGGGTGTGGGCCGCATGAATTATACCGTGGATCCCGGCCTTTATGCGCTTGGAGAGCCGAATGATCGGTCGCCGGTTCTGGTTACGGCCAATTACAAAATGAGTTTTGACCGATTGCGTGAAGCCCTGCCCGAACGGAATGCATGGATTCTGGTTCTGAACACACAAGGGATCAATGTCTGGTGTGCCGCCGGAAAAGGAACGTTCGGAACCGATGAATTGGTTCAGCGCATCGACCTCAGCGGATTGATCCGCGTGGTGTCCCACCGGGAGGTCATTCTTCCCCAGCTGGCAGGTCCCGGTGTTGCGGCGTACACGGTTAGAAAACGATCCGGTTTCAAAGCGATTTACGGCCCGATCCGGGCCGCTGATTTGCCGGCTTTTCTGGATGCCGGCCTGAAAGCAACGCCGGGGATGCGGCGCAAGACCTTCCCGGTTAGGGAAAGAACCGTTCTAATTCCCATCGAACTGGTGAGTGTTTTAAAATGGTCCCTGGTTATACTGCCTGCTTTTTTTCTGCTGGGAGGAATGGGAGCACCTTCCGGATTTTGGAACGGTGCAATGAGCGATGGCCTTTTTGCGGTGCTCAATCTGCTGGGAGCACTGGTGGCCGGTGCAGTTTTAACGCCGATTCTTCTCCCCTGGATTCCGGGTCGCGCCTTCTCGCAGAAAGGTTTGATCATGGGCCTGTTGACGACACTGATGGTGACGGTTTTCAGCGCAGGATATCTTAACCCACGGCACAATTTTGCTGAAATCCTGGCTTGGTTTTTCATGGCTCCGGCGGTGTCAGCGTATCTTGCCATGAACTTTACCGGAGCCTCCACATACACGTCCCTTTCAGGAGTCAAAAAAGAGATGAAGTGGGCCGTTCCACTTGAAATTACCGCCGGCGCAGTCGGATTGTGTCTCTGGCTGGGGCCACGATTTATTACCTGAATCTTTCATGAAAATTAATGAGAATCTTTATAATCCTTAATTGAAGCGTATTTAAACAACATCATAGGATCATACATTTTACCCAAATGGTAAGAAGGTCTTGTAAAATGAATGAAATGATATATCTCAAAAATGTCGCAACACTGGAACTGGACCCGGAAAAATGCTCGGGTTGCGGCATGTGTTTGATCGTTTGCCCTCACGCGGTTCTGAGCATGAATCATGGAAAAGCTCAGATCAACAACAGGAATTCTTGCATGGAGTGCGGGGCTTGCGGACTGAACTGCCCCACCGATGCCTTAACCGTGCAAGCAGGGGTGGGCTGTGCCGCAGCCGTCATCAACGCAGCGCTGGGCAGAGATGGGGCCTGTTGTTGTGTGGTGGAACCCCCCGGCGATTCTGAAAATAACCCCAGCAAAATCTGTTGCTAAAAACGTGCTTAAAAATTACGCGGTCAGCGTTCGGCCTCTCTGATGGTCTGCATAACTTGTTATTTAGTTTAGTAATATTTCGATTTTTTAAACATCAGATTTTAAAAAATTAAAACAGCTCTTGACAATTTTGATTTAAAAAAATATGAAATTCTCGTTAATTAATGTTTGGTTAATGAGGTTTTCAAAAAATGCCTCCATCGGCATTTTTTTTTGCTCTTGAGTGACCGGATTTATGGGATTGTTGAAATGACGGAATCTGCACTTTTAGATTACATGTATATCTTTCTTTTCCTCATCGTAGGTTTTATCGGCGGTTTTACGCCGTTTATCATCAATTGGTTCGTTCGCCCCAAAAGAACCCATTTGAAAACGACACGCGACACCTACGAATGCGGGATGGAAACTTACGGTGATGCATGGGATTACCGTTACGGCGTCGCCTATTATCTTTACGCCCTTATTTTTCTGGCATTTGATGTCGACCTCCTGTTTCTGTTTCCGGTTGCCGCAGCCTTTGACAAAGTGTCCGCCACTCGAGGAATTGTCGAGGTTTTTATATTCTTAGGTATTTTGATCCTTGCCATTGTTTATGCCTGGGTTAAAGGAGTCTTTACGTGGGAAAGGAAAATAAAAATTCGGTGACCCAACCTGATTTGGAAGCTTATGTCGAACATTTAAAATCTGAATCTTGCAAGCCTGTTATCGAAGACAGCGCAGGGCCCATATCGCGCATGAAGCTTTCGGACACAATACTCAAGCTGTGTCAAGCGAATTCCCTTTGGCCCATGACGTTCGGGATTGCCTGCTGTGCAATAGAAATGATGGGAACCGGCATGGCCCGTTTCGATATCTCCAGATACGGATCTGAAGTCTTCAGACCCTCGCCGAGACAGGCGGATCTGATGATCGTTGCAGGAACGGTCAATAAAAAACTGGCCCCGGTACTCCTCACCCTTTATGAACAAATGCCGTCCCCCAAGTGGGTCATTGCCATGGGGAACTGTGCCATTTCCGGCGGCCCTTTCAAAGTTAAGGAAAATTATAACATCATTGAAGGGGTCGACAAGCTTATACCGGTCGATGTCTATGTTCCCGGATGTCCGCCCCGCCCCGAAGGTCTGCTGGAAGGAATTCTGAAACTTCAGGAAAAAATTACCGGCGTTCGGCATCCTTTACCTCAAAATCGTCATCCTGGATCACCGTTAAGGAAAGTGAAAGGATTAAAACTAAAATAATGGCCCAAGAAACCACAAATTTTAAACAAGACATCCTGTTTCACGAGTTCAATGCAACTGAAACCGACTACAACCAGCGGGGATATCACCTGGAAGTTGCCCTGGAAGTGAACCAGGTTCGAAAATTTGCCCAAAAAGCTTATGATCAGGGTTTTTTTCTGGTCTTTGTAACGGGGTTTCATGTTCTGCCCGAAGAAACAGAGGAAGGGACGACTTCCGGTCTGAATGGGGTCTATCAGTTCGCCAGGTTTGATCGGCTCTATCGAATTAAGGGTCAAGTCTCCGTTCCGGAGGATATGTCCCTCCCCAGCATATGCGACATCTATCAGGGGGCGGACTGGCATGAGAGAGAAACCCGTGATTTATACGGTATAAACTTTGAGGGCCATCCCAATTTAAAACCACTTTTGCTTTCTGATGAAGATAAGGATTTTCATCCTTTACTGAAAGAAGAGAAAAAATTGAAATCCCTTGAGAAGGTCTCGTGGCCCCCTGAAGCTTTAGAATCTGTCGATGCCGACACCGACGCCAAGGCCTCGTCGACCGACAGTATAGATTCGCAACCAATAAAAAAATAAAATGCATTATGCTTGAATCAGATTTCCAGAAACAAAACCGGTTCTTTCTAAATATGGGGCCCCAGCATCCCAGTACACACGGGGTTCTTCTGATTGTGTTGGAGATGAGCGGAGAATATGTTCTCGATCCCCAACCGGTGCTCGGGTTTATCCATCGCATGCATGAAAAGATGGCGGAGTCGAAACCGTGTCAGAGCTTTATGCCCAATACCGCAAGAATGGATTATGTCTGCGCCCTTCCGTACAATCACGGATATGTCTCTCTCGTCGAAAGGAAAGCGGGCATCGAGGTGCCCAGAAGGGCGGAATACATTCGAGTCATCACCTCGGAGCTTAACCGGGTCGCCAGTCATTTACTCTGGCTCGGCGCTTACCTTCTCGACCTTGGCGCTTTTACCCCCATTCTTTATGGGTTCGATGATCGTGAGCACATACTGGATATTCTTGAAGATATCACCGGTTCCAGGCTGACTTACTGCTATTATCGTTTCGGTGGGGTTAATCAAGACATCGACGATAAGTTCGTGGATTCTACCCGCGCCTTTATCAAGCGCCTCCGCAAACGTTTCGTGATCTATGAAAAACTGGTGACAAAAAATATTATTTTCATCAAACGTACGGAAAATATCGGGATTGTGTCACCAGATATGGCGCTTCGATACGGAATGACCGGTCCGAACCTGAGGGGGTCGGGAATTGCTTATGATGTTCGAAAGAATGAACCCTATTCTATTTATCCCGAATTTGATTTTGAGGTTCCGGTGGGAGAGCAAGGGGATTGTCTGGATCGTTACATGGTTCGTGTCCGAGAAATGGAGCAGAGCCTTAGAATTATCGAACAGGCTCTGGACCGGCTTCCCGAGGGACCGGTTCGAGCCAAGGTTCCTAAAAATATTAAACTGAGTCCAGGCGACTGTAATTTCGCCGTGGAAGCGGCAAGGGGAGAACTTTCCTATTATCTGGTGGGGGATGGAACCGGCGTTCCATATCGGTTGAAGGTAAGGGTCCCGTCTTATTCCAACTTGAGCTGCCTCCCGGAGCTGGGACGCGGGATTCTTTTGCCCGACCTGGTCTCTATCCTGGGAAGCTTCGATCTCGTGATACCGGAAATGGATCGATAGAATATAAAATTGAAATGCAGATACTGATTTAACTTATGGAAACGATTTCGATACTACCGCCTGAACTGATCCGGATGCTGATCGCCGTCATCATCATCATATCATTTCTTTTCTTAAACGCCATCATGATGGGGTATCTGGAACGAAAGATTGCCGCCCATGTTCAACGACGTCCCGGGCCCATGGAAGTGGGATTTCACGGCATCTTGCAACTGATTGTCGATGGCGTAAAGCTTTTGGGAAAAGAGTTGCTGATTCCATTCAAAGTGGATCGCACCCTTTTTAGGATGGCGCCGCTGTTGTCATTTACACCGGTTATCCTTCCCCTTCTCGTGATTCCATTCAGCGAAAAACTTCAGGCCAGAGATCTG
>JGI24024J18818_10000394_pt1 | contig 16176 bp, 15 predicted proteins | sample Cruoilmetagenom2_FD_18818 | JGI IMG/M metagenome (IMG submission 18818) | reverse complement strand
TCTAGTACTACCATCGTTTCTTTCGTTAAATATTTTGCAATCTCTTGAGAAGATGCTTTCAAATAACTTACATCAGGTTGTTGGTATTCATCAAGAGGTGTTGGTACACAAATAGCGATAAAATCTAAATCCTTCATAAAACTAAAATCAGTAGTTGCAGAAAGCATCCCTTGATCCACTAATTCTGAAAGATCACTATCTACTACATCCCCAATATAATTATTCCCCTTATTAACCATGTCCACTTTTTCTGAGTGAACATCAAAACCAATTGTTTTATAACCAGCCTTTGCTTTTTCAACAGCTAGAGGAAGGCCCACATAACCTAGACCAACTACCCCCACTGTAATTTCTTTGTTTTCTATTTTATCTAGTAGTTTTCTTTTCATATTTACTCTCATTTCCTGGTTACTTTATTTCAGTAATCAATCTACTGTATTAATACCTTCAAATTAAGTAATTTCAATGTTAGGTATTAAATAGTAAATTAACTGGTTAATTGATTGCCAGTATAACCCCCCTGCTAACAGAACTAGCGGGGAGTTGGAAATATATCCTAGGACAATTACCGAGAAAATCTATATCATCATATTTTAACTTTATACACCACCTAATCCATAAAATAGTCCTAGTTCTTAAATTAATTTCCCCTTAGCAGGGGACAGCTAAATACAAATGGTCATCTTCGCAGTCCTTTGTGACCAAAGCGCAGGCTCTGACAATTACCCCATCTCCGATTTGACAACCATTTACTAATGTTGATTCTGCACCTATCCAATTCCCGCTACCAATTTTGTACTCTAATTTAACACCATCACCAGCACGTCTATAATGATTACCAATTTCATGAGAACCCGTAAGTATTGTGATATCGGGTACAAAATGATTATTATCAGCAATTTTAACAATTCCATTCCGATGTATTGTCAAGTTTGTACCAATCCAATTGTTTTTCCCGATTTCTAAATGTTATACTCTACCAATATTAATAGGTCCGACAATCTTAGTATTTTCTCCAACTTTGATACAGATGGAGTTAAACAACTTTCTTTTTATCTCAAAAAATCTTGTGCCTTTAAGAATAGTATTGGAAATCCACATAACTACAAAAAAGCGTAATTTCTCCATATAATGCGCTCCCTCTTACAATACTATAATTTCAATAGTAGAAAAGATTTGAATTTATATAATTTTATTTTTTATTTGCGAAATCGTTTGAACTACCAAATTTTTTTCATATTTATTAAATCCAATTAACCAGATAATAATAAAGTAGAACACAGTGAGAATTGTGCCTTTTATTAAAAGGTTATACCATGTTACCTCTGTAAAGTAATATCCTATTCCTATTCCTATTCCAAAAGTCAGAAGCAATGGAGGTAGTAACTTTATATGACATTCTTTAAAGAATATAAAAACATTTATTTTTAATGATCTATAAAATATTATATTCATTCCAATACTTCGCAACAAATATGAAATACATATTGCAAGAGATGCTCCGAGTGCACCCCAATACCTTGAAAATATTAGAGACAGTATTATATTAATAATTGCCATTCCAATAAAGACATACGATTGCAATTTCAGCTTATTAAGGGCAACTAATGCATTATTACCAATATACTGTGGCAAGTCTATTAAGGCAGGAATAATTAAAAGTACTGCAATGTAATAAGAGCTAGAGTACTCTTCTCCCATCCATAAATAAATAAAGTCTTGTCCTATTGTTATAAATCCAATAATAATCAATCCAATAATACAAAGTTGAATTCTACCTAACTTCACCATTAATTTAAGTAAACCATTTGATGAATCATTGTTTTGTACAATTCGTGTTACCTTTGGAAGGAATAGCCCGTTTATTGCATTTCCTATGGTGAATATGTATCCCTCAATAATACTTCCGATTGCAAATACTGAAATACTTACTGCGCCTGAAATAGCTCCTAAAATGGATGGTGTAATATTGAAGATAAATCTTTGGGCTATACTTATGACAGTTGACCAAATCGAAAAACTAAATATTTCTTTTACCATTTCTTTACTATTATAATCGAAATTTATTTTTATAGGTGTATTTCTTTTTATGATAACTAATTTAATAACAATTGTAATTAGTCCACTGATAGCATTTGCAGTTACTAATGCATATAAACCATAATTGAATAGAAGAGCAAGAACTATTAATAAAATCGACAAAATCCGATTAAATAAATCGCATAACTTTAATTTCACAAATTTCTCGTATGAAGTTAGAATTCCATTCAGTGGGATGAAAGGAAAGGAAATAACACTAAATGTTGCTGCAATTATATATACAATTTTAAAGTTTTTTAATTCACTAGGTGATAACTCGGTGTAAATTAAATCTATATTGAAATAAATTAAAACTAAAGATAATAATAGTAATGCACCAATTAGAAAGTAAAACTTATAAATAACTCCTAGGATATTATTTACTTTAACCTGATTACCCTCAGCATAATATTTAGATACAAACCTTGAAACTGCTGCGCTTAGTCCAAAATCAATTAAAAAAATACTTATTAAAGATATTGCAAGTGAATATAAACCAAAATTATCTTGCCCAATTTGTTGAACCATCCACGGTGTATACAACAATCCCGCAATGATATTTATAGCTATACTAATATAGGAGATAATTGCACCGAGTTTAATTTGACCTGTACTTTTTACTTCGTCAAATACTAATTTATTTTTCAAGTTTTCCAGATCCCCTCTTAACATAATTAGCAAAGGTATTTTGATAACTAATAACTTTTAAAAGAGTATAAATACCTTAATCCAAGAGGTTGATGTAAGTTATATCATAAATAAAAGGAAATACCCATAATAATTAAACTTCTCATTATTTTTATAGTTAATTGCTCTACGGTTTGCAGAAAAAAAAGATTTAATTCTGATTGGTGTCGGTAAAATATCTTTATCTCACCAGGTTTAAATACTCAATTAGAGAACTAACTGTCTATCCCAGCATTTCCCTTAAGTTATACTACTATATACTAAGTTTTACCCTTTGTTTTTTCATAACATATCGTTTATTTGCATACCATTGAGTAAATTATTCCTTGTATACAGTGCTCATTTAATGATTTAAACTTTTTCTGAAAAAATGTAGATTGAAATAAGCATATACAACCAAATACCAATATTGTTACTACTAAAAAACACCATCTCCCCCATACTAATAAGTAATGGGGCTATTAGCAAAAAGACAACATTATTAAAATTAGCTTTGTTCACCCAAAAAATTTGAAAAATATATGCTATAAATATGAGAAAACCAAAAATACCGCAATAAGAAAGCACAGATAGAATTAAGTTTCCAGGTTCAACTATATATTCCGAACTAAATTGAAAGGATTTAAATGGAAGAACTGGTACAGAAAACCCATTCCCAAGCCACGGATGTTTTAAAAAATTTGATGTCAATCCTTCAATTTGTCCTATACGTGAGTTCAATAAACCACCTTGTTCCTGTCCTTTATAGAGATAGTTAATAAACGATTCACTAATACCACTACCCAATACAAGAAAGATTAATCCAATAGTTGAAAAGGAAACAGCTATGATTTTTAGAACTCTATTTGTTTTTGATAATAAAAGATACAACAAAATTAATAATAAACAGGATAATAAAGCCGTTCTTGATTTGCTTAATATAACCATAAATAAACTTAGTGTTGGAATTATAATTAAATAGAGCTTACTAATATTTTTATTCGTTTGGACATTCGCAAGGACAATCGCAATAAACAATACTGCCAATATTCCAAACATATTTGGTTGATTCGTAATTCCTTGAAATGACACCCCGTTTCGTAAATAACCAATCGGTAAGATAACAAAGATTACAGAGGGTACAATTATTAATGAAAGGAGTGTAAGCATCCATTTAAGCCAATTTATTTTATTATATGTATACCCAACTCCAATAAGGGTGGCAATAAATATCACTACATAACTAAACAATTTAAAGATTGCCACAATTGGTAAGGAACTATTAACAAACGCAACAATAATATTAAATATAGTAAATAATAGTACTAATAAAATAATAGGATTAAGTCTTATTAATTCTTTGTTTCCTAATTTCGTATAAGATGTTATTAAATAGATCGAGCAGCCAAATAAAATAATCCACTTCAAACTCTGCCAATTATCAATCCCCACCGCCATGGCCGGATTGATAATTGTCCTCAATGTAATGATATTAATTATTTTTATAGCTCCTATTTGTTTTTGCTTTATAAGAATCATTAAAAGTAATAATGATATTAATAAAGTTATAGTATTAAAAAAACTAAATATAGTTAGGGCAATAATGCCTATCCATTCAAGTGATGTTTTTTTTATTTGCAAGCCACTAATATATCCCCAAGAAGATGATTCATTATTTAACATATTTCTCTGTCCTCATTTAAGATTCTATAAAAAATATTCATATGAACTTTAGCCATATTTTCTATTGTATATTCTTCTATTTTCTCCAAGCTACTTTTGGCCATTTCATCTAAAATCTGCTGATCTTCTAAGACGTCAGTTATTCGCATTGCAAGTGCATCGCTATTATTAACTGGTATAATAAAACCATTATCGCCATCATTAATAAGTTCCAATCCTGCAACACATTTATTTGTGGTTATTATTGGCAACCCCTTACCCATCGCCTCATTTATTACAAGTCCCCATATATCGCCTCTTGTAGGTAATACAAATAAATCACTTGCTAAATAGAATTCTTTTAAATCTTCTTTTGATTTAAAATCAATAAAATGTAAATTTGATAAATTTAATCTATTCTTTAAATCATTATATTCTTGAGTTGGTTCTCCACCAACTATGTAAACGCCATAATTTTTCGGGAGTTTATCACTGCTTTTAATTAATATGTCAAACCCTTTTATATCAATAAAACGACCGACAGATAAAATAACTTTATCCTCTTTCATTCTAAGCTTAGACTTCATTTCGCTTTTTAGCTTCTTATGAATAGGGGTTTCTAAAATATCTGTTTTTTTTAAAGAAGTGAAAGGATACACAAAGGTATTATCTTTGTTTGCTCCATAGTGTACAAGATATTTTGTGGTATGTTCTCCTGTGCTTAACCAATAAGATGCACTTTTAATAAAGTGACTTTTCATTAAAAAATTTAATCTCTTATCGTTTTTTATTATTCCACCATCCGAGTTTAGAATAAAAGGAATTTTTCGTTGTCGAAGTGTCTCTATTGCCAACATCCCAGTTGGTGTACTATAACCACCCACTACAAAAATATCAAACAAACCTCTTTTTAAAAACTTTAAAACTCCAAAGCACAAAGCGGTATTCTTTTTTATTTTTTTTCCTTTCAAGAAAATAGCTTGGAAATTATTAAAATTATTATTGTGCCAATTTATGTTTCTTTCTTCAGAAGTTCCTCTTTCAAATAATACTGTCAGTTCACATAATTTACCTAATTCATTAAAAAAATCCACTCTATATGGAGAAGGGATATTAACTAAAAATAACACCTTAATTTTATTTTCCATTAAAATATTCTCCTCATAATTTCATTTCACTATTAAACATATCTATATGTTCAGTAATTGATAATTGTTGCTCTACTTTTTTCTTTCCATATTCATAAGCTTTTTTAGAAACTAACTTATAGTTTTCCTCATCCATGTATAAGTAACTTTTAATTGCTTTAATAAATTCTTTTTCATTTTTTAATGAAATATCAAATCCTACTCCCATATTCAACAACTCTCTCCACGGTGTTTGATCGCTTATAATTACAGGGCAACCAGACAAGAAAGCCTCCTGTATTACGTGTCCAAAGTTTTCCCCCTTAGTTGGAAATAAGAAGAGATGATAATTGGACAATATTTCTATAACATCGTTATATTCTATAGCACCCTTAAAGTTTACATTAACTCTCTTACTTAGATTACGAGATATTGCCAAGCACTCATTCCAATAGTCTTTATCTTCTAGTGGACCGTAAATATCAAATTCAATTTTTTCAAAAGAATCCACATCATTATCTATAGTTTCAAGTAGTCGTAATGAAAAATCAATATTTTTTATTTTTGAAACCCTCGACAAAGTTGCTATCCTTATATAACCTGGCAGTTTTACATTTATAGAATTACTCTTTTTGAAATTACCGCTTACTATATTTCCAACTATATTTACTTTGACATCATTTCCAAGTATTTTCAGTATATCTTGTTGATCCTTTATAGATGTAGAAGTATAGGAAAGTTTTTTTTGAACATTCAACAACTTATAAATCCACAAAAAAACATTTTTTTTTGTGGATTTATAAGTTAGTGCTCCTGACGAGAACTCACCTCGCGGAGCCACTATCACAGGTTTCTTAACAAAATTAATGTATTTTAATACTTGTACTATCAGAGAGTTTTTAGAAAAGAAACTGTTACTGTAAACTAAATCATAGTCAATTTGTTTAATAATCGATTTAATATTTTTAAATTCTGTTCCCTTTGGCATATAAAATACTTTTGCTTTTCCTATTTGATTCCACGACCCAATTATAACATCAGTATATACTTCCTGGGCATTTAGGTCCCTGTCCCCGGTAATAATATAAAAGTTAAAACAATCACTTAGATTTTCTACTAGATTTAATAGTGATTTCACCGGACCTCCAAAGGACTTTCCAGGTAAATATGGCCCTATTACTAATATATTCTTTTTCATGTCACAACTCCTCGTAATCATCAAACTAGTACACGCACTAATATTTTCCTATTACTATAATCCACATATTCATTTTTAATGAAACTACTTATTCCAAACAATCCTATTCACATAATCAGTATAAGACAATATTATTCTTAAAACTTTATCCGACACATTGGGCATGCTATAATCTTTAACAAGTCTTAAAGCACCTTTTTCCTGTAATTCTAAAATCTCTAGCCCTTGTAAAACTCTTTCTTTCCCTAAACCTGTCATTATAACTGAGGCTTCTTCCATAGCCTCCGGTCTTTCATGAGCCTGTCTAATATTTAGAGCTTTAAAACCAAGAATCGAAGCTTCTTCACTGATAGTCCCGCTATCACTAAGAACAACTTTAGATCTCATTTGAAGATTTACATAGTCATTAAAGCCTAAAGGTTTCAATGTTTTCACCAATGGATTAAACTCTATCCCTTTTGCATTTATCATTTTTTGAGTTCTAGGATGTGTGCTTACAATAACAGGAATATTATACTTTTCTGCAACTGCATTTAAACTATCAACTAAATCCGAGAAATTGGTTTCTGAACTAATATTTTCTTCCCTATGTGCAGATATTACAAAATATTTTCCTTCTTCAAGTTCCAATCTCTCTATTACATCAGATTCCTCAATATCAGCTTTTCTAGAATTAAGAACTTCGAACATAGGACTTCCCGTCTTAATAATTCTATCGGCAGGTAGACCTTCTCTTAACAAATACTCTCGTGCAATATCACTATATGTCAAATTTATATCAGCAGTGTGATCTACAATTTTTCTATTTGTTTCCTCTGGTACCCTTTGATCAAAACATCTATTACCAGCTTCCATGTGAAAAATCGGAATTTGTCTTCTCTTCGCTGCAATTGCACATAAACAGCTATTTGTATCACCTAGCACTAAAAAAGCTTCTGGTTGAACTTCTTCTAGTATAGGATCAATCTTAATAAGAATATTTCCTACAGTTTCAATGGCTGTCCCAGTAGCAGCATTTAAAAAGTAATCAGGTTTTCTTAAATTAAAATCTTCGAAAAACACTTCATTTAATTCGTAATCATAGTTTTGTCCGGTATGAACTAATATATGTTCAATTGCATTTGATTCTTCTAGTTTATTTATTACAGCTGATAGTCTAATTATTTCTGGTCTAGTACCCACAACTGTCATTACTTTTAATTTTTTCATTTATTAAACCTCCAAGTAATACGTGTCTGGTTTATTTGGATCAAAACATTCATTTACCCACATTACAGTTACAAGATCATTTTCTCCCACATTTACAATGGAGTGAGTATATCCAGTAGGTATATCTACAACCTGCAACTTTTCTCCACTTACTTTATATTCAATAATTTCTTCAGAATCTAATTTTCTAAATCGAATTAAACCATCTCCGCTAACAACTAAAAATTTTTCGTTTTTTGTATGGTGCCAATGATTACCTTTTGTAATCCCAGGTTTCGATACATTGACGGAAACTTGACCACTTTCAGGAGTTCTAATAAATTCAGTAAAAGATCCTCGTTGATCAATATTCATCTTCAAATCATAAGCAAATTGGTCTTCCGGTAAAAAACTTAAATATGTACTATAGAGTTTTTTAGTTAACATATCTTCCATATTAGCTATACTTAAATCTGATCTGCTTTCTTTAAAACTTTTTATAAGTATAGCCAATTCGCCAAGTCTAATACTATGTGTTACAGGTACAACACAGTAATCGTCTTGGAAAGTTGGATTACCTTCTAATGCTCTTGTAAATTCTTCTAATACATCGTCTATATAACATAAATTAAGTTCTACATCTGCATTGTTTATTTGAATGTCTATGTCTCTAGCTATATTATGACAAAAAGTAGCTACCACTGTATTATAATTTGGTCTACTCCACTTACCAAATAAATTAGGTAATCTATAAACGTACACTCCTACATTAGTTTTCTCTTGATAATCAAATAATATATCCTCTCCTGCCTTTTTACTCATACCATAGGAATTATCTTTCTCAGCTTGAGTAGATGAAGTGATAAGTACAGGGGATTTATTTTCATTTACCTTTAACAGATCTAGCAATTTAGTAGTAAGTCTAAAATTACCATCCATAAATTCTCTTTCATTCTCTGGTCTATTAATTCCAGCTAAATGAAAAACAAACTCACATTCTTTCGTAAACTCTTCTAGGTCTTCTAATGAATTTTCTCGTGTAAATAATAATAAGTCTTTATAACCTTTATTTTTCAACTCAGCTACTAAGTTTTTACCAACAAACCCAGACGCACCTGTTACAAGAATTTTCACTAGTTATTCCATCCTTTCAACTCTTCTTGAATATAAGGTAAGTTTAATAGTTTATCTTTAATTTGTTCAATTGTAAGTCGATAAGTATTATGTGAATTATACTCTTCATCTGATGAAAGTTTTTTATCTCCATTTTCAAAGTATTTATCATAATTCAAATCACGATTATCAGCGGGAACTCTGTAAAAACCTTCTAAGTCATCAGCGACTACATTTTCTTCCCTAGTTAATAATGTTTCGAATAGTTTTTCACCATGTCTAGTTCCTATAATTTTCACTTCATTATCTGCATTAAATAATTCTTTTATAGCTCGTGCTAAATCTGCGATTGTAGAGGCTGGTGATTTTTGCACCATAATATCTCCCGCATTGGCATTTTGAAATGCAAAGACTACAAGCTCTACAGCTTCTTCTAGACTCATTAAAAAACGGGTCATTTCTGGATCAGTTACTGTAAGAGGCTTTCCTGCTTTAAGTTGTTCGACAAAAAGTGGGATAACGGAACCACGAGAGGCCATTACATTACCATATCTTGTTCCACAAATTAAAGTTTTTTCTGGCGAAACAGTTTTTGCTTTCGCAACAAAAACTTTTTCCATCATTGCTTTTGAAATGCCCATCGCATTGATAGGATAGGCCGCTTTATCAGTAGAGAGACAAATTACCTTTTTAACTCCGTATTCAATCGATGCATTCAATACATTTTCTGTCCCAATTACATTAGTTTTAACTGCTTCCATAGGAAAAAATTCACAGGATGGTACTTGTTTTAAGGCAGCAGCATGAAATACGTAGTCTACATCATTCATTGCATACCTTACACTTGCAATATCTCTTACGTCACCGATATAAAATTTTAATTTATTATTGTTATAAATTTTACGCATATCATCTTGTTTCTTCTCATCTCGAGAAAATATGCGTATTTCTTTAATATCTGTATGTAAGAAACGTTCCATCACCGCATTTCCGAAAGAACCTGTGCCACCAGTTATTAATAAGGTTTTATCTTTAAACATATTTTTCTCCTATCCTTTACTTAAAGTGATTCATTATTATTTCGTAGGAATGCTTGGCCGTATAATTATCTTCCAAATATTCTCTAGCATTTAAGCCCATACGTTCTCTTAATTTTAAATCACATAATTGCTGTACTTTATTATTGAATTGCTCAACATCACTACTCTCACACCAAAAGCCAAACCCACCTTGTTCAATAACCTTTCCAATATCAGTGTTTACATCTGTTGCAGCTAATACAGGCATTGAAGCTTGCATGTAGGATAGAAGTCTTGACGGGAAGTTTGGTATCGTAAATCGTTTATCCAAAAATATTAATCCTACATCACATGAATTGGCTAAAATCTCATAATCCTCTTTTGGTAAATGAGAAAATAAACACGCATTAGTTAACTTTTCATTATCAAAAAATTTCTTAATTTTTATAAACTCCGTTCCTGAACCAGCTATAACGAAGTAAACCTGATTATTATCTTTGTTAGACCTCAAGCACTCAATCAAAAAGTCAATTCCCTGTGGTTTGCCTAGATTTCCACCATAAATAAATACAGTTTTATCAAGTGGAATTTCATATTTATTTTTGATTTCCTTTTTACTCAGACTATCTTTTTCTATCGATAAAGGCTCAATACTGTTTGGACATACCTCAACAATGTTTGAAGGTATTTTATGATTATTTTGTAATATGAATTCCACATTTGCCTGGGACATACAACCAATTGAATCTGATATTTCATATAACTTTTTCTCTTTTAATCTAAAATAATTATAGAGAACACTTTTTACCCCATTTTTATTTAACATACCTAAATCCACTGCATTTTGTGGAAAAATATCTTTTAATAAAAGATACGTTTTAGCGTTATCACGTTTCTTTAAAAACTCAATTGTACTTGCTAATGTAATTGGTGGAGTAGAATAAAGAATTAAATCAAATTTTGTATCATTTAAATGTTTTTTAATCGCAGACTTATAATTAGTTTCAAGCAAAACAGTAGAGATACCTTTTTCAATAATACTTGTTTTTTGTATATTCCCTACTTTCACCTTCAATATTTTACTAATATTTTCTTCTATTATATGAGTTTGTTTATTATTTCTTCGTTCATTTGGACTAACTATAGTTACACTATGTCCATTATTAATAAACTCACGTAATAAATCAGTATAGATTGAGCTTTCATATATAGAATTAATATTGCTGAGTGTCAAAAATATAATATTCATATTTACCCCCTATATTCCGGGAAATAATTTACATTACCTTCATAATTTGATTCACTTTCCCTTATTGATAACAATTCTTTATATTTTTCTTCAGAAAATATTTTTTTCCCAATAGAAAAGCTAGTTTCTGAGGATCTATTAAATGCTCTTTTAAATTTATACAGATTATCTTGTTGGCTTCCAAGCCCTCCGCCTAAATGAAAGGTTTTATAGCCATTTTCACAACCCCAGCAAGCTGCCTCATATAATAACAAATTGGTAGGAGCAAGGTGTTGAAATTCCCTATCAGAGGCCGATAAGTGATAATGCATTTGTTTGTTAGAAAACATAATTATTGACATCGCAATTATTTTTTCCTCATACATCGCATAGAAGATCATAAAATTATATTTCAGATCATTTAGTAAACTATTATAAAAGTCATTTTTAAAATAATAATAATCGGTTGCATTATCTTTATCCATTGTTCCATTATATAATCGAATGAATTCATCAATTAACTTAAGCTCTCTACCCCAATAGATTTCAACCCCGGATTTTAAGGCTTTCCGAATAACGTTTCGATTCTTACCAATTAAATCATCCCAAATTTTATCCCTCGAATGTAAGTCCATCGTGATAGTTAATCCTAGTGTAGTAATATCATAAATACACTCTGCATTTTCACTGTTATTGAGGACCGGATGAAAACGTACGAATTCACTAATAATACCCTCTTTTTTACACATCGAACTATATTCGAATTCTAAAGTCTTTAAGCTAGCATCTGTAGCTTTTCCCTCTATTAAAAACCCTCCATAACCATATGGAGTGGTAATATCATAATACGTATCAGCAGGAATTTTCCCGGTAAAATCTTTTTCTATGGAAATATCTCTTTTCATAACAACATTCATAGCTTTAATATCTTGATCTTCATAATAGAAAAGTATTGGCTCACCGTCTCCGTGAATCTTGAATGCTTTTGTATAATCAGAAAGGTAATAGACATCATGATCATTGAAGCCCTTTACAATCTTATCCCATTTTTCCGATTCTTCAATTGTGAGTACTAAAAACATGTATTCACTTCCTTATTTTAGGTGTTCTAGTTCTGTACTATAAACTTTTTAATACAGAAATTATTTTTTCCATCTCATTTGTTCCATATCTTTGATCACACGGTATTGATAGAATCATATTATATATATCTAAAGTACTGCCCAAATTGTTATCTCTAATTCGATTAGGTACTGGCCAATGTATTGGACAATAAATTTTTTCTTCAGTAAGTTTTTTTCGAATTTCATCTCTTCTATTATTGATTAGTATAGGATAAAACATTGGACATTCACTGTTTCTCAACTCATTAAATGGTGCCTTCATGTAACTAACTGATTTTAAACCTTCAGACAGTATCATAAAGTTATTTCTTCTTTTCTTAACCAATTCATCTATATTTAGCAAATTTATTATTTCACTCGAAATATTCTCTATATGATATGGTGTTACGTCCATGTCTAGTAAATTCTCTGCCTCTGCAAACTGATTTAAGAATAAATCTTTTAGGTTATCATCGGCATTCTCTACATACTTTCCTTTAGCTAATAGAGCTGTTGTTCTTAAATTTGGAAATACAACATTAGAAAATACAGGTCTTTCCAGCTGTCTTTTTGATGAAGCTAAAAAACCACCACTTGGTACACCAAACCATTTTCTTATACTTCCTACATAAAAATCATTTTCCTCAAATCTATTGAATCCAGAAAATAATGTATGGGTAATATCTTCAATGATTATTGTAGATTTTTTTTTAAAATTCTGAAGAACATCAATCAAATTAGAATTTGTGAAAAATCCAAAGTAACCCATATGAAGAAATATGCCAACATTTCTGTACATTCTAATGCTCTCAATATCTGGTGACAAATCTTTATTTACCTTATAAAAGTTACATGTATATCCATTTTCAATAAATGGTAGAATTACTGATTCACATATATATTCTGGTAAAAGCACTGATTGGTTTTTAGGTGCCACTTGCTGCAATAAGAGACTTATTGCACCCCTTCCCGATGATGTTAAAATGGTATCTCCTAATTTATTTAACCAGTTAGGTGTTTTATTTTGGGTTTCATCAGGTATGGCATCTAACCAAAATTCACTCCCTATCTCCATACTATCCCTCATTTAATATTGATAGAATTACAACATTATGGTATTCACCTTTTTTAAATATTCTACTTCTTAAGATTCCTTCTTTAATAAATCCGCATTTTTCAAAAAGTTTTTGGGATGGTTCATTATAAGAATTAACATGGGCATAAACACATTTCAGTCTTAATTCATTGAACGAATATTTCACCAATGTATTGACTGTATCTGACCCGTAACCTTTACCTCTTACATCACTCAGTAACTTGATATGGATCTCTGCATTACCATTTTTGTAATCAATATCTGATAAAATAACTGTTCCAATAGTTTTATTGTCAACTTTATCGTTAATCATGCATCTTAAAATTTGTGTATTTTGTTTTTGAGCTTTAATCCACTCTTCCTGATTCAGACTAGAAGTAGGAAAAGACCATCCTCCAAGTGAATGTTCGGTCTCTTTATCATTGATAATATCTAGTAATACTTCTTTATCTGTTAGTTCTATAGCACGTAATAATACTTTTTCACCCACTATATTCAATTGCAGTCCCTCCTGCTTCATATTTTCTGCCGGTATTTATCAAAGTCAGGTGGTGAATCCACACCACGCTCACCAATATCAGACCTTTTTACTGCCTTCAAAATTGTTTTGAAGATAATTTTTATATCCCCTATAAAATAAATATTATTAACGTAATCTATATCGTAGGAAAAGCGTTGTTCCCATGAAGATGTATTTCTTCCATTTATTTGTGCCAATCCTGATAATCCTGGTCTAACAGAGTGCCTAACTTTTTCTTGCTCAGTGTAATATGGTAAGTATTGAATAGCTAGTGGTCTCGGTCCTACAATAGACATATCCCCTTTTAGAATATTAAACAGCTCCGGTAATTCATCAAGTGACGTAGAACGAAGGATCCTCCCAAACTTAGTGAGTCTCACACTATCTGGCAATAACTCTCCATTCTCATCTCTCTGATCGGTCATCGTCCTAAACTTATACATCATAAATATCTTCTCATTAAGACCTGGTCTCTCCTGCTTAAATAATACTGGACCCCCAAGTTTAACTCTTACCAGAATAGCAACTACCAAAAGAATTGGACTTAATAAAGTAATAGCTATTAAAGATAATATGAAATCCATTATTCTCTTTACATACCTTTTATAAAAGCCATTCATTAATCTTTCCACAACCCTTTAATAATCTCACAAACTCTCTTCAAATCCTCATCCGTCATCTTTGTATCACTTGGCAAACAAATCCCATTCTCAAACAACTTCTCCGAAACATCAGTCCCAACAAAATCATACTTCTCAAAGAAAGGTTGCAAATGCATCGGCTTCCATACAGGTCTTGACTCAATATTTTCTTTTTCAAGAGCATTCATTACATCAATCGACCTAACTTTGCCATATAAATTCATACCACTTAACCAATAGTTTGGCTCATTCCACTCATTACTAGGCATGAACTCAATACCTTCTAGCCCACTAAGTTCTCTTTTATAAAATGCAAGAATATAATTTTTCTTAGCTACTCGATCTTTCAACACTTTAAGCTGTCCTCTACCAATACCAGCAACTACATTGCTCATACGGTAATTGAAGCCTAGTTCACTATGTTGGTAATGTCTTGCTTGATCTCTCGATTGAGTAGCCCAAAATCTAGATTTAGCTATTCGCTCTTCATTATTGGAAACTAGCATTCCACCACCAGAAGTAGTGATGATTTTATTACCATTAAATGAGAATATACCATAATCTCCAAAAGTCCCTGTGTGCTTACCTTTATAGTAAGTTCCAAGAGACTCAGCAGCATCTTCTATAAGGGCAACATTATACTTTTTACAAAGTGCTACTATTTTATCCATATCTGCAGACATTCCGTAAAGATGTACAACAATCACTGCTTTTACATTTGGGTATTTTTCGAATGCTTCTTCTAAAGCCTTCGGACACATATTCCATGTTTCATAATCACTATCTATAAATACCGGAATAGCATTTTGGTATATTATTGGGTTTGCTGTAGCTGAAAAAGTAAGTGTCGAGCAAAAAACGATGTCTCCCTCGCCTACATTTGCGGCTTTAAGTGCCAAATGTATTGCAGCTGTTCCCGAAGATAGTGCTGCGGCAGCTTTACAGCCTACCATTTCTGCAAGTTCATTTTCAAATTGATTTACGTTTTCTCCAAGTGGAGCTATCCAATTCGTATCAAATGCTTCTTGTACATATTGCTGTTCATAGCCTTCATCACTCATATGTGGAGATGACAGAAAGATTCTTTCACTCATATGTTCAACTTCCTTCTATTATAATGGAATATTTTCTCTTAATTCTACTCATACATTCATAGTATTTGGAGACAAAAACAAGACTTTATTTCGCACTTGCCTCATTCATCGAAACTAATGACTCCACATTCTTCCTATTAGCCAGACCTATTAATAGTTCCTTCATTTCATTTATTGAAATCTCTGGTAGCTTCTCAATCACATATTCCAACTCCATCTTACTTATCGGAGTTGCTGCTCCAATATGAATCTTTGGAAATACGTATTTGCTCTGAATTTCATTTTCATCCAGTAGTTCTTCATATAGCTTTTCACCTGGCCGAATACCTGAATAGTTAATACCTATCTCATCTTCCCTATAGCCTGAAAGCTTAATAAGATTCTTAGCTAAGTCAACAATTTTCACTGGTTCACCCATGTCGAGCACGAATATTTCTCCACC
>JGI24024J18818_10000393_pt1 | contig 16190 bp, 18 predicted proteins | sample Cruoilmetagenom2_FD_18818 | JGI IMG/M metagenome (IMG submission 18818) | reverse complement strand
AATTAGCCACCACAGCCACCGGCACCACAACCACCGCCGCCACCACCACAGGCACCGGATCCGCCCACTGATTTGAATACATTATTAAAAATAAAGCTGGCGCCTGTCGGGCCTTCACGGTAATCGATTTCACAGCCCTGCAGATAACCCAGTGCCACCGGGTCAACAAGTATATTGCAGTCATCGTTGCCAAGCTGGCTATCAGATTCAAGTTTTTCTTCAGCATAGGTCATTCCGTATGAAAGACCGCTACACCCGCCTCCGTGGACAAACACTCTAATACCTGCAACATCTTCTTCCACCTGTCCAAGTAGCTCTCCCATTTTTTCAAGTGCAAGATCAGTAATTGACATCATTTCACTGGTAATTTCAGTCTGAAAAGCTGCTTCGCCCATGGTCATACTCCTGTGTAATTTCGTTTAAGTTCTAATACTAGCAGAGATATGGGGCCGGTGGACTAGAATTACACCTTCAAACTCCGCAAGATTAAACATAATTTTAGTATATTCTCATTTTCACCTATATGCTGATGAATGCGTAAAACCTGAATAAACCGACGAGCTAGAAAAAATATACACCGCTATCAGGTATTAAATAACTGATTCACCTTTAATTACTGGCGGGTTTAGCGAAAAACAACTTTTTTTCCGGTACAATTCAAAAATCAATCTCACAGCATTGCAGGTTAGGCGACATGACTAGAATGGTTAACTGCCAGGTACTGAAGAAAGAAGCACCCGGGCTGGAACAGGTTCCCCATCCAGGCGAGCTCGGTATTCGAATCTATGAAAATATTTCAGCTGAAGGCTGGCGTCAATGGCTGGATCGCCTGACGATTATTATGAATGAAATGCGCCTCAGTACTGCTGACCCCCAGACTCTGGAGGTTATAGAACTGCATATGGTAGGCTTTCTATTTGGCGAAGGTGAAGAGGGACAAATGCCTGCAGGCTTTCAACCACCACCGGCAAAAAAATAACCTGAGCCGTTTACACCACACTAGCCCTGTCCATCAGGGTTTTCATCTCACGAACAGCCTCAGCCAGGCCCGTGAAAACTGCCCGGGCTATGATGGCATGGCCAATATTCAGATCTGATAGCCCCTCGATTGCCGCAATCCGCTCTACATTGTGATAATGCAGGCCATGGCCTGCATTGACTTTAAGCCCCCTGCTTTTTCCATAGTCGACGGCTTCCACTATCGATTGAAACTCTCTGTTTGTCACTTCATCAGTCTCGGCATCTGCAAAATGCCCGGTATGTAATTCAACCACCTTTGCCCCGGCACTAATCGAAGCATCAAGCTGCGCTGGATCCGGGTCAATGAATAATGAAACGAGGATACCTGCATTATGCAGACGCTTAACCCCCGTGCTTATTCGAGACAGATTTCCTGCCACATCCAGCCCGCCCTCCGTAGTAAGCTCCTCACGCTTTTCCGGCACCAGACAAACCTCTTCCGGTAGAGTTTTGATAGCGATCTCAATCATCTCATCGGTAACAGCCATCTCCAGATTTATACGCGTCTGGATGGTCTGCCGCATGATGGCCAAATCCCTGTCCTGAATATGCCTGCGGTCTTCGCGAAGATGTAAGGTAATGATATCTGCACCGGCCTGTTCAGCAATGAAAGCTGCCTGCACAGGATCAGGGTAGATGGTTCCTCGAGCCTGGCGAATAGAGGCGACATGATCGATATTTACGCCGAGTTTTAAAGTAGTCATACAAATTCAGTCTTTGGTCTTTGGTCTTTGGTCTTTGGTCTTTGGTCTTGAAACTTGGAACTTGAAACTTTCAGCTTAACCCTGATAATACCTGATGAAATACCCGCCGGCTATGTAACGATTTACCCGCCAGCTGCCTGTCCAGCAGGTAGCGAACCAGTCTACGGCACTCTTTCAAACTCTCTTTGTCATTAAATATATCATGATAAAAATCCAGTAAACTTTTACCCCTGATGTAGATACCCTGCTCATCAGGCTGATACTCCTGTATCATTTGTGAAACAGGTCTTGGCCCTTGCTCTGGCATGTACTGATATCGACCCTCTGCNACAACAGGCCGGGATGATCCTGCTTCGTGATGCAGAATCAGGCCATAGCCACTCTGGCTGAGAAGTTCTTTTTCAAATCGCCTTAGAGCATGCTGTATCGGAACGCCCTGATAGATTTCATCAAGACTCTTACAGTAAAAATCAAACAGGCTTTCATGTGCATCATGCCGATGCAACAATTTCAGCAATAATTCATTCAGGTAAAAAGCAGCGTATCTTTGCTCAGCTGCCAGTTCTCTTGCATTGCCCGTCGCCTCAATTCCGGTAAGAAGAGGCAACTCTCCTTTGCCACTCCAACCGAGTAAAAGTGATTGAAACGGCATAACCAACGCACGCTTACGGGACTTCGGGTTTCTAACACCACGAGCAAGTAAACCGACTCGACCATATTGCCGGGTAAAGACTTCGATAATCAGGCTGGTTTCGCGAAAAGGTCTGGCGTGTAGCAGAAAAGCCGGCTGGGACTGTACCCTCATTCTTCCTCTATGTATCCAATCGAGCGTAACATTACTGCATCATCAGACCAGTTTTCTCTTACCTTCACCCAAAGCTGCAGAAATACTTTTCGTTCAAAATAGGACTCCAGCTCTTCCCTGGCCAGCGTACCGACAGTACGTAGTTTTTCACCTTTCTTACCAATGATAATGCCTTTCTGGCTATCTTTCTCTACCCAGACAATAGCATCCACCCGTATCAGTGACTCTGCCATCTCCAGCTGCTGTATTTCGACTGCAAGTGCATAAGGAATTTCATTATGCAGTTGGCGAAAAAGCTTCTCTCTTATAGTTTCTGAAATGATAAATCGGGCACCTTTATCTGTCGTCTGCCCTTCAGGAAACAGTAATGGACTTTCTGGAAGATACTCAGGTAAAACGTCCATTAATGTCTGAACATTATTTCCATCGCTGGCAGAGAGAGGAATTATCGCCTTGAAATCATGCAGCAGGGAGGAAGATTCAATTAAGGGCAGCAGCTGATTTTTATTTTTCAATTTATCAATTTTATTAATCAGCAATATAAGATTCGTATTATCCTGCTGTGCCAGCTTCAAGGCATAACGATCCTCCTCCTTCCAGCCTTCAGACGTGATCATCAGCAGCGTAACATCAACACCCATCAGGGCATTCGCAGCAGTCTTGTTCATAACCTGGTTGATATAGCGTTTACTACCAAGATGCACCCCTGGCGTATCAACAAAAATCATCTGGTATTCTTCTGTTGTACTGATGCCCAGTAAACGGTGTCGGGTGGTCTGGGGCTTAGGCGATGTAATGCTGATTTTCTTGCCTATAATACGATTCAATAGCGTCGACTTGCCTACATTTGGCCGACCCAGAATGGCAATAAAGCCTGCACGGAAAGTTTTTGTCATAGCCCTGATTTATCCGGAAATGGCCTGTAAGGCTTTTTCAGCAGAATCCTGCTCAGCCTTACGACGGCTAGTACCCTGGCCACGGAATACTTGCCTGCCATCAGCTATCAGGCATTGCACTTTGAATGACTGCTTGTGTGGTGGACCGCTTACATCGAGAACGGTGTATTCAGGAAGTTCCTGTGATCTTTGTTGTAAAAACTCCTGCAGTCGGGTTTTCGGGTCTTTAAAAATATTATCCGGCTCACACAAGGCAAGTCTGTTGGCGAACATCCGGGTGATGAATTGCCTGCAGGGATCCATTCCTCCATCAAGATAGATGACACCGATAATTGCCTCCACGACATCAGAAAGGATGGAGTCCCGCCCCTGATCGCCGCTTTTCAGTGCGCCCGGACCGAGAATTAGGTAGCTGCCCAGATCCAGCTCTCTACCAAGTTCTGCCAGAGTTTCCTGCCTGACCAGACTCGCACGCAACCGGGTCAATTGCCCCTCATCTGCATCAGGAAACCTTTCAAATATAGTATCTGCAATGATAAAACCCAGCAGACTGTCGCCAAGGAATTCCAGCCTTTCATAATTATCCGAGCCGTGACTTCTATGGGTTAATGCACGTACTAACAGCTCTGCTCCGGAATTAAAATTATAGCCCAGTAATTTCTGAAGGCTTTGTAAGTGTTCTTTATTCAAGCGGGACTTCGATGCTATTTTCGAAATCCAGCAGTGCGCTGATGTTATATGCCATAGGAATCACTCTTTCATAGTCGATAGAAATCACTCTCATTGATTTTGATTTAGTTATCACCAGGGCTTCTTTGAGATTCAACAAATCACTCGCCAAATCAACATAGAGCGTGTTATCCACTTTTTCTAAAATCTGTCGACGAGTCCAGCGACCCACTCCCGGTTGCTCTTTCAACGATTCAAGTGCATTTACAACCTTATTATTATCTAAATATGCGGGCACCAGCTTCATCGTTACAAGTGCAAACAGTACGATCAGTGCACTACCAAAAAGCAGCATCCACATTGATGCGCCTTTTTGTTTTATTATATTGCTGCAATTTTCCATTTAAGTCTCCTGTTTCATTAATTTCTGCTCAGTGTTACTTGCATTGAGCATAGTACCAATTCTGCTCCAGTTAACGCCACCGCCATTGGACCAGTCCCACGAGAACCAGATAAAAAATGCCTTACCTACTACATTTTTGTCCGGCACGAAGCCCCAGTAGCGACTGTCATTACTATAGTTCCGGTTATCACCCATGACAAAATACTGGCCTTGCGGAACATCAAATTTCATTGTTTGTGAACTATTTCGTCGTGGGTCGATTAATATATCATGCTTCACATCATCCAGATCTTCCGTTAATTTATTCAGCGAAAGTTTTCGGCTGGCACCATTCCTGAATTCGTATTCACCATCAGCCTGCTGCGGCATCAGCTTACCATTGATATAGAGCTTTTCAGCTTTGTATTCAATTTTGTCCCCGGGCAGGCCGACCACCCTCTTAACAAAATGCATTTTTGGATCATGGGGAAAACGAAAAACCATAATATCCCCTCGTTCTGGATCTGACATGGAAAGTACTTTTTCGTTAATGACAGGAAGTCTGAAGCCATAACTGAATTTGTTCACCAGAATAAAGTCACCAACATTAAGCGTGGGCAGCATAGAACCAGACGGAATTCTAAATGGCTCTGCTATGAATGAACGCAAAACAAAGACGATCAGAATGACAGGAAAAAAGGCCTTGGCGTATTCAACTAGTAAGGGGTCTCTGGCCTGTTCTCCTGCCTCCTGGCCATTGCCTGCCCTTTTTCTGGAAAAGAAAACCACATCAAGCAACCAGATGACTCCAGTAGCCATAAGTGCAATAAAAAGTATTAATGAAAAATCCATGTCAGTCCTCCGAGACCTTTAATACAGCAAGAAAGGCTTCCTGTGGAATTTCCACTGAACCAATCTGTTTCATACGTTTTTTACCTGCTTTCTGCTTTTCCAGCAACTTGCGTTTACGGGTGATATCGCCACCATAACATTTCGCAGTGACATTCTTGCGTAGCGCCTTGACTGTTTCTCTCGCAATAATCTTGCCACCTATGGCTGCCTGTATAGCGATATCAAACATCTGCCTGGGAATAAGCTCGCGCATTGCCTTGATAAGCTCACGCCCTCGATAAGGGGCATTGCTNTTGTGCACGATAACAGACAGCGGCCCTACGCGTTCACCATTGATTAATATGTCGACTCTGACCACATCAGCTGCTCTGAATTCCAGAAATTCATAATCCATCGAGGCATAACCACGGCTGACCGACTTCAGTCGATCAAAGAAATCCAGCACCACTTCACTCATGGGCAATTCATAGGTCAACATAACCTGTCGACCGAGATACTGCATATCTTTCTGCACACCGCGCTTATCATTACAAAGCTGCATCACACTGCCGACATATTCCTGTGGCATCAATAAGTGTGCGACGATAACAGGTTCCCTGATTTCATCAATTAATGAGATATCCGGCAAGCGTGCAGGATTATCCACACGGACTATCTCGGACTTTTTAGTCAGGACTTCGTAAATGACCGTCGGGGCAGTCGTAATCAGGTCAAGATCATACTCTCTTTCCAGGCGCTCCTGAATAATTTCCATGTGCAGCATGCCAAGAAACCCGCAGCGGTAACCATGCCCCAATGCATCGGAGTTTTCCGGCTCAAAATAGAGTGAAGCATCATTCAGGCTTAATTTTTCCAGTGCATCACGGAAACCATGATAATCACCTGAATTGACAGGATATAAACCCGAAAATACACGTGGCTGAGATTCCTTAAACCCTGCCAGCGCTTCACCTGTCGGGCGATCGCGCAATGTCACTGTATCACCGACCCGCGCGCTGCGGATGTCCTTGATTCCGGCAACCATGAAGCCGACTTCACCACAGCGCAAGATGCCTGTTTCAGCACGTTTTGGCGTGAAGACACCGACAGTATCGACAATGTACTCACTGCCGGTAGCCATCAGCCGAATTCGGTCTTTTTTCTTAAGTTCACCATCAACAATACGGATAAGAGAGACAGTGCCCAGGTAATTATCGAACCAGGAGTCGATAATAAGGGCTTTTAACGGCGCATCAGGATCCCCTGATGGGGATGGAAGATCGTGAACAATGGCTTCCAGCACCTCTTTTACACCTAAGCCACTCTTAGCACTGGTTTCAACTGCCTCCGATGCATCGATACCGATTACGTCCTCGATTTCAGCTCGTACGCGGTCAGGCTCAGCTGCCGGCAAGTCAATCTTGTTCAGCACAGGAAGTACTTCAAGGCCGATATCAACGGCGGTATAACAGTTTGCTACTGTCTGCGCTTCAACCCCCTGCGCCGCATCAACAATCAGCAAAGCGCCTTCACATGCCGTCAGGGAGCGTGAGACTTCATAAGAAAAGTCAACGTGGCCGGGCGTATCAATAAGATTTAACTGGTATGTCTGACCATCATCAGCCTGGTAATCAAGGCGAACACTTTGCGCCTTGATAGTAATGCCTCGCTCGCGCTCGATATCCATCGAATCCAGCACCTGCTCGTCCATCTCACGCTCTGACAGCCCACCACATAGCTGTATGAATCGATCAGCCAGGGTGGATTTACCGTGATCAATATGGGCGATAATCGAGAAATTTCTGATGTGGTCTGTCGCTGACTCTTGCACGCGGCAGGTCCCCATATATAAAAATAGAAATTATACGCTATTGAAGGCACCGAGAGGAAAGTGATTCCTCTCGGGAGGTGAATTTATAGAGGTGCCCTCAGGGTTTTAATACAAGAAACTGAGAGCCAAGGCCTCGTCTTACCAAAANTGCAGCAGGCCGGCCTTTCGTCAGTGATTCAGCTATGATCTTATACGTACTGGCATTTTTGATCTTTTTCTTATTTAGCAGAAGAACCACATCACCCTTTCTAATCCCTGCATTCGCCGCAGCTGATTTTGCTTCAATCTGTACAACAAGAACACCATAATCCAGATCCAGCTGCTTTTTCTCCTCTTTGGATAAATCCCGCACATTCATACCGAGCAAGCCTGAATCATCCTGCCCAGATTCAGGCTTTTTCACATCCAAAGCAGCTGTGTCTGATTCAGGCAGCTGGCCAATTGTTACTTTTACATTTCGTGATTTTCCACTGCGCATAACCTTCATATTTGCCGTTGTGCCGACTTTTGTGCGTCCAACATAAAATGGCAGGTCTGAAGAACGTCTGACGGGTTTACCATTATATTCAACTATCACATCCTGCACCTGCAAATCTGATTTTGATGCCGGGCTATCAGGAAGAACAGATGAAACCAGCGCACCAAAGGGCTTTTCCATATCAAGTGCTTCAGCCAGCTCACGATTGACATCCTGGATAGTTACGCCAAGCCAGCCGCGCTTAACTTTCCCGCCATTACGCAACTGATCAGCAACCTGCATCGCCAAATCTATAGGAACAGAAAACGCCAGTCCCATGTAGCCGCCCGAACGGCTGTATATCTGGGCATTGATCCCTACAACTTCGCCATCCATATTGAATAATGGGCCACCCGAGTTGCCCGGGTTAATTGCTACATCTGATTGAATGAAAGGAATATAATTTTCATTTGGCAGGCTTCGACCCTTGGCCGACACGATGCCCGCAGTTGCCGTGTTTTCAAAGCCAAACGGTGAACCGATTGCCAGCACCCATTCTCCAACCTTCAGATTTTCAGGCTTACCCGCCTTCAAATACGGCAGATCAGTAGCCTCAACTTTCAACAAAGCAACGTCACTGCGTTTATCACTGCCGATTACTTTTGCCAGCAATTCCCGTCTGTCCGTCATGCGAACAATAATTTCATCGGCATTTTCGACCACATGCGCAGAAGTCAGCACATAACCATCTGTAGAAATAATAAAACCTGAACCCAGAGACTTGACACTGGGCTGCTGCTCTTCTCCATGTGGAGACTGTGGTATCTGACCAAAGAACTTTTCAAAAAAATCATGCAGAGGGCTGTCTTCTGGAATTTCAGGCATCTGCAACCCACCATGACCCAGCGCCGAGGATTTCGCCTTCTGTTTTGTACTTATATTAACCACAGCCTTACCCTGTTCTTCAACCAGATCGACAAAATCAGGTAATGAACTTGCATTAGCTATAGCTGTTAAAAATGAAGTAAACAGGAATAGAGTTGGCAGCACTAATAATTTTTTCATGTGTTAACCCTCGGAACTACAAAATGGAAATAAAAATAAAATTCAAAAAAAGAAAAAAGTGTGATGGCTTATTTTCTATCAAGCACAACCGGCTGGAATAATGTCAAAAAATAGCTGGACCTTACAATTCGGCTGACAACTATAAATGTCAGCAAAGCACTTCCCAGTCCAGATAATATAGAGACAAACTCACCATTTTCAATGCCAGCCCTGTATGCAAATGCTTCGCCTGTTATTGCACCAAGAATTAGCATCAACAATGGGAGTAGATAGATCATCAGCGAAGAAAGTACCAAAGCCATTCTGTTCAGGCCAATAGTCACCTGCTCTCCGGGCATCGCATTTATTGAATTTTTTGCAATAAGCAAGCGCTGCTTGTTGCCAAATAGTGGCTGCAGCAGTGCTGATCCGCACATGCCGCTGGATGCGCAGGACTGACAGCCTGATTGTGCCAGTGGGGAAATTCTTGCATATTGCCCCTGCAGAGAAACAACAAGACCCTGTTCTTCAACCAGATCCATTTCTTCAGAATACCATCAATGTTTACGCACTAAGGCATCACCAATTACCTTTACAGCACCTGCAGGTACTTCACCAATAGCTATAATCAGGTAATCATCAATAACCCGTGTGTAGGAGTTGACCGCCCCCATTTGGTCAGGGCCGATTCCAGATGCAGGGTTGCTTATTTTTTCTATGAATACCGATACTCCAGCCAGACCATCACTTAAAATAATATGCTCTAACTGCTTAGTGTCCATGGGCACTGACCGCTGAAAAATATTGACCAGTTTGTAGCCTTCCGGCAAGGCAGAAAACTTCCAGTTCGAATCTTTCACTGCTGTGTTGACCGGTGGCTTTTTGTCGCTATACCATTCAAGCGCATCCTTTTTCGTCATTGGCAATAATGCCGAGTCAGGGATATCACCACCGATTTCTATCAAGGCAAACATATACTGCTCAATCACATTGCCTACATTGTCTATCAATGCAGATTTCAACAGCAGGCCGGTTTCCTGATCAGCCCATAAGTCGTAACCATATCGAAGGCCATCACGAGGAATTATCTGCAAGCGGGTAACGGCTCTGTCTGCAATTCTATTCACCTCACCCGTAGAAATTAGATAATTATTAGCCAGCACAGTGAGATTTTTGACCATGAAGCCCGGGAAGCCGGTTTTCTTATCGGAACGCAGTCCTGCATGCCCCATTTTCTTTTCAGGCATGAAACACCACACCTTTTCAGCATCTCTGATGACCTCGCGTGGAACACCATTTAAGGCATACAGCCGCTCGTGTACAGAGCCGTCCTGTATTTTATGAATAACACGCAGAGTGTGAATATCCTTGTCATCAACGTGTAGAAAAACACCGTCATAGTTGACGTTATTTGCCGCGTGGTTCATTTGCTTTAGCAAGTCCATGCTCTGATCCTGTGCCTGGGCATAGGGAACCATGGCCAGGTAAACCAGCAGAAGGAAATACAGTGTTGATTTCATTAATGCGAGTCGGTACGGGGGTTATATCCAACAAAACGCGAATAGGGCAATATACCCGTCATATCACTTGCAGGATTATATTCATTGTGTTCAACCAGTAGCCGATTGATTCTTTCCCGAACATTCTCATTTTTGCTATTGGCAACAATCAGATCATATTCCTGGCTATTACCAATCGGGGTATCCTGCACCGGTAGAGGTACCGTTACGGGTGCAGAAAGTTCGGCAACAGTAGAGCCCTGGTTTTCCTGTAAATCTTGAATAGCAGGCTTCATTAGTAATACTGCAATACCTAGCAGTGATGCAGCGACAGCAAGACCGACTACCGGCCCGCGCAGTCGTGCGCTTTTAGCCGCAGATGCAGGTGCAAGTTGTACAGGCTCATTTGCCAAAGCCTGCAGCACCCGGTCACTAAAGCCAGCAGAAAGAACAGGTGACAATTCATCCCGCATGGCCGATCTATAGATGTTAAACCGCCGCCACTGTCCACGAAGATCATTATCCTCATTCAGTCGTCTGATCAACTGTTCAGATTCTACCTGGTCCAGTTCACCATCTATAAAACATGATACGCTCTCTTTCATCTCATCTCTCACTCGAGCAACGGTTTCAATTCCCGGTCAATGGCATCACGTGCCCTGAATATTCTCGACCGGACTGTTCCTATCGGACAGTCCATAACTTCAGCGATCTCGTCATAGGACAATCCTTCGATTTCGCGCAAGGTAATCGCCATTTTCAAGTCCTCAGGCAATTGTTCTACCGCACGCGTCACCGTCTCCGCCAGTTCCCTTGTTAATGCATTGGCTTCCGGGGTTCCCGTTTCCCGCATTGCTGCGCCGACTTCGATTTGAGCCGCATCTTCAGCATCAATATCTGTTTTCGGTGGCCTACGCCCCTGTGAAATCAGATAATTCTTTGCTGTGTTAACGGCAATTCGGTAAAGCCAGGTGTAAAAGGCACTTTCACCACGGAAATTACCAATAGCACGATAAGCCTTGATCAGTGCTTCCTGGCAGACATCTTCCACTTCAGCACTATCATATATATATCGACTGACCAACTTGGCCAGACGATGCTGATATTTTTCGACCAGCAATCCAAAAGCCGCCTGATCACCCTGCTGAGTTCGCCTGACCAGTTCTATGTCCGGAGCTTCTTCAGACATATACTAGCCTGCACCTGACGTTCTGCCAGTATATATTGACCTTTTGTACTATCTTCTGTGACATTATTATTCTGCAAAAGTTCTCTGTTCAAACAAAAACCAGATTGTAAAACTGGCCGGATCTTCGTTTTGATTATTCATTAGATAAACCGCGTAGACTATAACATGCACGGCTGCAACAATAATGCCATAAAATCCCATGAAACAAGAAAAGAACAGGTTATAATTCATTGGCAGCTTAAGGACAGCTCTAAAAAATCAATTGTCTGGAGCTTATTTCGTCACAGGCTCCTCATAATGACGAATTTTTTAGAAGTTCTCTTAACGAATCACTAAGAAGCGTACGCTAGCGATGGCAAAAAAGCATTTTGATGTTCTGATAATTGGCAGTGGCCTGGCCGGTCTCGGCCTGGCTTTGCGGCTTGCTGACAAGGCTTCGGTTGCTGTCATCTCAAAAGGCCAGCTTCACGAAAGCTCCAGTTATTATGCCCAGGGCGGTGTCGCCGCTGTGCTGGATGACAATGATTCCATACAGTCCCATAAACAGGACACGCTTGATGCCGGGGCGGGTCTTTGCGACCCGGATTGTGTTGATTACGTCATCAAGCATGGTCCTGAAAATATTCAATGGCTAATAGATCAGGGCGTTGGTTTCAGTCTCGATATTGATGGCAGGCAATACCATTTGACCCGCGAGGGTGGACACAGTCATCGACGTGTTATCCACGCAGCAGATGCCACTGGCAAGGCAATAGAGACCACGCTGGAGCAAAAAACACGCAATCACCCCAACATACACCTGTTCGAGCACGCTATAGCCATCGATTTAATTACCAGCCACAAACTGGAAGAATCGAAAAACCGCTGCCTCGGTGCTTATGTACTAAACCAGCAAAATGGCGAAATCATCTCTGTCGGTGCCGCCAATACGGTACTGGCAACAGGTGGTGCATCTAAGGTATATCTTTACACCAGCAACCCTGATACATCGACAGGCGACGGCATCGCCATGGCCTGGCGTGCCGGCTGCCGTGTTGCCAATATGGAGTTTGTGCAGTTTCACCCGACCTGCCTCTACCACCCGGAAGCAAAATCATTTCTGATATCGGAAGCCCTGCGCGGAGAAGGCGCACATTTATTGCTGCCGGACGGGACGCGTTTCATGCAGCGCCACGACAAAAGAGCTGAAATGGCCCCCCGCGATATCGTTGCACGCGCAATTGACTATGAAATGAAAAAAGGCGGCCTGGACTCAGTCTATCTTGATATCAGTCATCGCGACCACGATTTCATTATCGAACATTTCCCAACCATCTATGCACGCTGCCTGAAGTTCGGCATGGACATAACCAGCAGTCCTATCCCGGTAGTACCGGCGGCGCACTATACCTGCGGTGGTGTGATCACTGATCTAAATGGTAAAACAGACGTCGAGGACCTCTATGCCGTCGGTGAATGCACCTGCACCGGTCTGCACGGTGCAAACCGCCTGGCAAGCAACTCGCTGCTTGAATGCCTGGTCTTCTCTCAGTCTGCCAGTCAGTCAATACTGGACAGTCTTGAGCAAGCCCCTGCCCACATTCCTAAACTACCACAATGGGATGAAAGCCAGGTCACCGACCCGGATGAACAGGTGGTGGTGTCACATAACTGGGATGAACTGCGCCGCTTCATGTGGGACTATGTTGGCATCGTCAGAACCAACAAACGCCTGCAGCGTGCACAGAACCGCATTGAACTGCTGAAAGATGAAATTGGGGAGTTCTACAGCCGTTTCAAAGTCGATAACAACCTGCTTGAATTGCGCAACCTGGCGGTTATTGCAGAACTGACCATACGTAGCGCGCAGTTGCGCAAGGAAAGTCGTGGTCTGCATTTTACGCGTGATTATCCCGAGGCAGATCCTGATCTTGAGCAGGTGAATACAACACTGATACCCGATAACTACCCATCTGATTAAGGGGTACCGCAGGGTGCAATGATATTTTTTATGTAAAACACTGGAAAGCGGCGTAGATCAATAGATCATGTTTTTTTCATCTTATACCTCTTGCTTTCTTCACCCTCTATCGCCGCGAGGGCGCGCCTCCCACAAATTCTATAAACCATATGTAGATCCTATTNTGGGAGGCGCGCCCTCGCGGCGAAAATCTTTTCTTAACTACGCTTGTATTCCATCGAGACTTGCCGAGATGCGAGATTGAGTCGTAGATCCTGGGAAGTACTGTTTGGCACCTTAACTATTCAAATAAACGACCAGCCTCCTGTAAGACAGGCTGTTTATTGAGTCTGTTGCATACAGCAATGAATGTTGTTTCGAATCAAGAAGAGTCCTGATCCGTAAAGCAATCAGCCAGCGACTAACAAAACTTTCAAGCACCTCAGCTTCCTGCCAATCTGAACTCTCATCGTTTTGAAACAACAGCGACTCGCCCTGTTGCAGACTAAGCCCATGAGTGATTGCATTTTCTGAAATAATAAACTGGCGTAAGCTGAAAACAATCAAACCAGCAACGACCAGCAGCGACAGGAACTTAAGATCGATAAAAAACAGCAGTAAAAGTGACGCAGCATGCAGACTGAAAATCAGCAGCAAAAGGAACCGTGATCTAGCTGGGCGAATGACTATCCGTTTGCCGCATTCTGGTGACGATGTTATAGACTTCATTGTCGGCCTCCCTGCCTTCACAAAGCCATTTCTGTAATTGCTGGTCCGAACAACTCAGCAGCTTTTCCAATTCGGCTTTAAGCCGATTATCCAGACTCTGCCAATGTTGATCAACAAAACGGTTCAGGATTACATCCAGTTCTAACATGCCGCGCCGACATTGCCAGCGTAATCTGCCCGGAACCTGAGCCATCATTATGTCGCCCGGTTCAGTAGCATTTTACGTATGTTGTGAATGGCCTGTGCAGGATTCAGATCGCGGGGACAGGCCTCAACACAATTCATGATGCTGTGGCAACGAAACAGGNGAAAGGGGTCTTCCAGTTCATCAAGACGTTCATTGGTTGCCTTGTCACGAGAATCCACCAGGAACCGGTATGACTGCAGTAAAGCGGCAGGTCCCAGGTACTTGTCCGGATTCCACCAGAATGACGGGCAGGCAGTTGAACAGCAGCCACAGAGGATGCACTCGTAAAGCCCGTCCAGCTTCTTCCTGTCTTCATCTGACTGCAGGCGCTCGATTTCCGGCTCCGGTTCATCGTTCATTAACCAGGGCTTTATAGTGCGGTACTGACGGTAAAACGGTTCCATATCAACAATCAGGTCACGAATCACCGGCATGCCTGGCAGCGGGTTTAACTTGATAGGCTGCTTCAGCGAGCTCAATGGCGTAATACAGGCCAGTCCATTGCTGCCGTTAATATTCATTGCATCCGATCCACAAACACCTTCGCGACAGGAGCGACGGAATGACAGGCTTTCATCCTGTTGTTTCAATAGCAGGATAGCATCAAGCAGCATTTGTCGACCTTCAAGCTTTGACTCATCCAGTTGGTAGTCCTGCATGTAAGGCTTGCTGTCCTTATCCGGGTTGTAGCGGTAGATGGAGAAGCGAATCATCTTAGCAGTCCCTCATCCTGGTGTAGTGTTTCATATTATTTGACGATTAAGCGTGACGAGAAGCCGTTAGCTACAAGGCAGGTTTCGCAGTAAATGGTTGCTCCCTTTACAAGGAAGCTAACGCCGTAAATGACGGCTTCTCGCCGCGCCCGAAGGGAGGCCCACAAATGACTCAATACCGCGTTGCAGTTTTTGCCAAGGGAATAACCATTGCCTGTAAACTGCGCCTTGTCTTGAACCATTTGTGGGCCTCTTAATCGCCAGATAATATGAAACACTACACTAGTAGACCCTTTCTACCGGTGGGAAAGAATCGACACTTAAGGGTTGCGTACGTACCGGTTTGTAGTCCAGCACACCGCCATCGCGATTGAAATACAGTGTATGCTTCATCCACTCGCGATCATCTCGATCGGGAAAATCCAGCCGTGAATGTGCGCCCCGACTTTCTGTACGCGCGGCTGCAGACAATATGGTTGCCATCGCAACTTCGAGCTGATTTTCAAGTTCAAAGGCCTCAAATCGTGCGGTATTGAACACCTTGCTCTGATCACCGAGTCGAACATCTGCCAGGCGGGCGACCAGTGCACGTATTTTTTCAACCCCATCATCAAGCACTTCCTGTGTACGAAATACACCGCAATACTGTTCCATCAGTGCACGCATCTGGCTTGTCATGTCGGCGACAGATTCACCTTCCCCTGTTTTATCCCAGCGCTGAATATGGCTCATAGCCTGCTCTATCGATGCATCGCTGAGCGGTGTATGAAAACGGTTGTGTGTAAGAAAATCGATAATGTGATTACCTGCCGCGCGGCCGAACACGACTATATCGAGCAGGGAATTTCCACCCAGACGGTTTGCACCGTGCACGGATACACAGGCGCATTCACCAATGGCATAAAGCCCTTGCTGCGACTCTTCCGGCGCATGGCGCAGTGGCGCCACGACCTGTCCCATTCTATTGGTCGGTATACCACCCATCGTGTAATGCGCTGTCGGAAACACCGGAATCGGAGTATCAACCGGGTCGGCACCGGTAAAGCGGATTGACATATCCCGGATACCCGGCAACCGGCTTTTCACAATATCCGGATCAAGATGATGTAATTGCAGTAGCACGTGATCGGCATTTTCTCCACAGCCCCTGCCTTCGCGAATTTCAGTCGCAATGGCGCGGGAAACGACATCGCGGGAAGCCAGGTCAAGAGCATGCGGGGCGTATCGCTGCATGAAGCGTTCGCCATCCTTATTGATTAAATAACCACCCTCACCCCGTGTTGCTTCAGAAATCA
>JGI24024J18818_10000392_pt1 | contig 16209 bp, 14 predicted proteins | sample Cruoilmetagenom2_FD_18818 | JGI IMG/M metagenome (IMG submission 18818) | reverse complement strand
GGGCCCTCATCTGGGTCCAGGTCGCAGATTCCTGGGGCAACCTCATCGACAACGTCGGTCTCGACGGGACGTTCCTGATCTATGGCATTGCGTTCGTGGCACTCGTCCTCATCGGGTCTATCTGGATGAAGATGCCGCCGGAAGGATGGCTCCCCGCCGGATTCACGCCTCCCGAAGTCACCGGGTCAGGCGGCGAGAACTTCGAGTCGAACGAGATGCTGCGGACACCGCAGTTCTATCTGATCTTCCTGACGTTCGCCGTGAGCGCCGGCGCCGGTCTGATGGCGATCGGTCTCATGAAGTTGTGGCCGGTCGAGGCGCTTGTCGATGGCGGCATGGGTGCGGCCGAGGCCGACGACGTCGCCGGTCTGGCGATGGCCGTGTTCTTCAGCTTGGCGAACGGGATCGGTCGGATCACGTGGGGAACGATGAGCGACAAACTCGGGCGGAAGCGATCTGTTGTGATCATGGCGGCGTCTCAGGCGGTGCTGCTGCTGGCATTCATCCCGATGGCCGCGGGCGAGTACACGCTGTATCTCGCTGCCGCCCTGATCGGATTCAACTTCGGTGGCAACTTCGCGTTGTTCCCCGCCCTGACCGCCGACGAATTCGGCGACAAGGTGGTCGGTCAGAACTACCCGTGGGTGTTCCTTGCCTATGGCGCCGGCGGGATCATCTTCCCGATCCTCGGTGGCGCTCTGGGTGACATGGGGAACTTCCCGCTGGCGTTCATCATCTGCGCCGGAGCGTGTGCGCTCGGCGCCGTAGCGACGGCCCTCGTGTACCCGCCGAGTCGCGAAGAGGCAGCGAAGCCGTTCACCGTGCAGGGCTTCCTGGCCAACGCACGTCCGGCCAAGCACGCATAGGAGAGACGTTCTACGAACCCTGGGTTTGCAGCGGAGCGCAAGCGCCATGCGAACGCAGGGTTCGTTGGAGCGAACCGGGGACTCGACAAGCTGCGGTGCGGGGGTTAGCGGTGACCGGCGGAGTGGAGCGGGCGACCCCTGAGATCGATCGCGGCGAGGTCGTAGATGTCGATGAGGCGCAGCCGCGATGCAGCGATGCGTGACACGATCACGTCACAGAAGCGTTTCATCATCGCGTAGCCGAACTCGCGATCCCTCTCCATTGCCTCCCTGAGCAGTGCCGCATCGGCCCGCCACGCAGTGACCTGACTCAACGCTGTCGCATCGAAGGCTCCCCGGTAGGGCGGGATGAGCCACGACCAGCCAACGATCTCGCCTTCGTGGACGGTCTGGATCGTGGTCGAGCCGATCCCCACGTCGCAGAGGTTCAGTGCCACGTCGCCGTCGATGATGAAGAAGCAGGCCGATGCCTCCTCCCCATCGCGAACGATTCGATCGTCGGGTTCGAACGAGACCAACGTGGTACGACAGCTCGCCAGCGTGGCGACATCATTGTCGTTCAACCCCGATACGAAGGGGTGACTCCTCAGCAGATGGTTGGGATCCGTCATGTGCAACCTCCGAGTGGCTCGTGCTCGACGGGCCGGATGGCCGCTACTCGGATGGCCGATCGGCACCGCCCGTCTCCAAGCCTGACCGAGCTTGGCACTGACGACATAGGGTCTTTCGCCCCTATCTGTTGCACGGCACTTCGCGGAACGCAGTAGTTCCAACCGCTCGCCTCCGGGTCATTAGGGCCTTTGGTAACAACACGGCAAAGTGGCCCCACAGGCAGGCCTGTTTCAGGCAGACTTTGGTGTGAGGACCGACCATGACACCGAGCCGCACTCAGCCGGCACCCGGTATTCGCGCATGTTGTTCCGGGGTAGCCGGCTTCTCGGATGATGACGCTCCCGTAGCGCCACCACTAGTTGTCATCGGTCTCGGCAACGACATAGCCTCCGACGACGGTGTCGGAATCCACGCCGCACGCGAACTCGAGATCGCCCTCCACCACCGGGATGACGTCGACGTCGTTGCCTTGCCGTGGGCCGGGTTCTCCCTCCTCGACGTGCTCCGCGGCCGTAGATGGGCCGTCATCATCGACTCGCTCGTCACCGGCAACCACACGCCGGGAACGATCGTCCGGCTCGACCTCAATGACCTGAGCGGATCCGTCCGGCTCAACTCCTTCCACGACATCAACTACCCGACCGTGCTCGGCCTCGGCGAAGAGCTCGGGTGGGAGATGCCGGACGACGTGGCGATCTTCGGCATCGAGACCGCCGTCACGGACCAGTTCGGAGAGAGCCTCACGCCTGACGTAGCGAAGGCTGTCGCCTCGGTGGTCGACCAGGTGTACGAGTTCATCGACGCAATGGACACCTCGATCGACGAAAGGGCGGCCGAGCCGTGACGAAGACCTCAATCGATCCCCACTCTGGTCCCGTGACTCCCGGCGTGCTCTCCAAGAGCGAACAGGAGTTGAGAGCGGCGTTCCTCGCCGAGACCAACCGCATCCCGGGCGGCGCGCGCTTGGACCACTGCATCCAGTGCGGCTCGTGCACTGCATCGTGCCCCGTCAGCTACGCCATGGACATCACGCCCCGGCAGCTCATCGGGATGTTCCGGGCCGGCGCCATCGAGGAACTCCTCGAGAGCCGCACGATCTGGGTGTGCGCCTCCTGCTACCAGTGCACGACACGCTGCCCAGCGGACATCCAGATCACCGACCTGATCTACGCCTTTCGCCGCATCGCGATGGAGACCGGGATCTTCCCGAAGCGTTTCCCAACGTACGTCTTCTCNGANACGTTCATCGCGCAGGTCCGGCGATACGGGCGCAACTTCGAGAGCGGCCTGATCCTCGAGTACTTCCTCAAGACGAGGCCTCAGGAGCTGCTGGGGCGCACTCAGGCCGGGATCGCTTTGGTGCGCCATCGCCGGATCCCCGTCCGCCCTCAGAAGATCAAAGACATCGATGGTTTGCGTCGCATCATCGCGAAGGCCGAGACGTTCGACCTTCCCCAGGAGGTCGCTGAGCGCAAGAAGGTGACCGATGCCGTCGGCTATGACACTCTTGGAGGCGCCGCATGACGTATTCCTACTACCCGGGATGCAGTCTTCACGCTACCGGCATCGCGTACGACAAATCCACAAGGGCCGTGTTCGACAAGGTCGGCATCGAACTGCAGGAGATCGACGACTGGAACTGCTGCGGCGCCACGTCGTACACGTCGATCAAGAAGACCGTCGCCTATGCAATCGCGGCGAGGAACCTGGCGATCGCCGAAAAGGTCGGATACGACGTCATCGCACCGTGCAGCGCCTGCTACTACGTGTTGAACAAGACGAGGACCCGCATGACCGACATGCCGGAACTCCATGACCAGGTGAACGAAGCGCTTGCAGAAGCCGGTCTCGAAGTGAACATGACGGTCCCGGTGCGCAAGCCCCTGGACGTGCTTCTCAACGACGTCGGTATGGACACCATCGTCGCCCTTCAAACCAACTCGATCTCCGACTTCAAGCCCGCTTGCTACTACGGCTGCCAGATCGTGAGGCCATACGGTGCCATCGATGAGGACCCCGAGTGGCCGATGTCGATGGAAACGCTATTCGGGGCGCTCGGCGCAGAATGCGTCGACTACCCGCCGAAAGTCCGGTGCTGCGGTGGCATGCTTGTGGCGACGTCACCGGAGATCGCTGAGAACCTCTGCACCGAGCTGATCGACTGGGCAATCGAGCGGGGCGCCAACTGCATCGTGAACGTCTGCCCGCTGTGCCAGGCCAACCTCGATCTAATCAACCTGAACGGGGGACAGACCAAGATCCCGGTTATCTACTTCACCCAGCTCATCGGCCTCGCTCTCGGCTGCACGCCCAAAGAAGTCGGCATGGAGCACGGACTCGTGCCGGTGAAGATCGAGGCTCCGCGCATCCCCATTGCCGTGGGCTCCGCGCCGTACGCCACCCCGGGAGGTAGATCATGACGGCCACGGACGAAGCCAGGATCGGCGTCTACGTCTGCCACTGCGGCACGAACATCTCCGCCACCGTCGACGTCAAGGCCGTCCGTGAACTCGCCGCCGGCCAGCCCGGCGTCGTCTGCGCCCGCGACTACGAGTTCATGTGCTCGAACGCCGGCCAGGACCTCATCAAGCAGGACATCGAAGAGAACGGTGTCAACAGGGTCGTCGTCGCCGCTTGCAGCCCGCTCATGCACGAACCGACTTTTCGCGCGGCCGGAGAGGAAGCCGGGCTCAACCCGTACCTCGTTCACATCGCCAACATCCGTGAGCAATGCGCGTGGGTCCACAGCGATCGGGCAGCGGGAACGGTCAAAGCCGAGTCACTCGTCAGCGGTGCGGTTGCCCGCGTCGCCCTCCACGAGCCGCTCGAGTCGATGCACGCGGACGTCAATCCGACGACGCTCATCGTCGGCGGAGGTATCGCCGGCATCCAGGCTGCACTCGACATCTCCGACGCCGGCAACGAGGTCTACGTCGTTGAGAAGCAGTCGACGATCGGCGGGATGATGGCCCGCTTCGACAAGACTTTCCCGACACTCGACTGCGCCGCGTGCATCCTCACGCCGAAGATGGTCAGTGCCGACCGGCGCGACAACATTCACCTCATCACCAACGCCGAGGTCGAAGCCGTCGACGGGTTCGTCGGCAACTTCACGGTGCAGGTGCGTGAGCGGGCCCGCTACGTCACCGACGACTGCACGGCGTGCGGCGAGTGCGTGGGCGTGTGTCCCGTCTCAGTGCCGAACCCATTCGACGAGTACGTAACCGCTCGCACCGCCATACATAAGGCATTCCCGCAGGCGATCCCGTCAACCTATGTGATCGACCGGCAAGGGAAGCCGCCGTGTATGGAGGCCTGCCCGATCCACCAACACGCCGCCGGCTACGTGTCGCTGATCGCCGAAGGTCGGTTCGCCGATGCTGCCAGGCTCATCAGACGCCAGAACCCGCTGCCGTTCATCTGCGGGAGGGTCTGCTACGCCCCGTGCGAGGAGGCGTGCAGCAGGTCGCTCGTCGAAGAGCCGGTCGCTATCCGGTCCCTCAAGCGGTTCGCCATGGACTGGGAACGCGACCACGAACCCGAACCGATGCCGGATCCGCCGGAGCACGACTACGCCGAGAAGATCGCGGTGATCGGATCCGGTCCGGCCGGACTCACCTGTGCGTTCGACCTGGCGATGGAGGGTTACAAGGTCACCGTGTTCGAGAAGCACGACCGGCTCGGCGGCATGCTCGCCGTCGGCCTGCCCAGCTACCGGTGCCCACGCCCCGTCGTCGACCGGGATATCGAATACATCGAGCGGATGGGCGTCGAGATGAAGACCGGCGTCGAGCTCGGCCGCGACTTCACGCTCGACGATCTGCTCGACGGGGGCTCCATCTCGGAGTACGCGGCGGTCTTCGTGGGCGTCGGGGCCCAGGAGGGGATCCCTCTCGACATACCGAACGAGGACGCTGATGGCGTCGTCACGGGAATCGACTACCTCCGGAACATCAATCTGGGCCGACCGCAAGAGACGGGGGCACGGGTCGCCGTGGTCGGAGGCGGCAACACCGCCATGGATGCAGCGAGGGCGGCACGACGCGAAGGGGCCGACGTGACGGTCCTCTATCGGAGATCCCGCGCGGAGATGCCGGCAGAAGAGGACGAGTTCGACGACGCGGTCGCCGAAGGTGTCCGCTTTGAATACCTCATCGCTCCGGTGGCGGTTGTTGCCGCCGACGGCCGCGTCCGCGGCCTCGAATGCGTCACGATGGAACTCGGCGACTCCGACGCCAGCGGGCGGCCCCGCCCGGTGCCGATCGATGGCTCGAACCAGGAACTGGAGTTCGACACCGTCATCGCGGCGATCAGTCAGCATCCCGACCGGGGCTGGAGCAGCCGGTCGAACGACGAACCCGCGACGCTGGAGTTCACCAGGTGGGGAACGCTCGAAGTCGACGCCGAGTCGCTGCAGTCTGCGATGCCGGACGTCTTCGCCGGCGGCGACGCGGTGCTCGGTCCCGCAACCGTGGTCGAGGCCATGGGGCAGGGGCGCCGCGCTGCCGAAGCGATCGACAAGCACCTGCGCGGGCGGCCCACCGAGGGATTCACCAGCCACATGCCGTCACCCGCACCGAGGCTCGGCTTCGAGGAACGCCCGTACGCCCAGTCACCGAAGTACCAAGACATAGAGAAGGTATCGCGGGCTGCGATGCCGAAACGGCCGGTCGACCTACGGTTGGCCGACTACGACGAGGTCGATCTCGGCCTGTCGGAAGAGGACGCGCGGAGCGAAGCCGAGCGGTGTCTGCACTGTGGTGTCTGCGTCGAGTGTCACGCGTGCGACGACGTGTGTGCACCGAAGGCCATTCGCCTCGACATGGAGGACACGATCTCCACGATCGACGTCGGGCAGATCATGGTGGCCACGGGATTCAAGAGCTTCGATGCCACCCGGATCACCCAGTACGGGTACGGACGCTACCCCAACGTCGTGACGAGTCTCGAGTTCGAGCGCATGCTCAACGCCACCGGCCCGACCGGCGGCAAGGTGCTGCTTACCAACGGAGAAGAGCCGCGAGCCATCGGAATCGTCCACTGCGTGGGTTCCCGGGACGAGCACTACAACCGCTACTGCTCCCGGGTCTGCTGCATGGCGGCGCTCAAGTTCGCTCACCTGGCCATCGAGCGCACCGACGCCGACGTCTACCAGTTCTACATCGACATGCGGGCCTTCGGAAAGGGCTATGAGGAGTTCTACTCCCGCGTCCTGCATGAAGGATCCACGGTAATCCGGGGCAAGGTGGCTGAGGTCGTGCCGGCGCATCGCAACGGCGACGCGCCCCACCTCCTCATCCGATGCGAGGACACGCTCATCGGCAAGTTCCGGGAGATCCCGGTTGACATGGTCGTGCTGTGCACCGCCCTCGAACCTCAGACCGACGCCGAGGACACAGCGAGGATCTTCTCACTCAGTCGCAGCCCGGATGGCTTCCTGATGGAGCGCCACCCGAAACTCGACCCGGTCGGCACGACCACCGAGGGCGTGTACATCGCGGGGTGCAGCCAGGGGCCGAAGGACATCCCGGACACGGTTGCCCAGGCACAGGCCTCGGCGGCCCGGGTCCTGTCGCTCATCGGGAGAGGCCGGGTCCTCATCGACCCGGTGCGTGCGACGGTGAACGAGGCGTTGTGTGGTGGGTGTAAGACATGCCTGAGCCTCTGCCCGTACACGGCGATCACATTCAGCGAGGAGAAGGAGGTGGCGGTGATCAACGATGCCCTGTGCAAGGGATGCGGCACCTGTGTTGCGGCCTGCCCGGCGTCGGCGATCACCGGTGCGGGCTTCACCGACGACCAGATACTCGCGGAGCTCACGGGGCTCCTCTCACCCGTCGGATCGAGGTGAACGATGGCGGTAGCAATCGAATACGAGGCGAGCATCGAGACACCGAAGATGAAGGAGTGGGAACCGAGGATCATCGCCTTCCTCTGCAACTGGTGCAGCTACACCGGAGCTGACCTGGCGGGGATCTCACGGATCCAGTGGGACCCGTCGGTCAGCATCGTCCGAGTCATGTGCTCCGGGCGAATGGACCCGACCTTCGTGGCGAAGGCGTTCCAACTGGGGGCAGATGGCGTGATCATCTCGGGATGCCACCCGGGGGACTGTCACTACCAGGAGGGCAACTACAAGACCCTCCGGCGCGTGCACCTGTTGAAGCGACTGATCGCGGGATTCGGAATCGACCCCGAACGGCTCAGACTGGTGTGGGTCTCCGCGAGCGAGGGCGATCAGTGGGCGGAGACCGCCAACGACATGGCGCGACAGATCCGAAGTCTCGGACAATTGAGGTTGGAGACATGACTATCGAAACCGAGACCGTTGTTGAGACAAGCGGCGAGACGCTCGTCAGGCCGAAGCTCGCCCTCTACTGGGCATCGTCGTGCGGTGGATGTGAGATCGCCGTCCTCGAGATCAAGGAGAAGATCCTCGATGTCGACGCCGCGTTCGACATCGTGTTCTGGCCCGTTGCTGTGGACTTCAAGGTCAAGGACGTCGAGGCCATGGAGGACGGCGAGATCACCCTGTGCCTGTTCAACGGTGCGATCCGCAACACGGACAACGAATACATGGCGAAGCTGCTCCGCAGCAAGTCCCAGGTGATGGTGGCGTTCGGTTCCTGTGCCTCCGAGGGGTGCATCCCCGCGCTCTCCAACACGACGACGCGTCAAGCGACGTTGGATTGGATCTACCGCGACTCCCCGTCGACGGTGAACCCGGATGACATTCGGCCCCAGACCGCGACCAACACCGAGTTCGGCATGCTGGACCTCCCCGAGTTCTGGGAGACGGTGCGCACGCTCGACCAAGTCGTCGACGTCGACTACTCCGTGCCCGGCTGTCCGCCTCAGGCCCATCAGATCTGGGCGGTCCTCGAAACGGTGATCGACATCCTTCAGAACGACAAGCCCCTGCCGCCCAAGGGAACCGTGCTCGGTGCCGGGGACAAGACGTGCTGCGACGAATGCCCGCTCGAGCGTGAAGAGAAGAAGATCAGCAGGTTCGTACGGCCGTACGAGATCATCCCCGAGCCCGGCAGGTGCCTCCTCGACCAGGGCATCCTCTGCATGGGCCCGGCAACCCGCAGCGGTTGCGGTGGTCTGTGTGTCTCGGTTGGTCTGCCATGTCGCGGGTGCTACGGCCCGCCACCGAACTCTCAGGATCAAGGAACGAAGATGGTTGCCGCGCTCGCTTCGGTCATCGACTCCGAGGATCCCGAAGAGATCGATCGCATCCTCGATGGCATCGTTGATCCGGTCGGATCGTTCTACCGGTTCTCCATGGGTCGGGCGACGTTGGGAAGGGTCGCCATCGGCGACTCGCCTGCCGAAGCCCGATCCAGGGAGGTCCGAGCATGAAGGAGATCCTGATCGATCCGATCACCCGGCTCGAAGGTCACGGGAAGATCGACATCTTCGTTGACGATGACGGCGAGGTCGCGGACTGTTTCTTCATCGTCCCGGAACTGCGCGGATTCGAGGCGTTCTGTGTTGGCAGGCCCGTCGAGGAGATGCCGCGGATCACCTCGCGGATCTGCGGTGTCTGCTCCGAAGCCCATCACCTGGCCGCGGCGAAGGCGTGCGATGACACGTTCCACGTGGAGATCCCTCCGGCTGCGCGCAAGCTCCGGGAGCTGATGTACTCGGCCTTCTTCACCGGAGATCACCTGACCCACTTCTTCGTCCTCGGAGGACCCGACTTCGTTATGGGCCCCGAAGCTCCGCCGGCGGAGCGGAACATTCTCGGCATAATCCACAAACTCGGGATCGATGCGGGGAAGGTCGTTATCGGGGCGCGGGCTGCGGCCCACGACATCGTGAAGATCCTCGGCGGCAAGACGATCCATATGGTTACGTCGATTCCGGGTGGCGTGACGAAGGGTGTGACCGAGGAGGAGCGTGAGGAGATCATCGATCGCGCCGGGACGCTCCTCGACGCGGCGAAGTTCACGATCGACATACTCAACGATGTGGTGCTTGCCAATCAGGACTACCTCGAGCTGATCCTCTCGGACACCTACACCCATAGATTCCACTCCATGGGCACGGTCGATGAGCACAATCGGCCCGCCATCTACGACGGAATGGTCCGCGTCGTCGATCCCGACGGTGCAGAGGTGGTCAAGTACCACCCCCGGGACTACCTCGAGCATGTTGCCGAGCACGTGGAGCCCTGGACCTATCTCAAGTTCCCCTACCTGAAGGCGAAGGGATGGCACGGCTTCGAGGACGGTGTGGACAGCGGTGTGTACAGAACAAGCCCGCTGGCACGGCTGAATGTCGGCAACGGGATGAGAACGCCGCTCGCGCAGGCTGAGTATGAGCGGTACTTCGAGACGCTCACAGGCGATTCGAGCGGCGTTGTTCCCGTTCACCAGACGCTTGCAACCCACTGGGCACGGGTCGTCGAGCTTGTCAACGCTGCAGAGATGACGATGGAGTTGGCCCGCGATGAGGAGATCACCAGCCCTCACATCCGGACCATTCCGACCGAGATACCGACCGAGGGGATCGGATCGCTCGAGGCGCCGAGAGGCACATTGACACACCACTACGTCACGGATGAAAGGGGCATCCTCGAGAAGGTCAACCTGGTCGTCGGGACCACGAACAACCACGCACCGATCAGCATGTCGATCAAGAAGGCAGCACAGGGTCTGATCACGGCGGGTACGGAGGTGACGGAGGGTGTCCTGAACAAGATCGAGATGGCATTCCGTGCCTACGACCCCTGCTTCTCGTGTGCCACACACAGTCTGCCTGGACAGATGTCCATGATTGTGCGCGTGCGGGCACCGGATGGGACGGTGCTTTCGGAGACGCGGCGCGACTGACAGAGCACTCTGCGAGCCCTGGTCTTGTCGCCACCGGTCCGTGCTCGATCAGGCGGGTCGTAGGACCGCGAGGTAGCTGGGATCGGGCTCGGTGACGTCCTCGAGGCGCCACCGGGATCGAGTGGCTATCGCTGCCAGCTCGTCGGGTGACATCAGCAACCAATCGAACCAGGCTCCGGCGAGGTCGCGATACCGGACACGGAGTCTGAGCTGCCCGCGGAGACGTCCTCGTTCGTGATTCCACCGGTGATAGGCCAAGTGAGCTGGATCCTCGGTGCCAGACGGATCGAGGCACGCTCCAATAACACTCCCGCCGGATCCGAGCAGTCGACGGAGAGCGTCCAGCATCGTTCCGGCTTGTTCCGTGGAGCCGAGCAGGCTCAGGTTGTTGCCCATGAGAAGGGCAGCGTCAAAGAGAGGGGGCTCGGTGTCGGTGAATTCCTCGACGGAGCCGAGGAACGTGTGGTGCACACCCCGACGGCGACACACTTCGACGGCGCCGGGGGAGACGTCAATGGCCACGGGTTCGTGACCGAGATCCTGGAGGGCGAGCGAGAACCGTCCGGCGCCGGCACCGACGTCGAGAACCCGTCCATCAGCGAGATCGAGGGCGGCTACGTCATGGTCTGGCCATGCGTCCGACCAGGCATCGGGCTCCAGCAAGTAGATGATTGCGTCCATCGCGTCGACGAACCCATCGTCGCGTTCAACGACATGGGTTCCCTGTTCTCCGGAGAGGGCGTCGAGCAACGCCGCTCCGAACGCATCGCCTCGCCTCGGATCCACGGAGGACTGATCCATGGGTCAACCCTACCGAGGACGCTNCCGCCCCTGGACGTTCGCTACGCCTTCTCGAGCATCACGACGGGTATGGCGTCCCGGCTGGTCTTCTGTTCGTACTCGGCGAACTGCGGCCAAGACTGTTTCTGCTGNTCCCAGATACGGTCNTGTTCTTCACCCTCGGCGANCCTNGCCCGGACGCTCGTNGTGNTGACGCCGACCTCGACCTTCGTNAGAGGGTTCGCCTTCAGGTTGTNGAACCAATCAGGATTGGTGTCGGCACCAGCCTTCGATGCGAAGATCGCGTANGCCCCGTCGACNTCTTGGTACATGAGCGGGCTGACTCGCTCGGTCGCGGTCCTGGCGCCGACATGATGCAACAACAGCAGTGGTGCTCCCTCGAACATCCCGCCGACCCGACCATCGTTTGCCCTGAACTCGTCGATGATTCCTGCATTCCAGTCACTCACAAGACCACTCTGCCTTTCGTCGCCGATGCGTCTCCGTTTCCTCAACACACCGCATCCCGAATTGCTTCCTTCGAGCCACCCCCGACCTGCTCCCGTCAGCCGCGGGTGAAGAACAGTTGGATCTCGAGAATCCCGTGATCTTCCACCGAAGCGACGATCGGCGCCGTCGGCACTGCGATACCCCAGTCCTCGAATACGATCTCCACCGCGCCCACGATGATGATCAGATCACCGACCAGCTGGGCTTCGAGCGGAATCTCGACCGGCTGAACCACGCCTTTGATCTCCAGCTCACCAACCGCCATCGCAGACACCGGCTCTTCGTCACCCGGGATGGAGCCGAGATCGATTGGATCCGTCAACGTGAAAGTCGCCGTCGGGAACGTGTCGGTGTCGAGCGCTCGCTGCACTGCTCGATCGCGACGAGAGGCGTTCGTGACGGTTCCCGTCATGTCCGCCTCGATGACCGTTTCGGTCACGATTGTGCCGCTCAGAACGAACGAGCCGGCGACGACAGGTGTACGGCCGACGGCGGTGGTTGCGCCAACGGTCGCGAGTTCCTCTTCGATTCGGAATCCAACGAAGGATGACGTCGCATCTTCGAAGCTGAACTCCCCGATCGACGTGTCTACCGACCATGTGCCATCGAGACCCTCCTGCGGGGTGGACGTCTCGGTTGGTGCGGCCGTCGCGGCCGTTGCGACGTCCTTGACCGCACTCTCGATGGAGACTTCTTCCGGGACCGGCTGATTCAGGTACCAGACAAGGGTCGCGACGCCGATCACCACGATCAGACCGAGGACGGCTGCCGTGATGATGAGGGGTCTCCGGTTCTTTCCACCGCTGCTGTTGATCGGTTGCGAACTAGTTGGCATGTTTGGGTTCGTCACTCATGACCTCCGAACATACGCGCTAGCGCAGCCCTGTGTGGGGTGGATGTGTTGACGTCCCGACTTCGATCAGGCAGGCAGGGGGTGAGATGATGGGCTGGATCAGCCCCTCCTCGACCGGCTCGTCGAGTCGTACGGATACCGCTTGGGCCGTGCAAGCTAGGTATCACGAATCGTCATACAGGAGAAGGTGCGCGCTCATCGATTGTTCCACAGTGCGATCGCGGCGAGGAGGTTTTCGGGATCGTTGGTTCCGATCCGGAAGACGTTACCCGAAGTGAGTTCCACTTCAACGGCGTCAAGGCCCCACACGTTGTACATCCATCCATTGGTGATCTTGCGGATTCCCCATCCCTGTATCCACGTGTTGCGTAGCTGCTGAACGTCCGTGACGTCTGCCAGTTCGATCTCCCGATGGGGACGACCGAAACCGAACGCAGCGACGATCCAACCGTCGCTCACCGTGACCTCGAGCCGACTGAAAAGGAGGACGATGGCGAGCAAGGCGATCGTGAACGCGATCAGCATGGCCGTGATTGCGGCGGTCGTCTCGTCATCGCTCGATGTGGTCGGGATGACGACTGCGAACAGGAGGAACGTCGGTATCGCCGTGTATCCCCACTGTGTGTGCGCGTACTCCATACCCTCAGTATCTCACCATTCCGGCGTAGCTATTGGAGGCGGTCTCCCATAGCTACGCAGGAACGGAGGAGGGGGTTCGAAGTCGACGGGTGCGGGGGCCACGGGTGAGGCCACGCCGAGGTCAAAATGGCCAGATGACGGGGATGAGAAACAGGCTAACTGCGAGGAAGAGGGCGAGCAGCGGGGCACCGACCTTCGCATAGTCTGTGAATCGGTAACCACCCGGTGCCATGACCATCAAGTTCGGGGCGGTGCCTATCGGTGTGAGGAAGGCCGACGATGCGCCAACGGCGAGTCCCATCATCAGTGGATGTGGGCTCACGCCGAGACCGCTGGCAGCACCCAGGGCGATCGGCACCATCAACACTGCTGCGGCCGTGTTGCTGATCACCTGACTGAATGCCGTTGTGACGATGAAGATCCCGGCCAGCAGCGGGATTGGGCCTAACGCTCCGAGGGTGTCGACCAATCCATCTGCGATGAGCTGAGCTCCACCCGTCTTGTCGAGCGCAACCGCCATGGGGATCATCGCGGCGATCAGGATCACCGTTGACCACGAGATCGCTCGGTAGGCCTGGGTTCTCGTGAGGCACCCGGTCAGCATCATCGCCCCTGCAGCGAGCATCGATGCGATCACAACGGGGACGATCCCGGCAACCATCAGGGCGACCATGGCGGTGAGGATGCCGATGGCAATCCACGACTTCGTGTTCAGTTCGGTGACCTGAGCGGCGATCTCCTCAGGCTGGCCGACCACGACGAAGTTCCGCTGTTCGTCGGCGATCGTTCCGATCGCATCCCAGGTGCCTCGAACAAGCAAGGCGTCTCCGAACCTGAGTGGCTCTGTGGTGGGCAGCAGTTGATCGCCCCGTCGGAGGCCGAGGATCACGACACCGAACGTTCTGCCGACGGCACCGTCGGACACGATCTTGCCGACGTACGACGAACGCGGTGTGAGCAACACTTCTGCGATGCCGATCTCCTGGGAGAGCAGTTCCCCGAGCTCCTGTCCTGCATCGTCGATCGGAAGGACGCCGAGCTGCATGGCCACTTCGAGCTCACGGGCCTGTGCCGGTGTTCCGCTGATGACGAGGACGTCGTTGTAGTTGATCGTCTGATCTGGGTCGGGGAGTGCCGGCGGCTCCGCCGTCATGGCTTCCATGCGCTCGCGGACCGAAGCAGGGAGGGCCTGCTCGAGCAGGTTCGGCTCTTCGGGATGCGGCTCGATCTGGAGCACCGAGATGCCGAAGCGACGTCCGAGATCCGACTCTCGAAGTGATGAACCAATGAGGGGCGAAGGCTTGCGAACCCTCATGCGATACAGGTCGCCGTCGAGGGAGTACGACTCAGCGAGCTCGTCCATCTCCTGGTCGAGCACGGGTGGAGCATCACCGGAGCGGCGGGTGGGGAGCAGGCGGTGTCCGATGGTTGCCATGTAGATCACGCCGACGATGAGGAGGGGAACCCCGATCAGGGAGAACTCGAAGAAGCCGAATGCTCGGAAGCCCGCGGCACTGAGGGCGTCGGTCACCACGATATTGGGCGGTGTTCCGGTCAGAGTCAAGAGTCCTCCGGCGTTGGCAGCGAACGCGACCGGGATCAGGTAGGCCGACGGGACCTTGCGGACGCCCCACGACGCCAGCACGACCGCCGGCATGAGCGCCGCCACCGTTCCCGTATTGGAGATGAATCCGGAGAGAATCGCCGTAGCGGCCATGGAAAGCACAAGCAGTCGAAGGGCGTTGCCTCGAGCAGCGCCGATCAGCTTGTTCCCGAAATACGCAGTTACTCCGGTCCGGCTGAGGCCCTCACTGACGATGAACAGAGAGGCGATCAACACGACGGTGGCGTTGGCGAAGCCGGAGAACGCCTCACTGACGTCGATGACACCGAACAGATACAGGGCCAGGAGCGATCCGACGGCGACCAGATCCGGCTGCCACCGCCCCCATATGAACAACACCATCGTCACCCCGAGGATGAGGAAGGTGATGGTCATTTCGCTCATGTGTCGATCGATCCTCCGTGCCGGTCCAATGATTACCCGCGCCGCCAACCTACACCGCGTACCCAGGGTTGCAGTCCCCGCCGGCGGCGCACCCAGCCCGCGGAATGGTGAGGCCAGTCGTCGTCGTTCATTCTGTGGGCTCACTGCGCCGTATACGGGGACGCGAACCCTGGGTTGCAGTCCCCGCCGGCGGCGCACCCAGCCCGCGGAATGCGGCGGAATGCGGCGTAGTACGGCCACTGCTCCCGCCGGATCAGCTCTCGAACTGAACTCGTGCGCCCTCTGCGATGATCGGGGCCATGAAGTTCGTGACGACGGCACGGTGCGCGGGATGGTCCTTGTAGGTGATGAAGTCGTCGGTGTTTGCCACATCGGCAACCACCACGAAATCCCACGTTCCGTCCATGAGCCCGAGATCGGCGCCGCACTTGTAGCCGATCAGGACATCGATCTGTGGCGGTAGGGCGTTCAGCGCTTCAGCCGCGGCGTTGACCTGTTCGGCGGTCGTTCCCTCGTTGAACCGGAACATGGCTACGTGATGGATCATTGGGTACTCCTCGTCGAAATCGTGCGGACCATCACCGGCCGGGGGAACCGGAACCGCGCGATGTGGAGACGACCGTAGTCGTCCCATCCTGCTGAGCACCCCGACAGGTGCGATAGGGTGCGATCCATCACAGCTCTGGAGGCCGATCTGATGGAAGTAAACACCGATCCAAACGCCGGGCTGGACGGACTCATCGGCGTCGAGTACGAGGAGATCGGGTCAGACCGATGTGTCCTGACACTCGAGATCGACGAGCGCCATCGTCAGCCGTACGGTCTCGTCCACGGTGGGATCTACTGCGTTCTCGCCGAGACNGCGGCGTCGATTGGCGCAGCCACTCATGCCATGGCGAACGGCATGAACGGTGCCGTCGGCGTCTCCAATTCGACCGACTTCTACCGATCCATGCGCGAGGGCACGATCCGGGCGGTGGCTACACCCATCCACCAGGGACGGTCACAGCAGGTCTGGCAGGTCGAGATGAGCGATCCAGCCAATGACCGTCTGGTTTCCCGCTCCCAGGTCCGTCTCCACAACCTGGTCGATCCGACCGC
>JGI24024J18818_10000391_pt1 | contig 16249 bp, 15 predicted proteins | sample Cruoilmetagenom2_FD_18818 | JGI IMG/M metagenome (IMG submission 18818) | reverse complement strand
TAATCTTGTAAAATAATTATTATAGACATGGGGGAGTGTAATGAAGGGAAAAAAGCGTTTAGGTATTGTATTGATAGGTTTGCTTGTATTGGCAGGCTTAACGCAGGAAGTAAAAGCGATGCCAATGTTTACAAAGCAGACGGGTATGGATTGTATGGGGTGTCATATTCAGCAAATGCCTCGACTGAACAAGTTTGGTAGAAAGTTCGCTGCTTCAGGAATGACGATCAGTCAACATGTTGATGAGTTACATAATGCAGAAGAAAGTTTTGCTTCAAATATGGATATTAATCCATCTTTTTTGATCAAATCAAAATATAACAAAACGTATGATAAGCCGGATGGTAAAGGTGATATTTCAGATGATATTACAAATGGAGGTGAATTCTCTGCTGTAAGAATGGCAGGTCTGTTTCTTGGTGGGCGTGTTGCTGAAAATTTTGGTGCTATTTTGAAACTTGGACATAGAAAAGAAGAGGGTGAATCCATAGAAGGAAAAGCAGTATATGTGGATGAGGTCAGTGAAGATGCCTATTTTGGTGCAGTTTTTTTCTCTACGGCATCATTTGGACCCTTTTCCGGTATGGAGTTCTATAACACGGGTCTCTACAAACCTTTGAGAATGTTTGATATGAAGATCTATAACAACACTGTACAAAAAGAGAAGATAGGGGCAAAGGCAGCAACAGGAATACAGGTATATTACGATAGAGATACATTTTTTAACGAGATGGATCACTTTTTTGTAACAGTAGGTATGTATGCACCGGCTCAGGACAATGCTTTCATTGATGTGAGTGAGAACCTCATACCGTTTGCAAGGATCGCTTATGAATATATGTACAGTGACTTCAACTTGATTTTTGGTGGTTTCATTATGAAGGGCGGAGATAATGTAGCACCTACAGAGCCATTGAGTATGAAAAGAAATACATACGGTATTGACTTTCAGATCGAGGGGAGTATCATGGACAAAGAAATGACTCTTGCTGCGACCAATGTCTTTAAAAATGATGTAGAATTTAGCGGTATCGGTGCGGGTGATGAAGATGATGCAGAGAGTCTATATGATGAAGGTTTTTCCGTCGAGGTTGGAGTAAGTCTTACAGATGAGTTTATTGCTAAAGCTTCTTACATGCATTATAATGATAAAAACGAATATCGTGATGATAACCTTAACGGTACTTTGTCACCACCTAAAACAGTAAAGATCAATGTCAAAGATCTTGACTATGCTATCGGTTTGGGACTTGATTACGGGTTTACCCTTGGTATTCCTATGAAACTTGCAGTAGAGTATGCCTGGATGAAACCTTCACTTGATAGAGTAAAAAAATATCAAGACTTTATGGTTACATTGACACTACCACTTTAGTAGAGTAGGGTATGAAAAGCTTAAAATACCAAGAGTGTATAAATCATGACAGGATATAAGGAAAAAAAGAAATGAAAACAAATATCGTAAAAATGAGTTTAGTCACCGCAATACTTTTGAGTTCTGGAGCGTATGCAGGGTTGATAATCGGTGCTAATGCATCTGCTCCCTATGTCCCTACTACTCCTCCTACACAGTTTGGTTTTGGTGGATGGAATTTTGAGAATGTGAATGTCAAGATAGTCAATGGTGGATTTTTCAATACATCAACGGGAGTATATGATCCTATGACTTTGGGTGAATCCTTTGAATCTGATATCATAAGCAGAGAGGACAAGATTACTGTTATGGGTCACTTACATGGTAAAGATTGGCCGGTGGGTGAACCCGCAGGTATCAAGATCATCAATGGAGACACAAATGTTGAGAGTGGTAAACCGGAAAATTGTATTATGACTACTGCTTATCAGGAAGGCGGATACCTGAATGCAACGACACCTGATCCAGTAATTTGTTCAAGTCCATTTCAAACACATAAACGTTTTAAGATCAATATGCTTCCCTCAAGTGTAGAGGGTGTAGCTTTAGGGGCTTATGGGAAATCCATAGATATAGTATTTAATCTTGCGTCAGGAGACAACTCTATTCAAAAGTATCAAGTCTTACACAAGATCAATAATTATACAGGGTTAAGACTTGATGGGTATAAGATAGAAGTATTGAATGGAAATGGAGCCAAAAATGGAAACTTGACACTTTCTTTAGATAGTTCTCTTTGGTCTGTAGAAGATCTTTCAAACTTTTCTCATGGCTTATGGGGACCTGTAGACAATCATTTTCCTGTACAAGGATTTTTTGATGACTTAACGTCTTATTATCCGGTTGAATTATCGGCAGATAATCAAATAATCTCTTATGTAGGTTCATTAAAAGGTGGTAACTATCAGGCGATCTTTGGTAATTGGGTCTACTCAGAAATTGCCCCTGAGGGGATCTTTTTCGATGATGACGGAAATCCGGATACAGATGCTGCTTTACTTGCATACTGGGGAAACCCACTTGGTACAGGTGAAGGATGGCATAGAGGGGAAGTTGAGAATTGGGAAAAAGTTTCAGATGAACAGGTTGATGCATGGCTCGCTGATGAAAGTGGTGCCTATAAGCAAGATGAGATAGAAGATGTTTTAAATCTTGGACTTAATTATATTGTTAATATTGGAGCAAATGGAAGTATCGGTGATACATTTATGCTTCGTATCACACCACATGTAGCAGCAGATCAATCAACACCTGATGGTATTGCACCTGAGGATACAAATCCACCTATAGATGATATTATAAATCTACTTGCTTTGGATACTGAGGGTAATCCTGCGAGTAGTGGAGGTGGTTGTACCTACAACCCAAACAGTAAAAACTTCGATATGACGTTCTTGTTTATGATAGCATTAGGACTGCTTTATCCGTTTAGACGAAGATTTTTAAAGTAATTAAATATGTGATGTCAGTTTATGATAAAGTTCTATTTTTGAATTTACCTGATACTTTTTAAAGATGTTTTTCATATGTGTTTTAACGGTATTGATGGAGATCTTTAATTTCTCTGCAATTTCAGGATAGGTCATCCCGTCCAGCACTTTTTTTGCTATACGTTTTTCCTGTCCTGTGAGCAGTTTTAAATGTTCATCTATCCGTATACATTTAGAGTATACGATACTGTAGTGGTCATCATAAAGAGGGCGTAATAAAGTCTCGAAAAGTATTTTGATATCTAGAAGCTCTGTTATCTCTATCTCTACTTCTTTTTGGTACATAAAACAGATAAATCCTATCTCTTCTTTATTATCAAAGGCATAGATGGGAATGGTAACAGCATCTTTCATCTGAAGTTCTTTAGAAAAAGCACGTGCTTTTTTTTGAGAAATAAATCCCATAAATAACTCAGAAAAATTCTTAGTATGATAATATCTTTTATCTAAAATAAAATGTTTCTTGCATTTGTAGAGAAATTCGTCCCAAAATATATTTTTTTTAGCAAAAATATATTTTTCCACTAAATTCTTAAATTGATGGTGCTCTTCCAGAATATACTCAATATTTAATTTATCATTCTCATTCACATATATGGCGATAATGTCAGCCTGTGTTCTTTTACAATAAAAATCTCTATCTTTATGCAGCATAGCCTGAATGTCCCTACCCTGAATAATACAAGATTGTAACTCAACTATTTTATGTAGTGTTTCAGTGTTTTGTGTAGGCATATTGTCACTTTGATATTAATTTCTACTATTCTATTCTTAGAGAACTTAAAAGGGTATAAAATACATTTATGTTATACTAAAAGTAGGGAACTGCGTAGCAAATGATGTCATTTAATAATAGAAGAAAAAATATGAAGAAAAAAATATGGAATTTACTACTTTATCACCCCTATGGGTGATGTATTAAATATCTAAAGGTGTTATACTAACTCTAAGTAGTGTAATGGATTACTATGGTATGAATAAATCAAAGGAATAAAATGAAAACACAGAATGGGAAGAGCGTTTTAGGACTGAGTTTAGTAACAGCGATGTTGCTTGGGTCAAGTGCATATGCTGGGAAGATTATTACGGATGCGGATGTAAATAATATAGTTCTTACAAAAGACAAACAGTTTGGTTTTGGTGGCTGGAATTTTGAGAATATTGATGTAAGAATTGTAGATGTTAGTGATTTTTCTGGTAATGTTGGTACATTTAATACTGTAACCGGAGTCTATACAACAATGGGCGCTGATATGTCTTTTGAATCAGACATTAAAAATGAGGCTGATGTAATAGTGGGTCATCTTCATGGTAAAGACTGGCCTGTAGGTGAACCTTCAGGTATCAAGATCATCAATGATGATGCAAATGTGAAAGTGCCTAAGCCAGTTAACTGTATCATGACTTCTTCTTATTTAGGAGATTTAGATGACAGTGGTACTACATTTTATCTTGATTCTGCTACACCAAAGCCTGTACTCTGTTCAAGTCCTTTTCAGACACACAAGCGTTTTAAGATAAATATGCTGCCATCTACTGTAGAAGGGATAGCTCCGGGAAGCTATGGTAAACCTGTAGATCTGGTTTTCAATCTTGATCCTACAGATGCCAGCACGGAGAGTGTTAGATATCAAGTCTTGCAAAAAATAAATAACTATACAGATGTAAGATTAGATGGATATAAAATGGAAGTATTGGATGCTAATGGAGCAAAAAATGCTGCACTTACTCTTTCGATAGGTGAAGGCGAAGATACTACTAATGACCCGGCTACAAATATATGGTCTGATGATGAACTGGCAAACTTTTCACACGGTTTATGGGGACCAATTGATACTCATTTTACAACGCCAGGATTTTTTGATGAAGTAAGAGCTTATTATCCTGCAGCATTAGCAGACCCGCAGACTATTTCATATGCTGGTGATATGGTAGGTGGAAACTACCAAGACATCTTTGGAAACTGGCTGCCATCTATCTGGGCACCTGTAGGTATTTTCCATGATGATGATAATAACCCGGAAACAGATGGTGCACTTAGAGCATTTTGGGGTGTACCACCGGGAGCAGCAGAAGGTACTTTACCGGCTTGGCATAAAGGATTTGTTGATAATTGGGCAGAACCAACAACTGCAGAGCTTATAGGTTGGACGGGTGCACTCTATGAAGAAGAAACGATTGAAGATGTATTGAATCTTGGTTTGAACTATATTGTTGAGGTTGGTGAGAATGCTAAGTTAGGCAATAGCTTTACCCTCCGTGTTACACCGCATGTAGCGCTTGATCAAACTGTACCAATCTATGTAGATATTGATGCACCTACTGACTACCCGTTTAGCAAAGGTATTGTTGGTATTTTACCGGAGCCGAGATTTACTGTAGGTGATACATTGACAGTGGGTGTAGCAGACCATGATCTTAATACAGATCCTGCAAAAGCAGAGACAGTCACTGTTAAAGTTGCAAATGATGCCGGTGTAAGTCAAAGTGTTGTTTTAACAGAAACAGATGTAGATACATCAAGATTTTCTGCTGAAGTATTGACAGGAGATAATGGTATCGCAGCAAGCCAGGGAACAGTCATTACCGTTACTTATGTAGATGAAAGATATGGTGCTGAAGATGCAGTAGAAACGCTGACTGCTTCTACGACAGCAGTAGCTGCAGACACTCCTCCTGCTGAATTACCAGTATATATCCCAAGTAGCAGTGGTGGTGGTTGTACATATAATCCTAACAGTAAGAACTTTGACATAACATTCTTGTTTATGATGGCATTGGGATTACTCTATCCATTTAGAAGAAGATTCCTTAAGTAGTCTTCTCTTTGAATAAAACAAATATTCAATACGGAGCAGCCCTAGTGGCTGCTCCTATTTTTATTTTACTTTATATCAGTATGTTCCAAGATCAAACCATTGATCTGAAGAACATACTTTCCGATACAAAATCACTTTTTTTTCTTATTGTTTTTTATCCGGTCATTGAAGAGTTGGCTTTTCGTGGGATGATTCAAGAGGTTATCGCTACAAAAACAAAACAGTATCCTGTTTATTTTTATATTTCAGTGGCTAACATTTTGACATCAGTACTTTTTGTCTTAATGCACTTTGTGCATCACACGCTTCTGTGGGCACTATTGGTTTTTATACCTTCGTTGGTCTTTGGGTATTTTAAAGAGCAGTATAAGAACATACTGCCGAGTATCTTTCTTCACATGTTTTACAATGCCTGTTCGATTTTTCTAATTATTTTATAGTATTTCTATCATTCTCACCCTTAAAGGTGATGTATTAAATATTATATCTTGTTATACTGCCTTTATTGACAAATTATAAAAAAAGGTTATAGATATGAAATTAAAGTATAAAAAAATTACATTAAGTCTTGTGGCTACTCTATTGTTAGGGGCGAATGCGCACGCGGCAATTGGATTTACTGCGCCTGAGACACTCTCATCAGGTGGTGATGTAACAGGTAATGGAGCTGCATTCAAAACAAAACTGGTACGTTTGGGTAATGGAATGCTTGTGAGTGTATTTGGAGACTCTATAGGAGCTTCAGAAGCGGTTGCATATGGACTAAAAGAAGATGATGTACATAAAGTAAGAGATATTTTTGCTAGAACATGTATGCCTAATTTAAAAGAGGGTGATACGTATAAAGACTGTAGCTTGGAGACTGACTGGTCAGAAGCAGTCAATATTTCAAATACAGCTGATAAAACCAGTGCTTCAACAAAGTGGACAAGAGATGGAGATGGTGATTTAATTGATCTGGATGTAGCATTTCCAGGTGATTCTGAAAAGCCTAATATTTTTAATTCAGGAACAACTGCAGTGGTTACATGGACAGATAAGTATTGTCCCGGAGGTGAACAAAGATCTGTGGAATATTTGGAAAGAAATAGTATAGAAGTGCCATTTTCCTGTGTCTATGAAGCACATGTTAATTATGCAAATCAGCCTGCAGTATGGACTACAACGCAACTTACATTTGGTGAACGAGACGCGAAGCAAGATGTGAATAAAGGTGTTATGCATACTGATAAAGCTAAATGGATAATAACTTGGCAAGAAGATCCTCAAGGACTGCAAATTGGTGGTGGAGATGGGCCTGGTGATGGTGCATCCGGTGCAAGTGTTTCTCACGGTACAGATATTTGGCTTACTACTACTAATGATATTCATACTGAAAATTTTGCTGAACCTGCAAGGTTGACAAATAATATGACTCTAACTAAAGATGCAACACATGGAGATGCAAATCCAGTTTATGAGAACAATGGTACAGCAGCGGCAGAGTTAGAATCAGGAATAGCTGGTGCATCACGTGCAAATACAGCATTGGTTAATGTTACAGTTGGCGAAGTAGTTCCAACTGCCCTCGTTACTTATGAAGAGACAAAAGGGACAGGTGGACTTGATGATGGTAAATATGTAATATATCATAATTTCCCATTTGATACACCAGAGACAAATGCAACGGGTGACATTATCAGTAAAGAAGATGAAAACAGCCGTCGTGTACGTTTTGTAACTCAAGTGAATCCATCACCAACAGCAAAAATGAGAATGGGTGTCTTTTGGAGACAAGGTAACCCAACTGCAGGTGGGCCTGGAGATATTATGGTACGTCTAGGTATTGCCAATGGTACAAGTGGATTAACACCTGCAGATATGACTCCTGCGGTAAATGTCAGTAGTAATACTGTTCCATGGTCACCAATTGGTGGAGCTATAGAAGAATCGACAAATAATTTAAATGATACAACAGACCTAAATCCTTATGAAGATGCAAGAGCGCATAGAGCAGCTATTCGTGGTGATGATTTTTATATCGGTTACTCTTATACAAAAGATTGGGCTATTGCAACCTATACGGATCTGGATAACTACAACTTTTGGATGAGACGCTATGATGCAACTACATCAACGTGGATAGATGCGAAAAATTTATCAAATATTACAGATACAACTTTGGATGTTAAAGAACCACGTTTAGTAGGTATGCCGGGTAATGGTCCAGGATGTACTGATCCAGCTAATATTACTAATACTGAAAACTGTCAGAATAAAGGAAGACTGCTTATAGCCTGGGGTATGGTAAGTAATGGTTACGAACATATAGGTGCTGGTGAAGAATTTGATATTCGTTATACACGTACCAATGATAAAGGCGAAACATATGAAGATATCACTATTGTTGAGGGTATAGGCATCAATAATCGTTTTGAATCTCAACTGCGTCCAACACCTGCAGGGAATTATGTTTTCAGTGTTTGGAATGAGAATGATAATGATATAGGAGGTACATACTCTAAGTTAAGTATTTCGACACCAACTACTCCAGCAGTTCTTGCACAAGGAAGTGGATCAGTAGACGAGCCAGGAGAAGAACCAGAAGATACGACAGTTATAGATGAGCCGACTACATCTTACACGAGTGGTGGCGGTGGTGGTTGTACATATAACCCTAACAGCAACAGTTTTGATATGATGTTCTTGTTTATGATGGCATTGGGATTACTCTATCCATTTAGAAGAAGATTTTTAAAGTAGTCTCTTTTTAGTATATGTTATGTGGAGTAGCTATTATGGCTACTCCTATCTTTTCTTCTTTATATCAGGAAACTGATTCTTTCTTATTATTTTAAAATTAAATACACATCGCCTGTTTGATCTTCTCCTGATTCAGCTTTTTAATGAGTTTTGTAGAAAGTTCACCGTAACGATCTTCATCCAGGTGTAAACTGCTTTGTATCTCTTCCTGCGATGTTTCTTCTGCCCAAGCTTTTAAGAGCTTTAATTCTTTCTTCGTGAGTTTTACTTTGAGTACGGCAAGTAATTCTTCAGGATCTTTGAGCGGGTGTATCAGTTTTTTAATGTGTTTTTCTATTTCTTGGTTTAATGTTGACAATCTGTTTTCCTATTTATATATGTGATGTAGCATTATATCTAATGCAAGGCGACTAGTCGCTTGAGCTTTCTGCTGAAGAAACGCAAAGGTGGGTTTTACCCATTTTGTGTACTCATAATCAAAAAGTATCCGAGACCCGCGAGGAGTATGGTACCAAAAAGGTTAAGTGCCATGTTGGCAAAAGCATGTGTATACTGTCCCGACTCCAGTAGAAAGAAACTCTCTATGGCAAAGGTAGAGTAGGTAGTCAGTGCACCTAGTATCCCTGTCACTAAAAATGTCTTGACATGTGGTGAGAGTGAAGTATTTAAATGAAAATAGGCAAACAGCATACCGATGAGAAGGCTACCAATCAGATTGACAGCGAGTGTACCCAAGGGAAGGGCATGCACAAAATATTTGTTTGTAGCACCATTGATAAGCAGTCTGAGTGTTGCGCCTATAGCACCACCGCTAGCGACTGCAATGATTGTTGTTAAACTCGTCATCTATCACCTTTTGCATATCATCTCTAAGTGTATCAAACCACTCTTTATCTTCTTTATTAACAGAAATAGTAGGCATAAAATGATATTTTACCGTACCGCTGTGACCGGTTTTGATATGCTCATTCAGAACCCATTTACTCCCGGTAATAACAATGGGCTGTACTGTGAGTTCTAATTTCTTCGCGATGATCTTTGTACCCTGTTTAAAATTAAGCAGGGGCTGTTTATCTGTTCGTGTACCTTCGGGAAAGATGGCTACAGGGCGATGATAGACTTCTTTGGACTCTTTGACATCTTTGATGAGTTTTATGAGACCTGCCTTGTTACCTCTGTCAAGTGAGATCATCTCTCCGTGACGTAAGAGGTTACCAAACCAAAGTGCATCAAAAAGCTCTTTTTTGGCTACCCAGCGAAGGTGGTTGTTCTGTAAAGCTTCAAGCCCAATAATATCTACGATACCCTGGTGGTTCATCACATACATGTCAACGCTGTTATCCATGATGCCTTCCTGCTCCAGTTTCCCACCCATCATAAAGAGTGTCAAACGGTTGATATGATGCACAATAGTACTTTTGTATCTACCAAACATCATCAAAGCAGGTATCATCAAAACAGCGGTATTGAATGAGATGATAAAGGCACCCCAGTAAAATCTAATTTTGGCAAAGATCTTCATTTTTTATCCATCCTATGATTCCTTCTTTGTATTCCACTTTTTTGAACCCTTCACGTTCACCCAGTAACATCGTATCGAGCTCCTGGTCTATCGTTGTACTTATCGTACTTGTATTGGTCGGCAAGATATACAAAGATGCACCCTGTGTGACACATATTTTTTCATGCGGTATGTAAAATGTCAAAAGGGTAATAAGAGAGATCGTANCAAAAACCAGATAGAAGAAGTCTCTTCTAAATAAAAACATGATGAAAAAGAAACCGACCAAAGACATAAAGGTATATTTTTTTAGTTTCTCAAAATTGTCCTCTTTTGGATTTAGGTCAGACTGTGTGGCTACGGTAGCATCCACAACAACTACAGGCACTTCTAAAAAAACATACTGTTTCTTGATGGTGTTGAAGTAAGTGAACTTTAGCAGCTTTTCTTCAACCGGAAGTACCACATAGAACTCTGCTTCAACCTTTGCATTCTCACGTGTCAATGAGTCTATATCAGACTCCTGTACACCATTTAACTTCATATCTTCAAGGTTTGCTTCAAAGGCTTCTATGGAGAGTGTGACGATATGGTTTTTTTCATCATAGTTTGAAACTTGAGAGTTTTTTATCTTCATGTCTGCCGCAAGTACATTACAGAAGTCTTCTCTCTTTTTAAGTGTCTTTATAAAGATAGTTTTCGACTCAAGTGAAGCTTCTCCATCCTGTGCTGAGATAAAAAGACTGGGAATGCGTATATCACTGTCAGAAGCTTTAAAATAAAAAGTATAAAAACTGTCATTACCATTTTGTACAACAAGAGGTTTAGAAAAAAGGGGCTGTGTTTTACTGGAATGGTCAAAGGTAAAGAAAGGGGTAGCTGAATCAGATTTACCTATGGCAATGATGGTCACGGCAAAAAGTTGGTTCTCATAAACCTTTTTAGGCATATAAGAGTATTTAAATTCGCTCTGTGCATTCACTAGTGTAGTGTAGGCTAGTAGAAGCCCTATGAAAAGCCATACAGAGCGAAAGTGTCGCATTAGGCTTCAAAACCTTTAAGCATACGCAGACCATCTTCACTTCCGAGTATCGCTTCTAAAGCACGCTCCGGGTGAGGCATAAGGCCAAATACATTTTTATCTTCATTACACACACCGGCGATAGAAGTCACAGAACCGTTCACGACAACAGGTTCACCTTTATCATCCGAATAACGAAGCAGTATCTGTCCGTTTGCTTCAAGTTTTTCAAAACCTGCATCATCTATGTAGTAATTTCCGTCTGCATGGGCAATAGGGATGTTGAGTACTTCACCTTTGTCACAGAGATTTAAAAATGCATTGTCATTGTTGATGACACAAAGATTTTGGTGCTTGGAGATGAAGTGAAGGTTGTTGTTACGCTTTAATGCCCCCGGCAGCAATCCTGCTTCTGTAAGGATCTGAAAACCATTACAAATACCCAGTACTTTACCGTTATTTTTTGCGTAAGCTGTCACTGCTTTCATGACAGGAGAAAATCTGGCGATAGACCCAGAACGCAAATAGTCACCATAAGAAAATCCACCAGGTACCACAACAAGATCAATCTCTTCCGGAAGTGTTTCACTTTCATGCCATACAAGCTCTGTTGTATGCCCCAGTTTTTCAAAGGCATACTGGGTGTCAAACTCACAGTTTGTTCCCGGAAATCTTAATACTGCTACTTTCATATCAGTTGATCTCTATCGTATAGTCTTCGATCACCGTATTGGCGAGAAGTGTTTCACACATCTCTTTGACTTCAGCTTCAGCTGCAGCTTTGTCATCTGTATCAAGTTTAATAATGATCTGTTTACCGATACGTACATCATCAACGCCTGAAAACCCTAGAGAATCAAGGGCATGGTGTGCTGCTTTCCCTTGAGGATCAAGAACACCTTCTTTTAAAAATACGTTTACTACTGCTGTCATTATTTGTCTCCCAAAATTCTATTTAATACTTCTTCATAAGCCACTGTAAGTCCGCCTAAACCTTCTCTAAATCTATCTTTATCCATCTTCTCACCACTCTCAGAATCCCAGAGTCTAAAGTTGTCCGGACTTAACTCATCGATGAGGATAATGTTACCATCTACATCTTTACCAAATTCAAGTTTAAAGTCTACGAGTGTAAGGTTACGTTCTGCATAGAACTTTTTAAGCAGGTCATTGATCTTTCTTGCCATATAACGCATATGATCAAGTTCAGCCTGGTTCTCTACCAGGTTTAAAAGAAGACAATGCTGATCGTTAAGTTTAGGGTCACCCAGCTCATCATTTTTATAGTCAAATTCTACGAGGGTGAAAGGAAGGATCGTTCCATCTTCAATTCCAAGGTTACGCGTAAGNCTTCCTGTTGCAATATTTCTGACGATGACTTCAATATAGATAACCTCTGCTTTTTTATGTAGCATGTGGTTGTCATCCATCATTTCTACAAAGTGGGAAGCTACTCCTTTTTTATTGAGGTATTTGAAAAGTTCTGTAGAGATCTTATTGTTCAATGCACCTTTACCTGCTTCACTTGATTTCTTTTCACCGTTAAAAGCAGTCAGGTCATCTTTGAATTCAGAGATATAGAGATCTGGATATTCAGTTGTCCAGATTTTCTTTGCTTTTCCTTCATAGACCAATGTCTGTTTTACAAGTGTGTCGTGTACCATTATTTTCTTCCTTTGTTTGTGATAATAAGTGCTTTTAAAATGTCTACAGCAGATTTAAGCTGTGCGTCTTTGTAGAGTTGTTCTTCTGTAATGATCGTATCGTCTACAGCTGTTTCATTGTTGTCTGATGTCACATTTCCATCTGTTGATTTCGTTTTGTTTACATCTATTTTGGCAAGTTCGCCTTCCAGGTGTTTTTTGAGATCTTTCTCTTTAAGCATGATGGGGTCTTCTATAAAGTCGATCTTTCCAAGATGAACGATGATGTCCGGTGTGACACCCAAAGCCTGGATAGTACGTCCGCTAGGAAGATAATAGCGTGCAACTGTAAGTTTCAAAGCTTCATCCTGACCTATAGGCATAACCACTTGAACAGAGCCTTTACCAAATGTTTTTTCACCTATGACGATGGAACGGTTAAAGTCCTGAAGTGCTCCTGAAACGATCTCTGATGCAGAAGCTGATCCGCCATTTACAAGTATGACAATAGGGGTATCTTTATCCGTATCTTTTGTATGTGCATTATAAGAGACGTTTTCGCTTTTCATCTTGCCTTTTTGACTAACAATGACACCTTTATCTACAAAAAGATCTACCAGATCCACAGCCTGGTCAAGCAGTCCACCCGGGTTGTTTCTAAGATCCAGGATCATACCCTTGGTTTCATTATGATCTTTCATAGCTTTTTTCACACCTTCTACGACTTTCTGGTCAAAAGAAGTGACATGGACATAGAGTAATTCATCTTCTATGGTTTTTGCATAGACAGATTGAATTTTGATGATCGCTCTGGTGATCTTTATTTCAAGAGGTTTAGGTTCCTTTTTTCTAATGATGGTTAACACCAGAGAAGTGTCAGGTTTCCCTCTCATCAATTTGACAGAATCATCGATATTCATACCGATGGTTGCTGTCTCGTTGATCTTTAAGATAATATCTCCGGCTTTGATACCTGCTTTATCTGCCGGTGTATCACTGATGGGAGCGATAACCGTAAGGGCACCGTTTTTCATGCCTATAGAGATACCCAGACCGCCAAACTCACCTTTGGTCTGAACAGAAAGATCTTTGTATTCCTTCGTGTCCATAAATGAAGAGTGTGAATCAAGGTTGGCCATAAGCCCTTTAAGCGCTTTATCTACAAGGTCTGTGGCATTGATATCATCGACATACTGACTCTCAATGACATTGAGGATCTGTGTGAATTTGATGTAGGCTTCCAGCTTCTCTTTGGCAGAAGAGGGTTGGTAAGCTTTTGCAGCGGGGTCTTTGGCCTCTGCAAAAGATCCGAAGAGGTATGCAACAGTTAAGGTAGATGCAAGTCCTGCAACTATAACTTTTTTACTTTTTTTAATCATAATACTCTTTCATAAAATGGACATGGAATTAAGTTCATTATTTTATTTAAAAACATCTAAGAGATTGCTTTTTACTATAGTATAGTAGATAGGTTAACCGTTTTAATATTAGGGTTTATTCGCTGATTTTGAAGATAAACTCATTTTTACCATCTTTTTAAGTGTTTTGAGGGATGCTTCTGAGCTGTCTCCTCCATAAGTAATTTTCTCATAATATTTGTCTACATCACCTATGGCATGATTTTGCGAATGGTCTTGCATATATCGTAAGAAGTATTGATGCAGTGTCTCTTCATTACCTCGTATGTATCCCTCTTTCTTTAATTTTTTTAACAATGGCTGCATAATGCCAATGGCTTGGGAACTATAGACCGGACGGCGAAAATAGGCAATGATGATCATGGTGACTAAAACCAGAAGCATAAGACTCAGCACAAATTTTAAAACAAATGTGGGATTATCTTTTGCGTATTGTAAAAGTTGTAATTGACGGATATTACTATAGTAGAGTATCCATGTTTCTACTTGATATTTAGTATACATGAGGTAAAGATTGACTTTTTTATAGAGTTCATTTCCTTTTTTCTGCTCACTGTTCTGGCTATCTGAAGTTTCTATCTCAGACTCAACGTAGGTTGCTGTAGAGGTTGTTTCAAATCTTACCCAGTGTTCATTTATATACAACTCTGCCCAGGCATGCGCATCACGTTCTTTGACTGCAAGATAATTGTTTAAACTGTTTGCTTTGTCTGCTTTGTATCCGGTAACGATGCGTGAAGGTATGCCGGACATACGCGCCATGCTTACAAAAGAGGAAGCAAAATGCACACAGTATCCGCGTTTCTGATCGAACAGAAAACTGTCTGTTGTATGATTCATGTCAAGTGAACCGGGTTTTAAACTGTAAGTTAAAGACTGAGTTTTGAAAAACCTGATGATGGCATTTGCTTTTTTAGCCGATTGTGTAAAAGAAGCTTTTATTTTTTGCGCTGCAGCATAGGTTTTGGGATTTTGTGTTTTATCAAAAGCAGATGATGCGTTTAAGGTATGTTCATCCAAAATATCATGGAATTTAGGACTCAATGCAGAACGTCCTGCATAATGCAGAGGCTCTTTTACAGGGTCTTTAAGTGTAGTGATGAGATCTCTGTCCAGGTTTGCATCTTTGACTGTGCGTGAGGGCATATCGAGTAGGTACAGCCAACGTTTTTGTGTCGGATACAAGGTCACTTTATAGGCTATTTGCTCTCCCTGGGTTTCATAGTAAGGTTTATTTTCTCTTTTCAGGTACTTAGGAAGTGGTTCCCAGTGATCTTTCTTGTCAAAATAAAGAATACTCCCCCGAAAATAAAGTGCAGAGGAGGAAGGGACTTTGGTATCGAATCCTACTTCCATCACGATACGGTCTGAAGGGACGAGCAGAGCTTTGTTGTTTAAGAACATGGTACCGTCATGTCCCATACGCTGGACAGATTCACCTTTAAATCCATAGGTGGCATGATCAAATGAGATACGCGGGAAAAAGATAAAAAGTACGACAACCCAGGGCAGGGAGTACATAAACATCACCATGCCGGAACGAAAACTCTCCAGCAAATCCCCTTCCATACGATGTGCCAGTACCATCCAGAGCAGAAAAAAGATTTCAAAACTCACATAAAGCAGCATCACAATACCGTGAAAGAAGAACAAAGAGAGTGCCAGGAACAACATAGGTGAAATGAGTAGATAGAAGTTGATCTCTCTTGTCAGTCTCTGCATCGAAACGACGATGATCAGGACATAGACAAGGAGTTCAAGAAAAAGTTTCAGACGTGAAAGTCCTCTGAAAGAAAACAGACCGTATAAAGATAAAAAGAGTGCCAGTAATCCCATAATAAATACAAACATAATGAATAGATTGTTCGCTGGAGTCTTTTTAAAGAAAAGTATGGTGGCAACCATAAAAACAAACGCCATCATAGGTATTTTAAGCATAAGCAGTAAAGGAAGAAGTACGATGATATACGCCATGTCCAATAGACGAAGCGGAGGGAGTTTAGTATCTTGCAAGTTGTTCAAGAATGACATCGTTACTCTCCTTTGCTGAGTTTAGTACTTTGTGTGGCAGTTGTATGCTAAAAGGAAGGTGCTGCTTTTCACACTCTAAAACCCATAAACACAGTTGTGACAAACGTGCTTCATCTGTTGAAGCAGCAGTATGAAAATTAAAAAACAGTCTGGGAGTCTGAGTCTCTTTG
>JGI24024J18818_10000387_pt1 | contig 16279 bp, 10 predicted proteins | sample Cruoilmetagenom2_FD_18818 | JGI IMG/M metagenome (IMG submission 18818) | reverse complement strand
ATCACTTCCCTTAGAAATCATATATACTTCCTAATCGTTCCTTCACTCCACTTACTTTCATGTTATGCAAACAATCTCCTGCTAAATACAAAGATTATGTTGATGATATTAGTTGATTTCCATTTTCAGGCGGACGCTTTCCGCGGGCAGTCCGTGAGCCTCCTCGTTCGCTAAGCGCTCTATGGGGTCTCACCTGGACATGCTTATCCCGCCGGAGTCGCCGCCTTTCACTACAATCATATAAACGAGCAGTCATATATAATTTAGCTCCATGAAGTGATATAGAGCAAAACAGCGGAGCAACTTATCAGTAGGTGACCCCCGTCTCATGCCCTGTTCAAAGGATCTTTAGACTTATTGTTATATCCAATCTTAGAAATAGAAAATGCCTTTCTGACAAAAGTCAGGAAGGTATTTTCTTTGAGAAGAAACAATGTGTTCATTATTTGACGACGCTTACGTTTAAAGGAAAAATACTCACTTTCCCTTTTTTCATATGAACAATTGTACGCATACTCGACTCATCTTTTCGAGGTTCAAATAAGCCATTTACAATTTAATCAAAGGAGAGCCATCTTCGTAAAGACTTATATCACCATCTTCTGAAACTTTAATGCTTAAACCATATCTTGAAGCTTTAGCAGCAGCCAAGGTTCTTGAGCCACTCTCCAAAACAGGAGGTGTTTCAATAGAATTATTTATCATCTCCCCAAATGATAGTATATTGAAAAATCTATCCAAAATAATAGCGCCGTCAACTGATGAAATTAATTCGAATAAATAACTATCACAACTATGAATATTTAAACTATTAGATTTCTCTGTTTTTATAATGAATTTATACTCATTTTCATCTAATTTTTTGTTATTTAAAAGAGTATTAAAAATAGTTTTTTTAGTTTGTTTACTTTGCTCTAATATTACTATTAGAGCTCCTATATTTTTGTTGGATAATGAGCGAATGTAGTTGAATAGTATTATGCACTTTGGAATTATTTTGTTTATCACTTCTATAAATTTTTCGTTTTTGGGAATAGTATCTATAAATTGTCTTAAAATGTATTCGAGGATTAAATGAGAAATCAAATTATAGTTTTGAATACGCCATTTTCCGTTTGAAAGAACACAAACTAAATTATCATTAATAAACCATTCGATTTTATTGGAATTTATTTGTATATAGTGAATATTTTTATTAACTAAATATGAGTTTGGATTTTTAATATCATTGGAGTTTAAATTTTTAACTGATTTTTTTGCATAAGCTGCCTCTAAAATATTCATTTGCTGAATTTTTAATTCATTTAAATTAACTTCTAATTTTTCCTTTTTTACAGAATTATTTACAAGAGCATGAGCTAATTCCCCTAGAATCAATTTATCGTCATTAAAAATAATTTTTTTATAATTTAATTCTCTTTGTAGTTTATAAGTTTCGATATTTAATTTATTTATCTGTTCTTTAATATCTCTAATAGTATTATCAATATCAAAGATTTCCTGTTCATAAGAATCTTGTTGCGGATTTTCATAACCAAAATGTCTATACATATGATATTTAAATTTTGATTCATCATCTTTATTATATCTAGAAGACATAATTGAAGAAATACTTTGAGAAGATTTTCTTTTTTTCGCTAAACCAATAATTTTGTAACTAGAATTTAAAACATAACTTAGAGAAAGGGAATCGACAAGCTTTAATGATTGCTTGTTACTATCTACATCTTTTATGGAAAGTTCTTCGTTAAATTGAATGTATTCTATATCTAATTTAGTTAACTCATCTTTAATATTTTCTTGAGGATTATTGAATAAGATAAAACCCATTTGACAATTATTTTGCTCGTATGTTTTATTACTTAAAGATTGTAACGACTCAACAAAATCATCAATGATATTAATATCAACTGAAGGATTTATTATGTTATAGATGTATTTTGTGGTTAAAATCTTTTTATAAAAAGTCTTTTCACTTTCATATTTAGATAAGGACTCCTCATCCTTTAGTAGTTCTTCAATTGGTTGTAATAAATCTGTTACAATTGAAGCGTTTATTTTCATAATAATATTTGGTAAATTTATTACTTTTATGGATTGATCATCATTCAAGTCTAAAGTTAGCCCTAATATACTTTCGAAATACGATAAATATTCTTTTTTAAATTTGTTATTTTCCAAAATTTTCACCTCTATGATTAATTATACAATATTTAAATGCATTTTAGCTTCATAATTAATTCCTACTCGATTTGAGATTCGCTTGGTAATATATCATTTGGGCGAAATGCTAAAACCACAGCAGTTGAATTGGTTGCTCGACGGGCTATCTCTAAATCAGCGCCATGCTCATCCTTCTGTCCAAGCCATAAAGAATCCTTTCTACTCCCTTAAATATCTTTTCGAAGTATTTCCTCAACTCGATATGAGCGCAAATTTAGAAATCGACCATCTGATTCCCTGGTCCAAGGATCTTCCGACTCATTGTTATATCCAATCTAAGAAATAGAAAATACCTTTCTGACAAAAGTCAGAAAGGTATTTTATTTGAGAAGAACAATGTGTTCATTATTTGACGCTTACGTATATATAGGTTATTACATCAGATACGTTATACCTATTCTCCTCAAAATATTTCATGTATACTCAAGCTCAAATAAAAAAGCGCCACCTTCTATGAATGAATACTCGTAAAAGAAGACCCTCATATAGAGCAGAATCTATTCAACTTGGTATACGATACTTATAAATCTATCTTAATCGAGGTGCAGCACTTTAAGATTCAGTAAAAACATCTAACACTCAATACTAAATTCACCGCATGTTCCTTCATGACAAATGATATCATCCATATGTTCCGCTAATCCTTCTGTTCCATCGCTAAACAAGAGATATACTTCTTGATCATTGATGAACCGCTCCTTCGCTTCTTCATAAGTAATTTTTTTCATTTCCCATTCCGTCCAATTAAAATCACTTTTTCCGTTGTTGTACATGTCATTCCATTCGGCCTTACTATAATGTTGATGCAAACAATTATCTGAACAGTAGTAAGCTAACCCACCTTCGATACAATACCCTTGTACTATATTCTGGTTACATTCAGTACATTTTCTCATTGCCATGGATTCCCCAACTCCTACTATTAATAAATGGACTTATTATAATGAATTTAACTCTCCATTACATCGTTAAACAAAGACGTCACATATATATTCTTCGTAACTTATTAGGTCTAATATCGCTTCAGCTATTGCCTCATTCCCTAATCTAAGTTGCCTAAGTTGCCATCCCGTAGGTCGAATTGTGAACAATAGATGTTAGAAGCTGTTTTTTGACGCCATTCGGAGATCTTAAATAGCGGCCTCTTCTGAAGAAAGTTCAGTCAAGAGCCATTCATTTAAAATGAGCAGGTCGACTTTTGAATATTTCTTGGGGGCTAAGCACTGTGTCACAAACAATGATATTAATTCAATCACTTGCCAGATTTATTGAATAATAAAGTGCTCAAACCTTTATAGGATCAGAGCTCTAAAATTTCTTAGGCACGATTGCGTTAGCACATTCACCCACTGCCCTTTATCTGAAATAGCTACTTTAAAAATCTTCCCACCCTTTAAACATGGTCAGACGGCCTTCTCGTCCATCATTCTCAAATGTATCAATCACCCGCCGTATATTCGGAACAGGTACATCGGTAAAGCTTAATCTAAATTGACCCATGATTTGATTGTACCTTTTAAAGTAAAACCATACTCTTTTTCATCACCTCCATTTTTACATCAAAAAAAGCCAACAAGATACTCTTGAAGGCTTAAATAACGTATTCATAAATTATTTTTCTACTCACCTTCAATTAGCACAAATACTCGTTGTTTGTTATTCTCGGTAGGAATATAAAGAATTTCTGTTTCTTTATATTCCAGTTTAACGACTTCATCAATAATATTATCAATTCCATCCCTCTCCTTATTTTGTTTCATATCATTTTTTACTGTGCTAAATTTTTTGTTTTCTAACTCAACTTTTTCTTTTGCTTTATTAACATCGCTTTTAGCTTTACGAGCAACAAACATCTTGATTCCAATTTCAGCTACAGTGCCCCAATCAATCGAACTAGGAATATCAGTGAATTTATCTAATGATTTTTCATATTTTTTATTTTTATAAACCAATTCGTTACTACTTCGCTGCTGTATCATTGAATAGGTCTTCTCAACTTCTAAGTCAATATTTCGATAAAAACTATTAGCATAATTTTGTTTTAATTGCCTTGTTAGTCCATTAATAATTTCTATTTGACCACCGATCTTCATTCTTGTTCCAATCTCAATTAGTTCTGCAAACAAAGATAATTTATCAGCCTCAAAAGCAATCGACATTGTGAAATAAATATCTCCATGTTTCTTTTCCTCAATTTTTTTATCAATTTTCAAGTTCAATTCACTTTCTTGTCTTTTCAAACGATAATTATATTCTTCATGAATTTCATCTGCAGTCTTTTTATAGTTCCTAATAGCAGATAAATCAGTAGTATCAACAAATTCTCTATTTGCAATTTCATACAAACCCTTTCTAGCTGCAACCAAACGCCCAATGTTTGTATCATGATGAATATTTAGAAGTTCTTCTAATTTCGCATCCATATCTTTAATTTGAGTATTAATTTTATGCAAATAATATGTTCCTGAAATAGCTGACATAGCTTGCATTCCTGCTGAAAGAATAATTGCTGGATTTACTGAAACACTTAAACCAACGTCTGCAAAGCCAGCGTGCTCGACTAAATGTCCAGACGCGTCTCGCACCATTGTTGTTGTAGTTCCATTTGCAAATTTAGACAAATTGGCGGGATTTGCAGTTGCAGAAAACAAGCCATTAGGTGCTTGTTTTGCAATTTGAGCTAATGTCATACCTTGATTAGCAACTTGTAATGCCGTCTGTGAAACGTTACCGGTTATCAATGACAAGTCAGATATAAAGACCTCATTGTATTTTTTCTTTGCTTCCAATTTATCATCAGTTACTTTTCCCAAAGAAAGCTCCCCGCATATAGGGTTAGAGAGAACAATTTCATTGATTTCATTTAAGTTATTCAACGTTTTATCTTCAGACATTTATATTATCTCCTCTGTCTTTTCATTAGATATATTATACACGGGAATCAATGAACATTTTAAACATCAATACTTCGCAAGCTTGATCGCCCACTAACCGTGTTCCTTGAATGACCTGTACTGACATTGATTTTGCGCTGACTGAACCCATCGAAATGAAGTTCCAATATCTTTCTACAATCCATTAAAATAAAAATCCCCTATACATCAATGTCATGCCAAGGATAAAATACGAAGAATATTTGCGCCGTAGCCTTTTTTGACTCGGCCAATAAACGTTACTTTTTCGATAAAGCCGAAATTCACCAGCTTTCGAATGGATCTACGTACCGTAGCATCTGATATCGACAAATACTTTGAGATGGTTTCTACTTTCAAATGTGCTACACCTGCATACTTGCATAACGACTAATTAAGGAAAGAACAGCACGATCTGTATTATTTAACTTGCTATAATTGTCGTTATAATGCTTTTGAACATGTTCATTCTCTCACTGACAATATCAAACGTTTGATACTCCGATAAATAGTACATCACTTTCTCCTATCGCAGTTGGTACATAACATAGTCCGTCTTTCAACTTATGGGTAGTGGCATATATTAGCTAACCCCTCTACACGTAAATGTCCATAGAAGCGTTCGCCTTTATATATAGGTGAAAACTATTAAATCGGATTCGTTATTCCTTTTCTCATCAAAATATTTTATGTGTACTCCATCTCAAATAAAAAAACGCCCCCTTCTACGAATGAATTCTCGTAAAAGAAGGCGCTCATATAGCGCAGAAACTATTAGTATGCTAATTCATTATCGACGAGCAGCACGTAACCGACGGAACTGAGCAATCTCTTTAAATAAGAATTGCCAGAATGCAAATGATGCTAGCAACAAGAAACCAAACTTCCACCCTTGTCCCCACTCATTGAAATACACATAATAACTCATCGATGCAAATACCACCGTATAGAAAATAATTCCCCACAACAACGACTCCTGCTTTACATAAAACTTTATCGCAAATAATAACACGCAAACGCCTAGTAACATCCATTTTAACGTATCGAAGTCCATGTCAAACCCCCTGGTTCCATCGCTTCAAAAGATATTTTGAAAGACTATCTGAAGTTTTTAACGAGATGACTGTACTCTTTTTTATATTTAACCCAACACCCTTCTTGTTTAGCCCACTGAGTAACATTTCTATCCTCAGCAGATACTCTTAAATAATTCAAGGTGTTTTCGGCAGTCAACCTAATCACATCATCCCAAACACTAGACAAATTCTGTTTCTCCCAAACCTCTATAAGTTTAATATCATCCTTGAAAGTTTCAGAGAAAATAGCTGAAGTATAATAAATCACATTGGCTCTGTACCCTTTCAACTTCATATTAGATACAATTTCCGTGATTTTTTTTGTTATTATTATCAATGCAACAAAATCCTTATATTTACCAGTAGATAAGCTTTTTCTTTCCTCATTGCTGTCTAAGTCTGTTTTCCAGTAAATTTCGTAATAATCCATAAACGCTTTAAATGCAGCTTCTCCGCCTTTACTTGAAATATGAGGAAAACCATACCAAGCCATTGTGAACTTTGCAAGGTCTACTTTAGATATAACAAGTGAACTAGGATTTTGTTTTTTAAAATCATTTTGTTCCTTTCCTTTTTTTCTTCGATTTACATCAACAAGATATTGACCTCTTGCTCTCTCAAAATACCATTTAGTATCTGCTTTTCTTCCATCTTGTGATGGGATCCAAGTATTACGGGATAACGATTCAATTTCAGACATAAATCTAGTATTTGCTAGTAAATCTGATTTGTTGATTTTATTCTGTGTATTAGCATATTCAGAAATTCGGGCTACCATTTCATCTTCCATAAGGTGCTTATCTTTTTCATTATCAGAATCAACCTGTAAAATAGTCAGTTTTGCCTGTACAAAAACGTCATTTAGATTAACTCCATCTTTGTAAGCTCTATGGATTGAAGCTGTAGTTTGACCTCCATTTACTATTTGCCATCCGTGTAGACCATTTATTTTAAATAAATTAACACCTTCTGAAATTTTTTCAATGTCTCCATTTGTTGCAACAGAAGATATCCCATTATTATATGCCACAAACATTTGCTTTTCGTTAGGGTTTTTCAATGTATCTCTAATCCCCTTGTTGGTGGCACCCCTGGCCTGTAAAAATGACCTAACATTTCTTTCAACTAATTTTGGACCCCAAAAATCATATACCTTAGCTAAAAGCGTAGCAGGAATGAAACCAATGTAACAGTCAAAATTATCTTTAACCCCTCCATTTAGAGGATCGGGTACAAACATCATTTCAAATGTTTCTCCAAATTGCTTTTCAAAATTTATGTATGCTATTTCAGCTCCAAGTTCCGCCGAATGGATTTGATATACTCTTTCGATATCCCAAACATGAACATTAACATTTTTATATTTTGGGATTTTAATTTCTACTTGTTTATTCGAGTTATAATACCTATTTGTCATAATGTAGATATTAATAGTATCAATAGGATTATTGACGATGATATTAGCTAATTCGAATGTTTGTTGTGATTTGTCAACAACCTGAATAATTTCTTCAACATTTGTGATAAATCTTTTAATTTGATTTGCTGTGGCTATTAACTCAGACATATTAATACTTAATAAACTTTCGTTGTCTTGATCTGAATGATAATCAACTACATACATGTCTAATGATTTTCCATCTTCATTTATAGAATAGGCATTTACTAAAATGTTTTTATTCGAATTTATGTATGCAGGATTTAATATTTCTGGATCTGTTTCAGGCTCAAGATATTCTAAAATTTTTTCCAAGAAAGCAATTTGGTAACTAGCTTTCTCAAACATTTTTTCATTTACTTCAGTTAAGAGTATTTCCAAAAATTCTTGCTCTTTTTGTTTTTCAAGCACATTACCCCTCCTATCTATATATCAGTTATTCTATAAGCGACTTCTTCTTCTAATAAGTATTGTTCACATGCTTTTAAATTAATATTATAACTAACATTTGAGATTACAGAGTTAAATGTTTCAGGCGTTATTCTTGGAAAACCTTCTTTGACTTCATACAATTCAACAGAATTCACTTCATAAAGAATACTGTCATATTCCCCATCTCTATATCCAACTTGTATTAAATATTCATTAAATTGTAGAAGTAAATCTTGAGATATCGGTCCAATTTGTTCTCTTACATAATTAATCATTTCATCTAATGTATAACCAAAACTTTTACTTTTTTCTATAAAACACACATATAACAAAATGCGATTTATTGATTTATTTAACATAAGTTGATGTTCACTTGATATTTTAACGGATTTATTTATCTTTAGTTTTGTTGTCTTTATTTCAATTGCACTATTACTATGAAGAAAATCAATTTTGTTACTAAGTGGCCCTTCCCAATTGTTTATTATTATTGGTAGATGATTCGGATCATATTCTATACATTTCTTAATAAAATAAACTTCACCAAACAAACCCTGCTGCTGTTCTTCATTTAATTTTTTAAATCCACCTCTAGAAAAAAAGGTTTTCCATTTTTCTAAAGTTTTGAACAACAAAACGTATAAACTTTCCTCATTTTCTTTTAATTGTAAGGTTTCAAATATATTTTGTAGAATAAATTGGAATATTTCTTCATCTTGATCAACTTCTTGTTTTAATATTATATAAAATTGGTTTGAGTATGGTCCGATTTTATCTCTGTATTCAAATTTTAACGAAAGTCCTTTCCATTGAGGCAAAATATTAATCTGATCCCTATTTAGGGGATCTTTACCTAGCAAAATTATAAAGATTTTCTCTAAACTTTTTGGTTCTATTCCTGCGAAAATTTTTACTGGGCTTACAGAAATTAATCGTAAAATTGTAGACTTTTCTTCTTCTGGCTTTATTACTTCATTTATCATTTCTTCATACTCTTTTTTTAATAAAACCATTTTAAATCCCTACCTTTATATAGTTTTATTTATTAAATATATACCATCGTCATCTATATGGGATTTGGGAAATGATAATGCTATACCAATTGGAAAAAGCTTCTCATTAAATTCAACATTAACTTTTTTAAATATTTCAACGTTAGGGTTTAATGGATATATTAATAACAAACCTTCAGATGGCTCTCGTTTAGCTCTTTTTTGTACTTTGTTCATTTTTGTATTAATCTTGCTTGGATCTATATCAATAAATTCTTGATTACCGGCAACTATTGCTTTAATATCCAAAGCGCCATTATCTTTCCAAGTCAGATGAGCATTTTCACCACGCATGACTGTATTAATATTTTGAAATTCGCCTAAATTTATTTTATGGTTTTGTACATTATTGTTTCTTGAAGATCCTTCAACAATTGCAATAGTCCAATTAGATAGCTCGTTTTTCTGGTTCACTATTTGAATATAATTAGCAATTTGGGCTGATTGAACTTTTGTTGCTTGACTACTTGTCTGATAGCTATATAAAAAATTGATAATGTCAATAAAGCTTATATTTCGTGCGATATGATATTTGGTTTCATTGTCGGCAAATGTTTCAAATTGTTTATTGTCAATTAGATTAACAGTAGCTTGGACATTCTTTTGATAAAATTCTTTATTCACATCAAATAGTCGTGTTTGTTGTAAACTTGCTTCTAATCTAATATTATACTTAGCAGCATTTTGCATTTTTAAAACACTCGTCAGTTTCATAGTTTCGTGACTTAACATTCTAATCGCATACTCTTTAGGGGTTTTGCTTGATCTAGATAAAAATTCAAATTCTTCCCGTATTTTCACCATAGCAATTGCTAAATCTTCAAAATTCTTTGCTATGTTCTCAGTAGTATATATCCTACACAAGTCAATATATCCTTTGCGATATCCGAACCATCGCCCCATTTGCATTAATGTATCATACATAACAGTATTTCTTGTGTAATAGGTTATTGTTAAACCTTCTAAAGTTAATCCTCTTGATAATTTATCTCCACCAATTGCTATTACATTTAGTCCCCTATCATAACTAAAGTAATCTAGTGAATCTTTACTATCTCCATTTATCCCCAAAATCTGTATAGACTCAATAACCTTTTTAATTTCTGATAGGACTTCTTTCCACGAGAAAAGTTCGATGTTATTATCCCATTCGCTAGAAGTAGGATTAATCTCATTGTTAAAAATTCTTTTCATTTTAATGATTTCCAGACTTTTGTTGTCATTGAGAATTGAATCTTTAACGTTTTCAAATTCCTTAGCAATTACATCTCTAACCTGATTTTGCACTCCCTTTAACCTGGAAAGGTGAATTAGCATAGAATTATGTTTTTTTGATTGACCACGTAAATTACGAATTCCAATAGTAATAATAAAATTCAAAATTGCATTATGCATACTTTCTGGAACTTTTTTAAAAGATATTGCATCCTCAGTTTTTTTAATTGAACCTAATAAAGTGTTCTCCGATGTGGAAATATATTTTATTAAGCTTGGCTTTCGATAATCTGCATCCTCGTAAACATTAAAAAATTCCTCTGGACCACAATAATCCATTGGTTTTGGTAAACCCACTAAAAAATCTTTAGGATATAGATCGTTTCCTCCCTTTTCATGGTTTGCTTCAGAGTCAATTAATAAGTTCGCGAAGGGGGTAGCTGTGTACCCAACATAATTTCTCCTAGGAAAAACTTCCATAAGTCTTCGTATTAAAAGATTAATTGTTTTTGGATCTTCTTCTTTTGATTGTTTCGCAGTATTAACCGATGCTTGATCCGCTTCATCATCGATAATTAACACTGGAACGTCTAAGTTATTCAATTTTTTTTGATTTATTAGCTGATCTATTAATGCTTCTAAAACGGTTTTGTTTTTCTTTACCACCATTAAAGTCATATTATCTAAGTGTGTTACTCTAATTGAAGCTTTGGACACATCTCTGTCTTCAGTAGTCCACATACCAACAATTTTACCTTTTTTATTTCCCACAATCTCTGAAACGCCAGTTTTTTTCCCATTGTTTAACCGTATACCAACAACTTCTTCTTCTAATCTGATCTGAGTTTGTTGTCTTAAATCATTATGTATACCTGCTAGAACAATTATTAATTTATAACCACTATCAAAAGCTTTATTAATCAATCCAGTAAAATTTGCAGTCTTTCCAGATTGAACATAACCAAGAACAAGTCCTCTTTTATCAAAAGGATTATTATCATTAGGATTTCCAAGGAATGACATTATTTTATCTGTTGTAACATCAATTGAATTTAATATTTCAATATCCCATTTTTTCTTTTCTATGAGGTAATTTTTGTATCTGTTCCAGAAAAAGAATGTGATTTTTTTTGTAGGGTTGTACCAATCTTCAATTGCTTTATCATGTAGTGAGAATACTGTATTATCGAAATCAAAAGAAATTTTATTTTCTAAATAAATTCTGCCTTTTAGATCCTCTTTCTCTTCTTCAGTTAAAAGATCCAGGGAGAAGACACTTAATATATCTGAGTAAGCTTGTTCTGCTGCTTTTTGTTTACTAACTTTTTTCAAAAGTTTTACTTCTAAAATTGTACGGAAAACCTGCGCTACTTGTTGATAGTCATAATTCATCTATTATCCCTCCCTCAATTAATATTTTCGCAATAGTACTTTCATTAATATTCTCAAAACCTGATGTTGCAATTATGACACTAATCATATCTTCTTTATTTTTAACAACTTTTTGAACTATCAATATTTTTATATATCTCAAAAGGATTTCTTTTTGATTTTCATCTACTTCTTGTGTTTCTTCGTCGTGAGTATTAGGAACGGCTGAGATGTTTACAGGTGAACCAAGTTCAATTAATTTAATTAATGTATTCAACTTTGTAGCTTGCTCACTTGTGATTTCATTTAATAAATCTAAAATTATTGAATGACTTTTATTAATAATAAATTTTGGTCCATGGTTCTTTCCAGAGTTTTCCCATGTATTTAGATTACCTTGAATTCTTCCTTTTTTTATTGATGTTTGAGTCCTAAAATAAAAAATTTCTTTCGAAATATCTCTGGCTCTATTTGCTATCATTTGCACGAATTCTTTTGAAGATTCAGGAAGTGTTAGGGACGATTTTTTTACATCTACTTGCCAATCCTCATCAGCTTCATTAGTTATATCAATACGAACTCGTGCTAATTGTGAAGAATCGTCTTTTGGAAATAGATTTAACCAATCTCCGTAATATAGGAGTCTATTTTCTCTATAAATATAAAAACCTTGTCTTTCTCTCCAAGGTTTCCCATCACTTGCACTATTATATTCTAATTTATTAAAGTTATTTGGATGAGGAAGTATATAGTATTTAATTATAACTTTATGTCCGGGATTTTTTAAAACCATTTCTTCTCCCTCAATTATTGATGGATGGCTTTTAAGAAATGGATCCCACCCCTCAATTTTGTTATCATTTAGATAAATTTTAATACCTCTATTTAGAATTATAGAATGAAAGACCAAGTCTAAATGTTTCCTTATTCTATTAACTTTCGCATTATAATTTTTTAGGCTTATTTTCTTTTTTTCTATATTCATAAATCTATCTAATTGATCAATAACTACGACTGTCCCATCTTCTCCCTTGAGTTGGTCAGTCATCAATTCTTTTATTTCATTGGGTACTTTGGAAAACAAGTTCCATTCATTACATTTAGCTACATAATCTAGATCCCAAGATCTTTCATTAATTAATCCATTTTTTCTTGTAAGCACACTCAATCTTTTCCCTAAAGAAAATGATGCTGTTTTTAAACCCATTCCAAATCTTCCTAGTTCCGAATAACTTCTTTTACTTCTTGCATCTTTAGACCCTATATTCATAGCTTGTTGTAAAGTATCTTCATCCATTCCTGTACCATTATCAGAGATCATGATATAGCCATTCAGATATTCGAATTTGAATTCAATATCTATCCTAGTTGCTTTTGCGTCAATACAGTTATCCACTAGATCTGCAATGGCTGTATTTCCTGTATATCCAATGGCTCTAAGTGCCTGAATTACTGGTGCTGCCGATGGCTGTGTTAGTATTACTTCCATAGATTTTCATCCTCATTATTTAATTCATTAATTAATGGTTGTTTGGGTGTTAGATTTAGAGAGAATAATATTGATTCTGCTACCGCTCTGGCTAATAGAGGTGGAACTGCATTCCCAATCTGCTGATACTGTTGATCCTTTGAACCTAAAAAAATGTAATTATCTTTGAAAGATTGTAATCTTGCAGCTTCTCTAATACTAATTGCTCTAGCCTTACTTGGATGACTCCACATTGATTTCCTTACATTAACAACTGTCGGTGATGGCAATTCATAATTTAGGCGTAGATAAATAGTATTTTGAGTTCTTGAAATATCTGAATAAGTAGATTTCAAATCATCATTGAGACTATGGAAATTTTTTCCCTTAATATCTCGAATTTTCTTAAATCTCAATAAACTTAAGTCGGAACTTTTCGTATTGAAATGGTTAAATATTTTACTGTCCTTATTATCATGTCTATAGTAATTTAATAAACGACTTCGAAAACCCTTTGGTTTTGCGTAAAGAACCCCCTCAACCTGGTTAATATCGTTTATTGGAGTTAAGTCTTCTAAATCACCTATTGCGTCTCTTACAGTAGAGGATTCTTCAAAATCAAATTCTTTAGGTAATTTTATTTTATTTTTAATTTCTTTATTTTTTAGTCCTATTAATATAAATCTCCTTCTCTTTTGAGGTACTCCATAATCTGCAGAATTAATTACATTCATATCAATTTTATATCCTTTAAACTCTAATGCGATTTTCAAATAATCTACTACGTTATATGAATACACTTTTGCTATAACACTAGTTAATTCTTTTTTTGATTTTATTTGAATCTCATAAATTATCGCTTCATCATCTAATTCTTTTTTATGTAACAATAATAAATTCATTTCTTGAAAGAGTAAAAAACATTCAATCTCTTCTTTTTTAATTTCAATACTTTTATATACTTTTTCTAAAATTAATTTCATGTCATTAATTAGGGGAATAAAAAAATCCGCCCAACCATTATTATTTTGGTTTTCATACAATTCTAATGTGCTGATTAATTTCAAAATATCTGATTTGGTCGTTTTTGAAGCTTCTAATTTATTCTTCGAAATTTCTTTAAACATAACTCTTAATCTAGCTACTAACTGTTTTTCCATAACAATTGGATTTGGCCATAAATCCCTATTATTAATGTGATTCGAAAATTCTTTTAGTAAATCTTCATTAATATCAATAAGGGTAATAAAATCTTCTTTAAGTATTTCTTTTTTTATTAATTCCTCTTTTGCCATTCCGGATATTTCCATTATATGTTCCATTGAACTGTATATAAATTTTGTTTGCTTTATATGCTTAGTGATAAAAAATTTATGCACTTTAGATTTAATAGATGGAACATTTTCCATTACAAACCCTAATGGATCTATCTCATCTATTGCTCTATAAAATTCTTTAACCATTTGATTATTACCAGAAATTAAAAAGTTTTTTTGTCTATTGGCATTTGAAAAACCTTGACATGGAGGACCACCAATTACTAAAAGATTTTTTGAATCTATGTTATTCTTTTCTACCCACTCTTTAAAATTTATTTGAGTAATATCACTTTTATCACATTTTTCCGGTTTAATAATTATTTCACTATTATTATTATGATTTTCAATAAATGTCTTCACTGCTGCTTCATTAATCTCCACAGCGCCTATTGTTTTAAATCTTCCGGTTTGTTCAAATCCATTACTTAAACCACCTGCTCCAGCAAATAAATCTAATATATTTATTTTACTATCTATCGATACCATGATTTCATCTCCCATTAACTCTATAGCTCTTTAATCTAATAATTATAGCAGCAATAATTGGATTTATAAAACATGGTGAATTACAATGTTTAATTCTTGCAATTATAAATCGTGTTTAATGTCATTAACTATTTTTTTTTAAGAATTCTACTTGTTCTTCTGATCTCAATAAATTAAATTGGTAAAATAATTTTTCTGCATTTCCACTTATTATTCCTAATGAATAGGGTGCCACAGTGACCATCAGATGTCTTTTCTTTTATCATTCTAAAACCCAGTATTTTACATTTTCCAGTAACTATTCTATGTATTATTCCTTGTACATAGGTTTTTTATTCTTTTAATTCAATTTCTATTTCCATGATTTGATTAATCTCTTTAATTATATCTTTGCTAAGTTGTATAGATTGACTTACCTTTCCTTTAATAGCTCTTTCATCAGAACCAAAAGTATTAATTTGAATATAGGTTTCACCATTGTTAAATAATAAGTTGTATGTTGCTTCAACTTCATTGTGAAGTCTTGCATTTCGGGTTTCTTTCGTAATCTTATTTATCAGAGCCATAAAAACTCTCCACCTCTCATATTCTGGTATTTTTAGTATAACGTATCTATTTTGTAAGATCCTTATTTCATTGATAATTCTATAAAATAACCTACTTCTTACGAAAGGTGACTATCTTGAGTATTAATAAAAACGACCGAAATTGTATCTTCGGTCGTTCCGTGTATGGAAAATAGGTGACGATTCTTTTTTGGCCCAAAACGCTTTACTACGTGTGAACAAGAGAAAACTGGGTCAAGTGGAAGAGACATGATGGACATAAAATAAAATCGCTACTGCCACTCATAAAGCTAGTAGTAATAGGATGTCAGTGCGCGAAAAGCGCACGGACATCCTATTTTTTCGTACTTTAAACTGACAAATGCGAACCCATTTAAAGTCCGAAGTGTCTCTGGAACTTGGCGCATCTTCCCGTTTTTCATTCGTTTATTATGGTCAATGAGATATTAATTGTGCCTACTGTGACTTGATTCTTTCCTTTGGGTGCTCAATTTATTCATTATCTAGTGGCTTATGTGTTAGAGGAAGTTCGTGAAGGATAAAATATCCGTGAAAATTATATCCCTTTAATAATGACCTCTTTAGTAATTGTCTAAAGGGGTCTTTTATTTTCACTAAACGTTAAGCTATAACAAAAACACCGACAAGTTCATCAAGTGGTAGTTGGTGGATGCCGTATGGGTCTTCGTAGCGTAGGTATTGGTTGTTGGCTTGTTTGATA
>JGI24024J18818_10000384_pt1 | contig 16329 bp, 12 predicted proteins | sample Cruoilmetagenom2_FD_18818 | JGI IMG/M metagenome (IMG submission 18818) | reverse complement strand
CATATAGACACACTGTGGATGGGGTATTTTAATCCTTTTTACCATAAAGGCATGGAGAGCTTCATCTCAGAAGCAAAGAAAGCCGGAGTGAACGGTTTCATCATCCCGGATCTTCCTTTGGAAGAAGCAAAACCGTACAAACCAGCCGTAGAAGCTGCAGGACTGAACCTTATAGACTTCATCGCTCCTACAGACTCCAAAGCACGTATAGAAGAGATAGTCACAGAGGCACAAAAGTTCATCTATCTTGTAGCCTATGCAGGTATCACAGGTTCTGGACAGAGTGAAGATCTACAGCCTATTATCACAGATATTAAAACATTTACAGAAACTCCTGTCTATGTAGGCTTTGGTGTAGATGAAAATACAGCCAGAGAGAAAGCCAAAGGCGTTGACGGAGTCATCGTAGGTTCTGCTTTTGTCAAAGTCTTACTCGATGAAAGTTTGAGCTACAGCGAGAAGATCACTAAGATCTCTGCTATTGCCAGAGAGATAAAAGAAAAGATCAATAGTTAAAGGAGCATACAATGGATGAAGGTATCAAACTAGGAATTATCTTTCTTGTTCTTTCTGTCATTATCATCGGTGGCGGATATTATTATTTCACAAAAATAATGCAAAAATAGTAAGCTTTCTTAATACTATTACCTATCAGAGTCCCCCCTTAATTAATTTAAAGTATAATACTTTCAATTATAAACAAGGTATTATTTAATGGAACACTTTATATGGAATGTCAATCCCATACTCTTAAAACTAGGACCTTTAGAGCTTCGCTGGTATGGTCTGCTTTTTGTAGGTTCATTTTTTCTTGGACTGATGATCCTGACCAAAATATACAAACATGAAGATAAAGACCCTGAGGTACTTGACAACCTGCTTATCTACCTCATGATAGGTGCAGTACTTGGATCACGCCTGGTGCATTGTTTCTTTTATGAACCGAACTTTTATCTCTCCCACCCTCTGGAAATACTGAAAGTATGGAAAGGCGGACTTGCCAGTCATGGTGGTCTTGCGGGTGTACTGATCGCACTCTATGTCTTTGCAAAACGCTATAACACACCCTACATGTGGCTACTCTCCCGTGTAGCAATCCCCGGTACACTCACGGCAGCTTTTGTACGTTTTGGTAACCTCTTCAACTCTGAAATACTCGGTCTGCCAAGTGACAAACCCTGGGCCATCATCTTTCAACGTGTGGATATGGTACCCAGACACCCGGTGCAACTCTATGAAGCATTTTCCTACCTCATCATTTTACTGCTTTTGGTAGCCATTTATCGCAAAGTGACCCCTGCATTTGCAACGAAGATACTTCCTGGTGTATTTTTAGTGACACTTTTTACTGCACGTTTCTTTCTGGAATATACTAAAACAAGACAGGCAGCCTATACTACTGACCTTCCTTTCACCACAGGACAAATGTTAAGCGTACCTTATATAATATTGGGTATCTTATGGATAATATGGGCATTCAAAAGTACTTCAAGGGATACCAAACATGACAAAGCCTCTCATCGTTAACTACGCACTGGGTATTGACATAGGTTCAACTACTGTAAAGTACGTACTTTGTGATGAGCACTTTAACATCATTGAAAAAGCCTATACGGCGCATGACACCAAACAGGCTCCAACACTTTTAAGACTCCTTCAGGAACTCTCTCTTGCACATCCGGATGCTTACAGTAAAATAAACAAAGTCTATATCACCGGGTCAGGAGCTTCACGTATCGCTCCGACTATCAATGCACGTTTTGTGCAAGAAGTGAATGCTGTGGTGCTTGCTGTTGAACAACTACATCCTGACGTACGTGCAGTCATAGAACTCGGTGGGCAGGATGCGAAGATCATCCACTTCAAAGAGAGTGAAGACGGTAAAAGATCTGTCCTTACCTCTATGAATGACAAATGTGCCTCAGGGACAGGCGCCACCATAGAAAAGTGTACGATGAAAGTAGGCATGGAGAGTGAAGATATTCAAAAACTCACCTTTGAAACAGACAAACTGCATCATGTCGCAGCAAAATGCGGCGTATTTGCAGAGACAGACATCGTAAACCTGGTCAAAACCTCTGTACCCTCTCATGAGATCATGAACTCATTGGCCGATGCCATCGTAATGCAAAACCTTACGGTACTCACACGCGGTAATACACTGATGCCTAAAGTTTTACTTCTTGGGGGTCCCAATACCTACCTGCCCTTCCTTCAAGAGTGTTGGCGTATGCGCATCACTGAACTTTGGGATGAACGCAATGTCTTGTATGACAAAGAAAAGATAAATGAACTCATCATCGTTCCTGACAATGCCCAGTATTATGCCGCTTTGGGTGCTGTTATCTTTGGTGAGGGAGAAGCAAACAATGACAAGACATTTACCGGACTCATACAGCTTAAAACACTGGTCGATACGGGAGGTGTTACCCAAAATGACAATAACGATGCCCCCCTGGTCTCCTCTCCGGAAGAATTACAAGCATTTAAAGATGCCTATACCATAGAAGATTTTGTGCCTCCTGTACTGACACAGAAAACCACTTGTTTTTTAGGTATAGACGGAGGCTCAACTTCTTCAAAAGCTGTCTTGTGTGATAATAAGGGAGAATTGCTTTTAAAAGTCTATCAACTCTCAAAAGGGAACCCCATAGAAGACACCCTTGATCTGCTTAACAAGATCCAAGAACAGGACCCACACAACTTTTATGACGTGCAGGGTTTAGGTGTCACCGGTTACGCAGCAGAAGTACTGGGTGGTGCGCTCAATGCCGATGCGAACATCATCGAGACCATCGCCCATATGAAATCTGCGCAAAAAGCGTTTGGAGAGAATATCAATGTCATTTGTGACATTGGAGGGCAGGACATCAAAGTGTTGTTTATGGAAAATGGTATGATGAAGAATTTTCGTCTCTCCAACCAGTGTTCAGCAGGTAACGGAACCCTGCTTCAGAGTATGGCAAAACAGTTTGGTGTACCCGTAGAAGGATTTGCAGACATTGCCTTTGCCGCAAAACAAGCCCCACTCTTTAACTATGGCTGTGCCGTATTTTTAGACACAGACAGAGTGAACTTCCAGAAAGAAGGCTACAGTAAAGAAGAACTCTTTGCCGGTATTTCAAAAGTATTGCCCAAAAATGTTTGGCAATATGTGGTTCAAGCACCTAACTTAGCCGCATTTGGTGATCATTTTGTACTGCAGGGGGGAACACAATACAACCAGGCAGCACTCAAAGCACAGGTAGATTACATCAAAGAGAAAGTACCGTATGCCAGAGTAGACGTTCACCCTCATCCTGGTGAAGCAGGTGCCTATGGTGCAGCTATAGAAGCCAAAGACATAGTACTACAAAGAGGTTATGCCACCTTTGTAGGGATGCAGGAAGCTTTGCAAATGACCTACACATCCAAAACGGATGAAAGTACCCGTTGTCACTTCTGCAGCATCAACTGTTCCCGTACCTTCATAGACACACAAACACCTTCCTCTGACTCTGTACGTTATATCGCAGGATTCTCTTGTGAAGAAGGCACTGTTGAGTCACATGAAGCACTCAAAACACTCAAAGAGAGCAGAAAAGCGTTACAACAAAATATACCCAACCTTGTCAAAAAAGAATCCATGTCACTCTTTGCTCCTACCTATGCACTGGAAACAAAACCTACTGCCGCTACACAGATCAAAGAACAACAAGTCAAAGTTACGCTTGGGGGCTGGGGTCCAACATTACGAAAANAAGTCCACAGAGACTTTATATTCAGCACCGAAGAAAACAAAAATTANAGAAAAAACCTGACTATAGCCATACCAAAAGTACTTAATATNTACTCCCTGGCACCTTTTCTGCGTACTTATCTCGAAGCACTTGACCTTAGTCCTATGAACATACAGTTTTCAGGGTTTTCCAATGAAGATATGTTCCTGGAAGGGGCTAAATATGGTTCTGTAGATTCCTGCTACCCGGCCAAAGTGGCACAGTCTCATGTCTATTCACTTATGTACAATAGAAAGTTTGCCAAAAAACACTTTGACCATCTGTGGTTCCCTGCCGTGACAGAACTGCCAGGCTATGTCAAACATACTATGGGTCAAACTTCTTGTCCTATCATTTCGGGTACTCCAAAAGTGGTTTATTCTGCCTTTACCAAAGAGAGGAACCTCTTTGAAGAAAAAGGCATAGACTACGTAGAAGACCCTCTCAATTTTGATGACCGTGACTTACTGAAAAAACAACTTTTTCATACCTGGGGAGAAAAACTTCGCATCACTGAAGATGAAAACAACTGGGCTGTAACACAGGCATGGAAAGCCTTAGATAAAAATGATGCGGACATTATGGAAGAAGGACGCACCATCCTGGATGATGCCGTAGCCAATGATGAAATAGTCATCTTGCTGCTAGGACGACCTTACCACTCAGATCCGGGTATGAACCATGAAGTGCTGGATGAATTTCAGTCTTTAGGCTTTAAAACCATCTCTATGCGTGCGATCCCTAAAGATGAAGCATATCTGATGCAGTATTTTAAAGACGATGTCTCATGTGGACATGTAGAGTCACCTTATGACATACGTGATGTCTGGGCAGAGAACTTTTCTACCAACTCTGCACAAAAAGTATGGGCAGCCAAATTTGCAGCACGTCATCCAAATGTAGCAGTACTTGATCTCTCTTCTTTTAAGTGTGGGCATGATGCACCGACCTACTCCATCATCGATAAGATCATTGGGGCAAGCCGTACGCCACACTTGACCCTGCATGACATAGATGCGAATAAGCCTGGTGGTTCTATCAAGATACGAGTGAAGACTTTTGCTTATACTTTGGAGCAGTATAAGCAAAGGCTTGTCAATAGAAATCGTGGGTTTGATTTATCCAGCAATAAAAGAGAGGAAGTTTTTGTATGAAAATTTTAGAAAATAAACGTGTAGGGTGGGTTTTCCAACCCACCATGGTGGGTTGGAAAACCCACCCTACAAAATACAACCTAAACTCCCCAAAAGGTACCCTATGAGCATTACCTGTAATTCCATAAAAATGACAGATAAAAACGGTGATTTAAATTTTATAAATCAAAATGCCACCCAATGGAGAGATATCCCGAAAAAACCCATACACTATGCACCGAAAGAAGAGACCATTATGCTCTCAGGCGGTCTCACTATACTGCAAGACCAACTCATAGAAGCCGCCTTGCGATCCATGGGTGAAAACTACATTTCCATGCCCAACCCAAATTTTGAATCCTTTCAAACAGGTAAAGCTTACGGGAACAGAGGACAGTGTAACCCTACATACTTCACCGTTGGGAACCTTGTCAAATACTTACAGAATCTTCGTGATGAAAAAGGGCTGAGCAGCGAGGAGATCGTAGAAAAATATGTTTATATCACGGCAGGCGGTTGTGGTCCCTGCCGTTTTGGTATGTATATTACGGAGTATAAAAAAGCATTAAGAGATGCCGGTTTTGAGGGCTTCCGTATTACCTCTTTTGAACATGACAAAGGTATTTTTCAGGGAGATGACATTGATGACGGGATCTTAAACTTTACGCCTAAGTTTTTTATCACGCTGATCAAGTCTGTCATTATCGGTGACATTATCAATCTGCTTGGTTATAAAATGCGTCCTTATGAAGTAAACACAGGCTCTGTGGATGCCGCCATGGAAACATGTAAAAACCTTGTTGCCAACGCATTCCTGGAAAAGAAAAATCTGATACGCACTTTATGGAAATGCCGTGCGCTCTTGGAAAAAATAGAACTTGATCGTCTACAGCCTAAAGCCAAAGTGATGGTCATGGGAGAATTCTGGGCAGCCATGACAGAAGGTGACGGAAATTACAACCTGCATCGATTTTTAGAAGCTGAAGGGGCGGAGTGTATACCCCAACCTATCATTAACCGTCTCATGTTAAGTCTCTGGGAAGCAGAACGTGATGTACTTAAAAGAGAATCCTTACAGGTAGAGGGTGCAAAAAAAGTAGACTTTTCCTCTGTCAAAACCAGAGCACTCATCCGCATAGGTAAAATGGCGATCAAAACACATTTTACGCTTTATGCCAAAGCCATAGGCTTGCATCACTATGAAATACCGGATATGGACAAACTCGCTCGTTTGGGTGAAGAGTATTATACCCTTGACTGTGAAGGAGGAGAAGGACATCTCGAAGTGGCTCACCTCATCGAATCTGTCAAAGAGAATAGTTCACACCTTGTAATCTCAGTGAAACCTTTTGGATGTATGCCCTCTTCTGCCGTCTCTGATGGTATTCAGTCACTGGTCACCAGCCGTTTTCCCCAAGCCAATTTTCTTGCTATAGAGACCTCAGGAGAAGGTGCAGCAAACTTCTATTCCCGTGTACAGATGGCGCTTTTTAAAGCCAAACAAAGTGCCAAAGAAGAATTTGAAGATTTGGATATGCCCGATACTATGCCTGACAAAATACACAACTACCTCTATCAGCCACACAATGAAAAAGCAGGCACAGCTGCCCAGTTGATCGAAAGTTTAACCCAGTAGCTCTTTGGATTGTGCCAGGAGCACTACTCTCATCTCTTTACTGCTAAGTGGTTTGCTGTAATAATATCCTTGCACATTACGACAGCCATGAGAAAGTAGAAAATCTTTTTGTGCTTTACTCTCTACACCCTCTGCGATCACTTTCAAACGAAGACTCTCTGCAAGTGCTATCATTGTATTGACGATGACAATGGCATCCTCATTATGGGGGATATCTGTTATGAATGATTTATCGATCTTCAGGGTATCAATAGGCAAACGTTTTAAATGGGATAAAGAAGAATACCCTGTTCCAAAATCATCGATCGCAATGGAAATACCCAAACGATGTAAAGTCTCTAAGATCCCAATCACTTTTTCAGGATTTTTCATTACTTCAGTTTCTATGATTTCGATTTCAAGGCATTCTGGGTTAAGATCATACGTTTTAAAATTCTTTTTTATCTCATCTATAAAACTTGGATATTCCAGCTGTGTCATACCCACATTTAATGCTAAAACCCCAGGATCCAACCCTTCTGCATACCAAAGAGAGATCTCACGCATTGCTGTTTGCATCACCCAAAGATCAAGCTCATTGATCAAACCGGTTTTTTCTGCCAAAGGGAGGAACATATCTGGTGACAAAATACCGACGATCGGATGCTGCCACCGTACCAATGCTTCCACACCTACAATTTTTTCACTCTCTAAATCGATCTGTGGTTGATAATATACTTCAAAATCTTTATTTTTTATCCCTTCACGCAGATCCCTTTCTATCATAACATCTTCATAGGCTATATCTGTCATTTCACTTGCATAGAACTGAAAGTTGTTACCTCCTTCTTCTTTTGCTTTATACATTGCGGTATCAGCATACTTTAAAAGATTCGAAGCGGTGAGATCATCTACAGGATAACGACTGATACCTATACTTGCACTAGAGTACAATGTATGCTCAGCGATAGCAATAGGATCATCAAGGATCTTGAGAATGCGCCCGGCCTCTGCTAAAATATCTTCATACTGTTCGATATCACGCATCATCAGTAAAAATTCATCTCCCCCCAAACGGGCAACCATATCCCCTTTGCGTATATTTCTCTTAAGCCGTTCTCCTACAATATGGATCATCTTGTCCCCGACATCATGTCCCAAGGAATCATTGATCTTTTTAAATCGATCCAGATCGATGAACAAAATGGCCAGCTCTTTCTCCATTTTAGCAGATTCACTCAGCCCTTTCTCCAGCTCTTTCATAAAGAGTGTACGGTTTGCCAGGCCGGTAAGATCATCATGGTTCGCCTGATAATAGAGTATATTTTTTTGGCGAGAGAGTTCGATCTCCATCTCTTTTTTATGGGAAATATCTCTACAGACCACATAAAAGATATCTTTCCCATTCACTTCCATACGTGTAAGCATCACATCTGTCCAAAAGGTCGCGCCCGTTGTTTTTTTAAATACAAATTCAAACTGACAACTTCCTTCTCTTGTGGCCCTCCGTTTCATCTCTTTTAATTTTCGAAAAGAGTGGGATGCATCAGGTTGTCGTTTGGGGAAAATTTGCAGAGGCCTCGCAGTTAAAAAATCTTCTTCTGAATCATAGGCAAACATATCAAGCATTTTTTGATTACACTGGGTAAATCTGTCATGCTCTATGAGGATAATGCCATCCGGGGATTTTTCAAACAGTGTTTCAAATCTGCTTTTTGCCTGCTGCAGTGCTTCCTGTTCCATAGCTTCATGACTTGTCATATTGACCAAATGGATCAAAGCATTGATAGGTGTACTCGTCACTTGGGGCTCAGAAAGAATAAGCTCAGAGTTTTGCAGTGATACACTGTCAATTTCACTAAGAGAAATAATGGTCATAGATTGATTAAGCAACTCTTTTTTCTTGGAAGTAAAAAACTCTCCATAGGTGAAAAAGCCTGATGTTGGGGCAACATTTTGTAAAGGTAATGTTTCTGTCTCTATCAAATCAGGCATAAAATGTCTACGCGCCATACAGGAGTAAATAAAAATAACTTCAGAAGGCTTATCTTTCACATTATTCAAAATACTATTTGAATGTTTTAATATTTCCAAAGGATCACCGTAACCAAACTGTACCTTGTCACCCAGGCGCAGATTTCCGGCAAAACTTAATGAACCATCTTCATGTTTAGACAAGACTGCACGTGCAACCTTAATGCCATCATGGTCAGAGATCAGTGGAAATTCAATACCCATGGCAGGTAACCCTTCAGCCATCTCTTCACCTAAGTAATGGATATACGTATCCACTGCCGTTCTATCGTCTATCGTATAAACACGGTTATTCTCTACTTTGGTGATCGTCAGTTCTTTCCCTATACAACGCCAATTAAAACTATAATCATTATAGACATTCAACTCTGTGCCACTCAGTGCCACAGCAACAGCTCCATGTGTCATAACAGACTCTTTTGTAAATACATACGTTTTGTCAAATGTGGCATGGTCCGCAGCAAGTCCGCCTGCAACAATCACATCAGAGTTGACAGAATGAATACCCTCTAGAAATGCCTCTCCATTTGTATGCAGTCCATCGGCAAAAGCAATGATGAGCTTGGTATCATCCTGGATCAATGCTTTAGCCAAAGACTGTCCGGAAAAAAAACCATCTTTGCGATGTGTAGCACTCTCTGTTTTCAGTCGGGTATGTTCAAATTGCGTAAAATTGAGTACAGTTTTGTCGCTAGAAACCTTGCCATCCATGATCTCACCATCGGTGGTACTTCCTATAATCACAGCCTTTGGCAACACAGCAGTAAGCTCTTTTAAAAGTGCTTCTATAAATTGTTTATCATTACGTGCAGTATAGACCTGTATTAAAAGTGAAGGTGAATTTTCTATGTTATGTGTTTGAACGAAAGAGTATAAGGTTGGCGCATCACTATAATATGTGTTGATACTTTTCATTAATGAAGCACCCTTTTATTAGCATTCTATTTATTATATACTACCTAACGTTCATTTCAGTATCTCTTTTATCTTGGCATATTTAAGCTATCTATTGACAAAATAACCCAAAAGTGTTAAAATCCGCCACATTTAGTCGTTAGTGGCGATGCACAACATTGCAGACAATACCTTTTGCGTATTCACTGATCATTAAAGATGTCAAAGCAGACTTTGGCCTATTTGGGGATGACTTGGTTTCGACTGGAGTAGTCGGGGCTATGTGCATGTCGGACTGAGCAATTCCGTTACGCGGCTCACACGCATTTAAACGCAAACAATACAGATTATCGTCCAGCTTACGCAGTAGCGTAAGTCATTAACCCCGCTAACGCGGAGGACTGCCTCGCCGGTGAGTGTCATCTTACCCGGAGTTTGAGGTATCACATCTGATGACTATGCTCCATGGAAGCTATGCCATGGTGTGAGAATTTTAGCTCGTCTTGTAAAGTTTTGAGTGTAGTACAAAGCAGGATTAAAATTAACAACACTGACTAAGCATGTAGAGTCATAGTTCTATCTATTTTAGGACAGGGGTTCAATTCCCCTCATCTCCACCAATTCATAATTCAATCTAATTCAAAAAAACCTAACAAAAGCCCTTAAATTCGATACATAATGTACATTTACCATCCACCACAATACAATATAATTTAACTAGATCTCATTTTTTGGGAGATTATTTAGGGAGTCCTTAGTTTTAGAGCTCCTAAGATATCTAAGGTAATGCTCTATGGCTAAACTCACAACAACATTAACAGCTATAGAGATAAAAAGTACCAAACCTAGAGAGAAGAAGTATATGCTAGGAGATGGAAGAGGGTTAGAGGTAGTAGGGGGAATTTAAAAATATACCTTGTAATGACTTCAAAAATATGTCATACTATTCACATCATATCTGATAAAAGGGTAAAATATGAGATGTACAGGGTGTAGAGAACAATTTGGGGCAGAGAAGTTGAAAGGCGGGTATTGTGAAAACTGCATTGAGAGTCTAAGCCTAAAAGAATGTAAAGAGTGCAAAAAAGTATTTCATACAGGGGCAATGAAAGATGGTTATTGTTATAGTTGCATTGCAAGTCTCAATAAAGAAGAAGAAAAGAAACACAGCATAAAAGGAGCTATTTTATTGCTTATTGCTTTAGGATTCATTGGTGCAATAGCATATAATTTTGCTTATCTTTTCTAAATAGTTACTGCCCCTAAAAGTAGTTGATATAATCATAGCAACTAAAAATTACTCTTTTAAATAGCCTAACAAAGAATTTTAAGGGGTGTTTTAAAACTATACATCAACAGATGCCATTATAGCGCTATCTTCAATTCTCCATACTTCCACCGAACTCACTAATTTAAATCACTTCCTTCGGGATCTCCGGAGATAACGCAGTAGTAACTTCATAAGAAATAGTCCGTAACTGTTTTGCAGATTTTTGAGCATCATCCATTACACACACTTCTTCTTTATCTGACTCAAGAGAAATAAAATCCATAGAGACACGACCAAGTATTGATAATCCCTCACTTGTTACATAAGGCTGAGTGCTATCACCCCTACACCATCCATCACCATAACCTAGATCATAAGTAGAGACTAACATCTCTTTTGGAGAAATAAAGTCTCCACCATATCCTACTCTTTCACCAGCTTTCAATACTCTGGTTGAAACTTTTTTAGCATAGAGTGTCATTACAGGTTTTAACTCTATTTTATCAAAAGGAGATGGTAATTCGTTATAGCCATAAGCTCCTATACCTACACGCACCAGATCTTCATCAAAACTTTTAGTACGCAAGATAGCTGCTGAGTTGTGTGAGTGAAACCTTACATTTGTAAAGCCAGATTTTTTTACTTTCTCTTTCACTGCTTCAAAACGTTTTTGTTGCCAAAAGAGTTCAGAGCTCAGTTCATCTGCAGAACGGAAGTGGGTCATCACACCTGTAAGATTTAACCCCTGCTCTTTTATGAGAGCCAATGCAACATCCAGTTCATCAAGAGCGATACCGTTACGGTGCATGCCTGTATCTACTTTGAGTTCTACTTTTGCACCTTTAGATGCAGTTTTAATATCCTCTAAACCATTAAGAACAAAAGAGAAGACTTCATCTGTTTCACTCTTGCCTCCCAACACTAAAACAGTTTCAAATAAGGATTTGATTTTGTTTGCCTCAGTGGTATCTCTTACTACTGCATGTTTGATACCAAACCCATTTGAAAGTTTTGCCATAACTTCCAAGCCATGTCCGTAAGCATTGTCTTTTAAGACGATGGCTATCTTATCGACTGAGCCGGTTTTTAGTGCAATTTGGTTAAGATTATAATAGAAATTTTGTTTATTTATTTTAATAAATGCCATTAGAGATTATACACTAAAAGGGATAAGATGAAAACCATGCCAGCAGAGTGGGAAAAGCAACGTGTCGTTCTTATGTCATTTCCCCATGAAAAGACAGACTGGCACAACACCGACAATGAGGCAGACTTAGAAGCTGCACTCAGTCCTTTCATCCGTATCGCTCAAGCCATTGCGTATGGGCAGGCTGTATATATCATCTGTAAAGATAAAACCAAAATATCAGATATGTTCTGTTCTACCCGAAACATGACCTTCATCGAAATACCTACGAACGATACATGGATACGAGACTATGGATACATCAGTATCAAAGAAGAAAGTGAGACCAAACTTCTTGACTTTACTTTTGATGGCTGGGGAGGTAAGTTTGAAGCTTCCCTTGACAACAGTGTCAATACTATTTTACATAAAAAAGGTTATATGGGTGTTACACCGCTTGAAAGTATCGATTTTATACTTGAAGGGGGGTCAGTGGAGAGTGATGGAGGAGGAACGATACTTACTACTTCGGAATGTCTATGCAATCCAAATAGAAACGGTGGACTGGATAAAGAAGAGGTAGAAGTGTATCTTAAAAATTATCTGGGTGCCAAGAGAGTCTTATGGCTGGATCATGGATATTTGGCGGGAGATGATACGGACAGCCACATCGATACTTTAGCTCGTTTTGTCAACAGAGAGACAATCGTTTATGTCAAGTGTGAAGACAAAGAAGATGAACATTTTGAAGCATTGCAAAAAATGGAAGCACAATTAAAAGCGTTTAAAACAAAAGAAGGAAAACCATACAAACTTGTTGCACTTCCTATGACAGATGCTATTTACAATGAAGAGGGACAAAGATTACCTGCGACGTATGCCAATTTTCTCATAACCAATGATGCATTCATCTATCCAACTTATGGAGATGCTAAAGATAAAGAGATCCATGAGATCTTTAAAGCACTGTTTCCAGACAAGGAGATCATCCCCATCAATTGCCTAAAACTTATAGAGCAAGGAGGTTCACTTCATTGCTCTACAATGCAGGTAGCGTATTAACGGGGTGTACCAAAATTTTGAGTCCAATAATGTATAAATTGAGAATTTGCATCTTCTACCATAGCCATTCCAATATCTTGAAAATCTGGATTCATAAGGTTAGCACAATGTCCATCACTCTCTAACCAGATCTGTATAACAGCATCTGCTGTATCCAGATTGGTTCCGGCAGCTATATTCTCTCCGTTACGCTGCCAATCATATCCACTGTTTTCTATACGTTCTGTTACTGTACTTCCTCTGCTTAGTCCATTCTCCTGTGAAGTCCAATCTGACTGAGTACCTGAACCAGTATGACTGAAAGTATCACTCTTTGCCATATCATTACTGTGTTCAGCAGCAGCACTGTAAAGTTTATCATTCCATGCTAATGCAGGAACTGCCGGCTTCATACCTTCTGTATCACAATTTTGTTGTACAGCTCTTGCATTATTTATAGCATCTAAATAGTCTTGTTTAACACTGGCAGACAAAGATGGTACAGCATAAGGAGTTGTTTGATCACTGGAGTCTTCAGAATCTCCACCAGCGCATCCTGTAAGTGATGAGATGAGCGCTGCAGAGCTTAGTAATATTATCATAGACCTATAATTCATTTTCTTCTCCCCCTTCTTAAATATTTCCTATAGTACACTATTTTATGTTAAAATAAATCTAAAATAGACATAGGTACATTTTCATGAAAACAGCACTCATCCAACAAAAGTATCATATCAATAAAGATGTTACTATTCAAATAACTACCAAACAGATAAAAGAAGCTACACAAAATGGTGCCCAACTCATCATCCTTCAAGAACTTCATCAAAATGAATATTTTTGTCAAAGTGAAGATACTAAATTTTTTGCTTATGCAAATAACTTTGAGGAAGATATAGCATATTGGTCTTCTGTGGCAAAAGAAAATGAAATTGTATTGGTTACCTCACTCTTTGAGAAACGTACCGCAGGGCTCTACCATAACACTGCAGTGGTTTTCGAAAAAGATGGCTCTATCGCAGGGAAATATCGCAAGATGCATATTCCTGATGATCCTGGTTTTTATGAGAAATTCTACTTTACCCCTGGTGACCTTGGTTTTGAACCTATACAGACATCTGTAGGAAAACTTGGTGTTCTTGTCTGCTGGGATCAGTGGTATCCTGAAGCTGCTCGTATCATGACACTCAAAGGAGCAGACTTGCTCATCTACCCCACAGCCATAGGTTGGTTTGATGAAGATAGTGATGAAGAAAAATCACGGCAACTCAATAGCTGGATAACCATACAACGGTCCCATGCCATTGCCAATGGAATCCCTGTTCTTTCCTGTAACCGTGTTGGCTTTGAAGCAGATAGCTCTGGTGTCATGAAAGGTATCAGATTTTGGGGGAACTCTTTTGTCTGCGGTGCACAAGGTGAAATATTAGCTCAGGTAGATGATAAAAGCGAAACCATACTTTATGCAAATATTGAACATGAACGTACCAAAGAAGTACGAGATATCTGGCCATTTTTACGTGACAGACGCATAGAAGAGTATGAGTGTATTCTCAAACGTTTTTGTGACACCTAATAATTGATATTCGTAATATTTGGCTTACCAAACCTTGCTATATTAAATTAATGGTCAATAAATCGACCCTACGATATAATCCCAAAATATATTTAACATAAGGAACAATCATGTCAATGAAAATCACTCCAGTAGAAAAAGGTGCACCAGTTCACTTTCACAACCCAGTTATCGAATTTTTTGAAGCAGTTGGTGGAGAAGAAGGTATGCAAAAGTTAATGTATAACTTTTATGACAAAATTTATGAGAGTGATATTGCTAACTTTTTCCCACAAGATGAAGATGAGTTTGAAGCAATTAAAGTCAAAAATACTAAATTTTTCATCCAGATCTGTGGTGGCCCGAAAGTCTATGAAGATGAAGCACAAGGAATGGACTTAAATGAGTTTATGATCCGCGTACATGATGATTTCTCCATCACTGAAAAGTCACGTATAGAGTGGCTTGGTACTATCAGAGAAGCCCTTCAAGAACTTAAAGGTGTAGATCAAAAACTGATCGAAGATTTCTGGGCATATCTTGAAAATTTCTCAAAACTTACAGTCAATACATTTGACGATGGAAGTACCTACTATGCAGCCTTCACACAGGCGAAAGAAGACAGATAAGAACCGTAAAAAAATGACAATAGTTTGTCATTTTTAGGTTCGGAACCGGAACGGTAGAGCAAAGCGACCCGTATAGATAACTTCTAACTATTTTTTTCAAACCACCACATAAAAGCAAACATTAACCCCGGTGTTTTTGCGCTAGTCTCATCATAGATCAGTGCTTTGGCTTCAGTAAGAGGAAGATGTATCACTTCAATAAGTTCTCCATCCACACCCCCGCCATCTGAAACTTTCATACTCTTATCAACCTCAACATAATAAAGCATCTGTTTACTTCCTGCAAAACCTACAGAAGTATGAAAAGAGGTGATCTTTTCTATATTTTTAAGTGCCACATCATAACCACACTCTTCTTCTATCTCTTCTTTTGCTATTTGTGCTAAAGTATGCTCTTTATCGACAATACCTGCACATAGCTCAACAGTCATACCGTCACTGTTATTGAGATATACTGCCGGTCTAAACTGTTTCACCAAGATAAAACACTTCTGCTCTTTATGGTAGATAAGTATAGCAACACTATCATGTGCCTGTACAATTTCCCAGTTTTTTTGAATACCGTTCTGCTCATATGTTGCTAAAGAGGTTGAAATGAATTTGGACTCAGTGAGTGACCCCAGTTTAAAATTTTCAATTTTATTTTGCATTTACCAATGCTTCCTTATCTTGGACTCTCACATTCTCTTGATGCTCTTTTCCCCAGATATAAGAAGGTGTATCATCTTTTAAATAGGCTAAAAGTTTTTTTCTATTTTCTTTGGTACCCTTTATATCCACCTTTTTGTATTTTGTTGTTTTAACATCTTCATATTTGGTAAACTTTTTCAGTATAGAGGTTTTGATAGACTTTTTACGTAACACTTTCATAGGATTGATCCATCTACCGTTTTTCTTTAATCCAAAATGCAAGTGTGGTCCGGTACTTCTTCCTGTACTTCCTACATAGCCAATGACTTGACCTTTTTTTACCCTTTGCCCCCTTTTAACCCGTGTACGACTTTGATGTGCATAAAGAGAGACATACCCTCCCCCATGTTTTATCTTCACTACTTTTCCATAACCACCCATCCAACCCGAGAAGATAACTTTCCCGGAGTTTACAGCCAAAAGGGGTGTACCTCTTCTTGCACCAAAGTCTGTACCATGATGTGGACGATAACGCTTTAAAATAGGGTGATATCGTCTATATGAAAAACCTGAAGTAATACGTATATGACGCAGAGGCATACCAAATCTTGAATTTTTACTGCTCACAGGTACCCTACGGGTAT
>JGI24024J18818_10000383_pt1 | contig 16343 bp, 16 predicted proteins | sample Cruoilmetagenom2_FD_18818 | JGI IMG/M metagenome (IMG submission 18818) | reverse complement strand
TCCGGCGGGTTACCAGCCCGAAGTATCTGTATCTCATACGGTTGAGTCTCCCGCTATCAGCCTGATAATCGGCGGCCGTATCGATGGGGTCTGGCCCACCGAAGAGGGCATCCTCATTGAAGAAATTAAAACCACGACTCAGCCACCGGAAACGGCCATAAAAAATAAAAATCCACTCCACTGGGGCCAGCTGAAATGTTATGCTTATATGTATGCCGTGGCCCACGACCTCGAAACGATCAGGGGGCAACTGACTTATTATCAACTCGAAACCGGCCAAACGTCTGAATGCTGCCGAGTCTTCGAACTTAAAAATCTGACCACTTTTTTTAACGAACTGGTCTCAAACTATCTAACTTGGGTAGAAGCGGTTGTCGGTTGGCAAACCCGCCGTAATGCGGCCATTCATCAAACCCCTTTTCCCTACTCATACTACCGACCGGGCCAGCGCGAAATGGCTGTGGCCGTGTTCCGAACCATCCGTGACGAGGCCCACTTGATGGTCCAGGCCGCCACCGGTATCGGAAAAACCATGGCGGTCCTTTTCCCCGGCGTTAAAGCTCTATGTGAAGGACTGAATGAAAAAATATTTTACCTGACGGCGCGAACCACGGGACGACTGGCCGCCGAAAAGACCCTCGATATATTACGAAGAAATGGGCTGGCCTTAAAATTTCTCACCATAACCGCTAAAGATAAAATCTGTTTTGCACCTGAAGCCACCTGTAATCCCGAAGAGTGCCCTTTTGCAAAGGGCTACTACGACCGTTACCGGGCGGCCGTCGAAACGGCTTTCAAACAGGATGCGCTGACCCGAATCGATATCGAAAACATTTGCCGCCGATTCAATGTCTGCCCATTTGCACTCTCTCTGGAAATGACAAAATGGGTGGATGTGATCATCTGTGACTATAACTACGCCTTTGATCCGCGCGTATCATTAAAAGAGTTGTTTGAAGAGCAAAAACGATCCCATACTTTTTTAGTGGATGAAGCCCACAATCTCGTTGATCGTTCCCGGGAAATGTTTTCGGCCACCCTGTCCAAACAGCCCTTTTTAGCTGTTCGCCGAATGTTCAAGGATGATTTGCCTGAAATTCACCACCGGATGGGCCGCATTAACCGTTGGTTCTTAAAAATCCGGAAACAAGGCGAGGACAACACCGCCCCACGAATCGAAACATCCGTCCCGGACGGGCTCATATCCGTTCTCTGGCCTTTTACCCGTGACGTCGACCAGTGGCTGGCGAAAAACAAGAAGACAGACTACCGGGAGCCGCTGCTTGAGCTTTATTTTAATGTAACCAATTTTTTACGGGTAATCGACATCTACGATGATCGCTATGTTACCTGTTATGAACCCAAAGGCAGTGATTTCCAGGTAACGCTGTTTTGTATCGACCCGTCTTTCCAGCTGGCCACAGCCTTAAAAAGATCCCGTTCGGTCGTCTTTTTCTCGGCCACCTTGACACCGATGGACTATTTTATCGACCTGTTCGGCAGCGGCGAAACCACCCGCCGTCTGATAGTCCCCTCCCCTTTTCCTCCGCAAAATCGGTGCGTCATCATCTGCACCCGAATATCGACGCGCTACCGCATGCGAGATCAGACCCGGCCTGCGGTCCTGGCTGCCATTCAGACGATCCTTGATGCCAAACCGGGAAACTACCTTTTCTTTTTTCCGTCCCATGAATACATGCAGGACGTACACACTTCATTTGATAAAACCGGATCAGATGCCGCTGTCAAAGTCCAAACCCCCAACATGACTGAAACCGAGCGGGAAAATTTTATCGGGCACTTTTCCAAAAAGAAATCCGGCTCAAGAATCGCTTTCGCCGTTATGGGTGGCATCTTCGGTGAAGGAATCGATCTGGGCGGTGATCGGCTTAACGGAGTAGCCATCGTCGGTGTCGGGCTGCCGGCTATTTCATGGCAAAGAGAACTGATTCGAGACTATTTTCATCGTAAAACAGGTTTGGGATACGAATATGCCTACATCTACCCGGGGATCAATCGCGTGCTTCAGGCCGCCGGACGAGTGATCCGATCCGAAGAAGACATCGGGATCATATTGCTTGTGGACGATCGCTTTAATACCTTCCCTTACCGGCATTTGCTGCCCGAGGAATGGCAGCCGGCCAAGGCATTGGATCCCCATGAAATCCGGGAAATACTAACGGATTTCTGGCAATCAGCTACTTGAGCTGGGCTTTAGCACTGGTCTAAATAAAACTGGTACTTGACGAAACGGTGGACTGCTGATATGGACAACACCGAAAAGCAACAATTATTAAAGGATTTAAGGGGATTATAGCTGATTCGTCCCGGAAAGGCGGTTCCCATGATTAATGAAGTAGTAAGGCTAAACAAGTTTTCCGAGCACAGGATTGAAAAAAGAAAAATGATCGATAAGTACTACAGCGTTCAATTTTCATTAAAACAAAAAGTTCCTATTTATCAGTTTAAACTAAAGGATATTTCATCCGACGGGTTATGTATTATCGTTAAAAAAAGTTCAAAAATACTTGAAAATATTAATAAAAACGATATATTGGAGATGACCTTTTGCGCTGCCAATGCACCCGAGGTTACCACTCAGTACAAAACCAAAATCATTCATATTACACCGGATAAAAGCGGTAAATACAAGAATCATTATTTGGTGGGCTTCTCCATCATGGATGATAAATCCGGTTCAAAAAAACATGTGTAAATGATCCGAGCCGTACATTCACAGCGGACAACATACCGAAGCGGGTTCTTAATTTTTATGAGTTCAAATCTGTTGAGGCCGGATAATTTGGATCTGGATAATTTGGATATGTTGACCATCACCATCCGGAGATCATGTGTTTTCCTTTTAATCGTCCTGCTTACCATCCCCTGCACTGACACAGCATACGCGGCTGCCACTGCCAAACCATCCAGCTACCAGCGTTCGATCATTGATTACCGCAGCCGGATCCATCCAAAATTTAAAAAAATTGTTCGAAAAAAAACCAAGTATATCATTGTTCACACGTCTGAGGCCGGCTTAAAAAGTACCCTCAATGTGGTTTCAAGTGGAAAAATCGTGCGTCGAAGACGCATCAGCTATGGAGGGCATGCAAATTATGTCATTGCCCGGGATGGACGCACTTTCCGCACGCTGGACAAGCGCTACCGTGCCGACCACGCCGGTTTAAGCATGTGGAAAGGGGAAACAGATATCAGTACCATCTCCATCGGCATCGAATTGGTGGGGTATCATTATATGGAAATAACAGACCGTCAATACCGGTCCGTGGGGACATTGATCGATATTCTTCAACGGGTTTATCACTTAAAAGATCAGGCCGTGCTCACCCACAGTCAGATTGCCTACGGTCGGCCCAACCGCTGGTTTAAAAAGTCGCACAGAGGAAGAAAACGCTGTGCGAAAAACTTCATCCGTTCCAAGGCCGGTCTTCCGTCCGGACCGTCTGTTGATCCTGATGTCAGGGCGGGCCGGCTGATTCCGGATCCCGAATTGGCCGTTATATTATATGCCAAACGGGTAGCCCCTTCCGAAAGATTCGGTTCGAATATCATTACCGCTAAAAATGTCGCCTGGTCCATCGCCGGTGAAGATTATAATTCCCCTAACACGTTATACAAATTGCCCAATGGAAAAATCATCCCCGGGGATGAAATCAAAAAAGGGATTGGATGGACAAACATTCCCAGGCAGACGGTTGTAATGCTCAATCAGCCCAAAATCCCCAAGAAAACTGGACCGATTAAAACCATCTCGAACGGTTTGACCGCCTGGACACTGGCCGGTTCCGCCTACAACCGCACAACAACCTTTTATTTTTTTCCGAATGGTAGCGTTAAGAACGGCAGCCAGATCTCGGACTGGGACGAGCTGCCCCCCCGAACGAAAATCATTGTCGGCTATCGAAACAACGGTAAAGTATCCAGTGCGAAACCACCGGCCAAGATTGCCGGTGGGCGCTATAAACACCACACCACCATCTACTATTTCCCGGATGCATCCCTTGTCACCGGCAATAGTGTCACAAGTTTCAAAAAGATTCCCACTGGTGTTCAGGTTTATCTTCCCGTAAAAAAATCCTGATCCAGGACCATGATTTTTTATTTTGAAACTACGAAATGCGCGAAACACGCGAAAGACGATATGTTCTCCCATTTTCGCGTCTTTCGCGTTTTTTGTAGTTCCCTCCTCAACGCAAATATGAGGGAGCGTTTTTCAAAGGTCATACAGCCGCTCCCCCTGAGTCCATACGGTCTAAAATTTCCATGGCCTTCAAGGTCGTTTCAATCGCTCTCATTTCGGTATCGCTTTTATCCTCAGGGGCAATGAACGTATCGGATGGCCTGGAGGCAAAAACCGCACACACAGTACCGGCCCGGAACCCACGCAATGAAGCCAGCGTGAAAAGAGTGCTGCTTTCCATTTCAAAATTCTTGATCCCCTGTTTGGTAAGCCGGTTCATTAATCCGTTATCGCGAACCGGAAATCCGGGAATCTGCCGTCCTTGCGCACCGTAAAATCCGGCCGCGGTGGCGGTAATACCCAGGTGATGGGCAAAACCGAGATCAGTTGCCGCTTTTAAAATCGCCAGCACCACTTCGTGATGAGCGACCGCCGGATACCCTTCCTCCACAAAAAAGGTCGACGTGTTCTCAAGGCGCATGGCACCACTGCTGATCACCAAATCACCAATCTTGATATCCGGCTGCAGGGCTCCACAGGAGCCGCACCGGATCATCGTCAGGGGAAAACGGAGCTGACAAAGCTCGACGACGGCTATTTCCGTGTTATCACAACCGATCCCGGTCGCCAGAATGGTTAGCTCCATCCCACGGTATTGTCCCGTAAAAGCAGCAAATTCACGGTTGGATCGTGAAACAAGGATCTTGTCGAATTGGTCGGCGACCATCTCGGCCCGTTTCGGGTCGCCGACCATGATGATTTTATCGGCCACCTCTTCCGGCGAAAGACCCAAGTGATATTGTCGGCCGCTGGTATCCCGGACAACTTCAGCGCTTTCATATTCATTCATGTTATTGATCTCCAAAATTAGTCAGTCACAATCCTGAATCTGTCTTGTATGCCTTCATTTCTTTGAAACTACGAAATACGCTAAACACGCGAAAGGGGCTGGTTGACGAATCGCTCGTGCTCAATCTTGGGGTGGTGCCCGAAGTTGATCAGGAGCCCGAGCTGCTTGCCGGTCGATTTCGGGTAGTTGATTACCTGTTTCGCGCCTTTCGCGTTTTTCGTAGTTCCGCTCTCCGAGCCAACCCCCTGATGTAGCGAGCTATAATCAGGTTGTTATTTTATGCGAAGTAAGCTGTGCAGGCGGACTGCTTACAGATTCTGGAGAATGTCAACCGAGCTGCTGGTCCCGATCCGTGTTGCCCCGGCCCGGACCATTTCCATAAGATCGTCGATAGTCTTTATCCCGCCGGCCGCTTTTACTCCCAACTGGTTACCGATCGTTTTATGCATGAGCCGGACCACACGCGGGACCGCTCCGCCGGAAGAAAAGCCGGTGCTGGTTTTTACGAAAGAAGCACCGGCCTCGGCACTGATAAAGCAGGCCCGCTTAATTTCCTCGTCAGTTAAAAGGCATGTCTCCAATATCACCTTTACCGGTTTTCCCAGGGCAACCACTTTTTGAATATCGCTTTTAACTGCTTCGTTCTGATTGCCTTTCAGTGCCCCCACGGCCATTACCATATCCAGTTCATCAGCCCCGTCTGAAATGACCTGCCCGGCTTCCCGTACCTTGGCGGTACCCATCCCCAAAGGAAATCCAACCACGCTGCACACCTTAACGTTGCTGCCGGTTAACTTTTCAACGGCGGTTCGAACCCACCATGGATTGACACAAACCGCAAAAAAATTGAACGCTTCGGCCTGTTCACATAGTCTTTCTATATCAGGCCGAGTTGCCTCCGGCGCCAGAAGAGTGTGATCTATCATTTTCGATAAGGCATCAACATCCATGGTTTGCATTCAATCTTCCTTTAAGGGCCACGGGAAAAATAAAATCCACGATCTTACTTGTCTTTTTGCCCGTGTTCTGCGTTACGTCGCTGGTTACATACAACCAGTATGAAACCAGCGACGCGCCTTGAACACAAACAAAAATCCGGCGTCATCTCTGTGGATTTAATTTTTCCGGGGCCCTAAGATCTATGATCATCAGGCATGAAAAGCCGTTAACAAATTGTGGTCGAATGTCTTTAGCTCATTAATTTTATTGCGTCTGCAGACCGCCAGATGAATTAAATCCCTGGTGGTCAAACCCGGGTATTCGGCAGCAAGGTTACGGGCCAGAAGTACCATTTCAGGATCAATGGGATAAATTTTATCAATACCGCTGGTCGCCAGTTTCAGGGCGGCATCCAAAGTTTCCATGCGCCTGACAGGAAGGTAAACGTGCAAAAGCTCCTGAAGTACTTCCGCTGATGTAGCCAATCGCCTACCCGTTTTACTTGTCTCTATGAAAAAATCCTGCGCCTCATTTCTTAAGGGATGAGGCCGCCCCACCGCATAAATAAAAACATATCTCAATTAAATGTCAATAAAATTTTGAATGATCCTCATTTGACATGTCTGGATCGTTTTTGGTATATGAGTTAAATAGGGTCTAATCTCATCATTTTCCTCAATATTCAGATAATTTTCACAATCAGCGATTGGTATCTCTTTCCAATCCGCCGATAGTTCGAAACATTTGAAATAGAATAAATCTTCTTCCTTGGCACCGTTTTTTCGATAAGGGGGTGTCACCATGACCGAAAACAGCGTCAAGCGTAAGCTCACCGCCATCCTATGTGCCGATGTCAAGGGTTACAGTCGCCTGATGGGCGAGGACGAAGTCGGCACCTTTCACACCCTCTCAGATTATTTGGAAATAATGAACACGATCATCACGGTGCATCGTGGAAACGTATTTTCCTCTCCCGGAGATGCAATCCTGGCCCAGTTTGCCAGTGTGGTCGATGCGGTGGAATGTGCCGTGGAAATTCAGAACAAAATAGAAACGAAAAATGCCGATGTTTACGTAGAGCTTGGCAGAGAGGAGGAAGCCCAAACTCATGCGGCAGAGGTGCTCAGGATAAAACCTGGATTCTCGTTAGAGGAAGTCAGTAATATAACCACCTTTGGATATAAAGACCCGGCACACTTGGAACGTCGGCTCAACGCCCTTCGCAAGGCTGGGATACCTGAAACGCCACCTTTGGCACTACCTGACAAACCAAAAGGTTGACCACTGCGATGCGCAAGATGGGACTGCCGGATTAGAGCGTCATGCTGACGATACACAATATATAGTGAAGGTAAAGTCTATTACCTGTGGGTTAAAGAAAGGAGGAATTACAATGCCTATCTTTTTAATGTTCGGGAGGTATTCATCCGAGGCGATAAAGGACATCAGTCCCGAAAGGACGGAGAAAGCCCGTGAAGTAATCCAACAAAATAACGGTAAGATAATATCTATGTATGCCGTCATGGGTGAACATGATCTTGTCTTCACAATCGATTTTCCTGATGCGGACAATGCCATGGCCACCTCAGTCGCTTTGCATAAATTGACCGGAATTCATTTCACCACCTCACCGGTAGTGGAGGTCGAGCATTTTGACAAACTCATGGGTGAGGTAAAGAAGCTATAGTGTTGAAGATTGAAATTTCACGCCGGGATTTTATCCGCAGTGTGTTTTTATGGGGAAGCGCATTTTTCCTGAAGGGATCGGTCGTTCCGGTGGACGCCGGATCAAGTACGGATTGGCTTCCCGCATACGCTAAACTGGCAGCAGAAGGCGATCTTAACGAACGGGTACGGCAGGCTTATGCTCTTTTTGAGGCCTGCACCCTTTGCCCGCGGGAGTGCGGGACGGATCGGTTAGCTGGGGAAACCGGTTACTGCCGGGCAACAGCGAAAGTGAAAGTCCATTCGGCCCAGCCCCATTTCGGTGAAGAAAAATCGTTGACGGGCCGGCGAGGTTCCGGAACAATTTTTTTCTCCAATTGCAATCTGCGCTGCGTGTTCTGCCAGAACTGGCCCATCGCCCATAAAGGCTACGGTGAGGAAATTACGGATGATGATCTGGCGCAAATCATGCTGCGCCTGCAGACTATTGGATGCCACAATATCAATCTGGTCACCCCCACCCATGTAATGCCCAATATCCTTAGCGCCGTTGAAAAGGCCCATGCCCAGGGGCTGCGCATCCCGCTGGTTTACAATACCAGCGGTTACGAACGGGCTGAAATCCTGAAACTGCTGGAAGATGTTGTGGATATTTATCTGCCGGACATGAAATACATGNATCCCCAACAAGCCGCCATGTATTCCGCCGGGGCCGATGATTATCCCGAAGTCACCCAAAAGGCGATATTGGAGATGCACCGCCAGGTCGGTTTGCATCGCACGGATGAGCGTGGCATCGCCCAAAACGGATTGATGATTCGCCATCTGGTCATGCCCAATCGGGTGGCGGGCACCGAAGCATTTGTCCGCTGGGTGGCCGAGAACCTNCCGNAATCCACTTACGTCAATATCATGGCCCAGTATCACGTGGATTTCAAAGCGTTCGAATACCCGGAGATCTGGCGCAGCATAACGGTAAAGGAATATCTGGAGGCGATGGCGTGGGCCAAACAGGCCGGTCTAACGAACCTGGATCCCGATTCGATTCGCGTACGGAATATTTACCTCAGAAGAGGATCCTGAATCCGTGACGGAAATTAGGGGAAAACTTTCAATCTCCTGAAAATGCGGGGTATTATCGTATTGAAAAACGAGGTTGTTTTGCCCGTCCTGAAAATGATAGGAGGGTGACTCTATGTTTTCTCTAACGGACTTCTCCTGCGGTTGGTATCACTTCGACGATCGTGTATGGATGGCTTCTCTGTTTTTGACCTGAATCAGTACTCATATGCGGCCATTTTCCTCCGAGCCTGCATTTAGTCAACTCCATGCCGTGAAGATATATTTCGTCCTCGAGACCGGCAATTTCCCGGTCTTTTCTTTCGAGTTCCTCCTTCATGGCGTAATGGATTTCGGACATGCACCACGTAAAATAGCTCGCCAGCAAGAATGATATAATAAGCACGATATATGTGATTTTTTTCATAGTTATCCCCCCATATCCAGTCTCCTGTTTTATGCTGTTTTCAAATAGACTGGTTCTGATGATAATTGTATATGGACGTTTAAGGCTCGCGCAAAAATAACTTCACATTCTATTCGCCGATCCATCCAGTACGGCTATGTTGCGGAAAGTTCGGAATATACTTGACATCCCAGCACTTTAGCGCCTGGCCAGCCGGGTGCCTCAAAGCTAAAAATTGTGAATATATTTATGCGCGAACCCTTATTCTGGTTTCGAGGGGAAATGAATATTGATGGCGTCGTAAAAAGTCCGAATTCGTCATGCCGGACCCCCAATCGAGTTGAGGGCAGGCCCGATCCGGCATCCAGAATTAATTGAGATTACTGGATTCCGGCTCCCGGATCTTGCCCAGGACAGGCTCCACCGGAATGATGATTATGAAAAATAGGGTACTTTTTCCGATTTCATCAATATTAGAATTTAGAGCAATTATTATGCCAGCAATTAAAAACTTTTTTTATACATAAAATCAGATAGTTGAAAAATAGCACCTGATGGCAAGATCTTATTTTGTGAAAAATAAGTTATAGACTTATGAAAAGTAAGTTATAGACTTTTTAATTCTGTGCCAGATATTTATGAAATTTTATCTATGATTTTCGGCCCAAAATTAGTTTGATGCTCCGGCTCTATTCCGTTTGACCTGTCTGAGTGCCTCGCAAAGGAAGGTTGGCCTGACATGGGACCGGGAAACTCTGACAATTCCATTGTTTATCCTGTTCTCACGATGGTGCAACATCCATCGTTGTTGCCAATTGCTTCTGAATAGATGCAAAAACGCAGGAACTCACCGTAGCGAATTCCTGCGAACATGCGCCTCGACAACCAAGGACCTTCAAGGGTTATCAAGCGTATATTAATTTCCGTCACGGATTGAGGAGACAGCTAGTTTTGCACCTTCCCTTCATACTCCGGCAGGGTTATGCCTCCATCTTTGTTACGGTCAAACCATTTAAACTCTTCAGTACATTTTCCTTTACCACGTTCGCAGGCCTCTAAGTATTCTTGTGCGGTTACTTTGCCGTCTCCGTTTTTGTCCATGGTCTTAAAAACATCTGCCGACGCCTGGTCAGACAAAGCTGCACCAGTCGATACAGCTAAACACATGGCTATCACTATCAGGAAAACCATATACCATTTCATATGCGTGCCTCCTTGGATTCATTTTAAAATACCTGGTTATTTACATACATCGCGTTCAACTTCTTTAACCAACTGACCGTTTTCATAATATTTTTCCGTCACCATGCTGCAATTGCCCTTAGGGCCCCGAGGAATTGCTTCCACCCGCTGGTTCCCCGTTGCATTGGTGTAAACCACGGGTTGTTGCCGAACCGCGGCTTCCTGGATAGCCCGATTGTTAATCTCACCCACGGCTCCACCCAGGACAGCCCCAAGGCCAGCACCGATAACGCCGCCGCGCCAGCTGTTATCCTTATCCAAAAGCGCCCCCGCTGCGGCTCCTACACCGGCACCCACGGCGCCGGTTTGATACGCTTGCTTCGAAGGCGATTGAGGTGCCGTTGCACATCCGCTAAATGATACCACTAAAGCCAACATCGCCATAGTTAAGATTAATCTCGAAATTGTTCTAAACATGATTACCTCCTATTTTATTTGTGATTATTTAAGGTCTACCTGCTTAATTTAAAAAACGACGACGAATGGACTCCTGTTGCTTAGGAGTTAGATGTTCCCAATTTTGAAGATTCTGTTCAAGCTTTCGACGATCTCCAGGAGAAATGTGCTGCCACTGTTGAAAAAGCTGTTTAAAAAATTGACGTTCTTTGGGAGACATCTTTTCCAGCTGGTCCATTCGCTGGCGAAGAACCTTCTGCTCCTCCTTCGGAAGTGACTGCCATTCCATATACTTTTTTCGCATTTCTTCTTTTCCTTTGGGAGTCAGGTCCTGCCATTTTTTCTTATTTTTAGCTAATAAGTAAAAACCGATAAGTGGTTTTTCATAAGGGGTTTCAAATGAAACCAAATTCGCTTCGTGGGGCAAATTGGGATAGTAACCCCACACAGGGAAATCATCCAAACATATAATTACTCCCAAAATTACAGCTATATAATGTAACCAAAAACGTATATTAAAAATGCTACACATACTCCTCGCGATATCCATTTATCATCATTCCGCTTGTGTCGTTGTTTTTCTCTCCTTGTGATTTTATTACATCCTTCAGATCAAAAACNTGGGATAACTTTTGAAGCTCATCCATTTCTTTTAGCAGTTCCAGATTACTTAACATCTCAAGATCCCGATCATTGATTATTATTTCATTTTGATATCTGGAGACCATCGGAACCTCAGCCGGTGCGTTAACTTTTATATAGCCAATAATTCCCACGGTAATAACAACCAAACATGCCATTGCAGCAGCCGGAACAAATCGGGATGGTCTCAAATCCAAATGTCGCCACCACCTTTTTTCCCAACCCTTTATATTGGTGAGCAACGATTTAACCTCTACAGGCGACAATTCGGGCACTTCTACAATGTCTTTGATCGCTTCCATTATTTTTAGCAGCCGCTGCTGTTCATTCCTGCATTTTTCACATGCCTTAAGGTGGTCTTCAACCTCTTTGCCGGATTTCGTATCCAGTTCGTTGTATGTATATAATATTATTCTTTCCTCTTGATCTTGACATGCGCCCACGCTGGTACCCCCTTTAATATTCGGTCCATCCTTTCAGTTTTTTTTGGATAATCCGCGTTGCTCGAAAAAGATGGCTTTTAACGGTTCCTTGCGCTAATCCCATGATATCCGCTATTTCAGATATACGCATTTCTTGAAAAACCTTTAATTGAAATATGATTCGTTGCTTTTCTGTTAGCGTTTTTAGAATCCTTTTCACATCAATCTCGAGCTGGCGCCTTTGTACCATCGCCAGCGGATCCAACCGCTTGTCCGTATCCGGAAGTTCTTCCAATGAAATACTGGATGTTTCATCCTTATTTTTTCCTGAATGCCAGGGAAAAAATATTTTTTGCCAACGACGGCGACGCCTCAGTGCATCAATACACGTATTGACTACGATGCGATAAAGCCACGTGTAGAACGATGCGTTCCCCTTGAACTTTTTGATATTTCGAAATACTTGTAAAAACGCATCCTGGGTCCGATCTTTGGCTTCTTCCGCATCACCGGATAGCATCTGATAGGTAATCGCATACACTTTTTTTTGATAACGGAGAACCAACTGCTCAATTGCCCATGGATCGTCTTGCTGGGCACGGCGAACAAGTTCCTCGTCATTGTTGATCGGGTTGGATAACCTTGGCGCTGTGGACAACCCGGCAATTTTTTGCGAGTTTTGCTTCGCCAGGTTTAAATATTCGTCAGACACGCTTTTGACCCCTGCTGCAAAAATGATCACAGGATATTAATAACCGGCCAATATCTTCTCACTTAGCGTGATTCGAAGTTATCCGACATTAGGCCCGTAGGCTGGCAATACCAACAAAATTTTGTCGTTTTTGTAACCTACGTATTAATGATATATCTTCTTTTTCATTGACACAACCTCCCGTCTTTGTTTCGTTTCAATGTTTAATTATTTAGACGATCGACATACCGAAAAGGTTTACATAAAAATTTGGTCATTTGGCTTGGGGCTCCGTATGTCATATTCTTATTGACTCATCATTATGGGATGATTATTAATTTCCGATAAACATTTGAAAAGTTAGATCGTTGTGCTGTACTGACCGGAAAACTAAAAGGAGACCCTTCCATGCTGCAATTATCAACAATCGATCCCGTCAAATCCAAATTAACTGCCTTGGCCATACCGGTGGCGGAAGATAAAAACCTCCACAACAATCGAAAAGTCAATGCTTTAGTGAAAAAATCAAAAGAATTTAAGGAATTCAAGGGCGCCAAGGACGACACGATCACCTACTATGAGCCGCATGGTTTTAATTCTCAACGCGTGATTTTAATCGGTGTGGGGAAAGTTGACGAAATAACTCTTGATGGGCTGCGCGTCATGGGCGGACGAATGGTGAAAAAGGCCATGAATCTAAGTATTGCTGAAACAGCCATTCTGGTCCCGTCTACAAAAAATTTAAAGCTGGATCCGGAAGATATCTTTACGGCCATCGCTGAAGGGGCCCGGCTGGCCAATCACCGATTCGATAAATATAAAAAGCCGAAACATCCCCCCTTAAAGCGGATTAAGCTGGTTCTCGGTACAACGGCAAAACCCCGGTATCGATCCCTGATCACCAAGGTCAATACCATCTGTGAAGGGACCATCCAGGCCAGGAACTGGGTGAACACACCGGCCAATGATAAAACACCGGCTGTTTTTGCCGGATCAATCAAAAAAATGGCCCAAAAAGTAGGATTGAGAATCGATATACGGGATGAACGCTGGCTGAAAAAAGAAGGATTCAATACCATGCTGGCCGTGGCTCAGGGCAGCCAAAACCGGCCCCGCCTGGTGGTTCTAAGACATCAGCCCAAAGGCGCCAAACAAACCGTGGCCCTGGTCGGTAAAGGGGTAACTTTTGATGCCGGCGGAATCAATCTCAAACCGACTGGCTCAATAGAAACCATGAAGTGCGACATGTCCGGCGCGGCCGCCGTGGCAGCGACCTTAATCACCGCCGCCCGGCTAAAACTGAACACCAATCTGGTGGGCGTGATTCCNATNGTGGAGAATATGCCGTCAGGAACCGCTATCCGGCCNGGGGACATTGTNAAAACCTGGTCCGGAAAAACCGTTGAAATCGGTAATACCGATGCCGAAGGCAGGTTGATATTAATCGATGCCATGGCCTGGGCCATCGATACCTTCGCCCCCAAAGTGACCATCGATATGGCAACGCTGACCGGGGCCTGCGTCGTGGCGCTGGGTGAAAAGATCGCCGGCGTGTTTTCTTCCGACGACCATTTGGCCGATGCCATTATTCGCGCCGGGGATTACACCCACGAACGCTGCTGGAGAATGCCCCTGCCCGATGATTATAAAGAGCAGCTCAAAAGCGAAGTGGCGGATACCGGCAATATCGGCAATACGAGATGGGGGGGGGCCATTACCGCGGCGTTATTCCTGTCTGAGTTTGTCAAAAACACTCGCTGGGCGCATATCGACATCGCCGGACCGGCTTTTTTAAAGAAAGGGAATGCCTATGGCGAGGCCGGGGCCACGGGGTTCGGTGTGAGGCTTGTTTATCGGTTGCTGGAAACCTTGATGGCGTCGTAAAAAGTCCCATCTCCGGCGTTGTAGTATTTTTTCAGACACTCGGCATACTATATGTATAGCCTCGCTCCTGAAAAAACACTACGCCTTGTATATGTAACTTTTTACTTAGCCATCCATGTTACTTTTTATGAGTTCATCAAAACCTTCCAGGCCATCTAATTCCATAAGGGGCATTTTCCAAAGGCCTCTATTTAAGATGGATGTCAAGCAGGTAGGTATTCTCTTCCAGAAAAAATTGTTGTTCAACAACATAATTGTTTTCAGATAACAAATCGATCACCACCCTTGTTTTCGCCTTTGCACCGCTATGAACGCCAAGACGTATCGATCGGATAATGCCGGTGTAGACGGAAATTTCTTTTTGAAGGGCAGGGTCAGGATGAAGGCCGTAAAAATCACATGCCACCCTGGGGCGATCCCCTTCCAGCACTAAAGTGTCCGGCAGGCTGTACCCATCCAGTTCAATAAAAATCTTCCCCCGTTCCTGAGTCAATTCTTCTACCCAGATGGCTTTGATCAGGCGCTTAGCGCCTCCTGACGAACGAGGCACATCTTTAGAAAACAACATACGATGTGCCCATCCATTTCGCCCACCTTCGGTTTCAATTCGGTACCAATCCCCACTGGTCTCAACCACGGTCACACGATCACCTTTGTGCAAGCGCGCAATAATACCGGCATCCATCGACGCTTCCTGCCGAATCCGCCCAACCGGCACCCTCACATACAGGGGTTTCTGATCCTCGTTCGATTTGACCTCCGGTTTCGGGCTATCTACCCCTTCTTTCCGGTCCGGATCGACTTTATCCGGGACAGGTATAATTTCAATGTCATCCTTGTTGTCAGTGGTTGACCCCACTTTTTCTTCTGCAGGGATAACATCATCCCCTTTTTTGACCATCTCCCTGTTTTCGGGAAATACACTTGAATTGCTTGTTACCGGTATTACTTGCGAAACCATATCCTGATCCATCGTCTCTGAATTTTGAGTCGTTGACTCTTCAAGTGCCACCCGCACTTTGGCATGAAGATCGACCGTGCGATAAATGGAACCACCGGCAACTACAATCAGGACCAGTAATACCGCTAAGGCCCAGAACGATATCTTGCCTGACGTGTTTTTTGGCAACACCGCCTTGCTGATATTCAGATCAGGATTCATTTGGTTTTTACCAGCTGACACTTTTTCGTTCACCTCAATTAATTGAGCAACTTAGAGATTTGTTAATCAAAACCTATAAGGGCGCGGAATGAATGATCGCTCCCAAAAACCGGGCACTGACTGAATGGATTAGCATTCATTTTTTCTTTCTATCAAAGATGACAAAAAATCACAACCACAGAGAAACCGAAGAATCACCAGCATTTTTCATATATGGAAACGGTTGAAAACAGCACTTGAGCAATGGCTGGAAATAAATAAATAAATGTGATATTGGTATCCTGGTAAGCGTTCAGTCGATCTATGAGCCTTTATAACTCAAGATCTTAAAATTTATGTCAAGTTTGAATATATTGTTGTGCAAATAATGAAAAGATACTGGACGCCGGTCTCTGGATGCCGGATGAAAAAAGGAATGGGTTTTCATAATTATCCAGCATCCAGCATCGTTTCGCATCAATCCATCGAATGTTCCATTCACTAACTCATCGGTTTGAGGCGGGGCTTCGCTATGTTCTTCACAATTCCGGTGCTTGAGGCGTCAACCCGGTCCTAAAAGGAGGTTCTTATGACAAAAGAAATCAGATACCAGGATAAACCCTGGCTGGCCAGCTATGAAAAAGGGGTTCCGGAACATCTTGATTTTGAAGAAGCATATCTTACAGATTTCCTGGAAAGATCTGCCGAGCAGTTTCCTGATAATATGGCGCTTCTTTTTCAGGGGTATAAGGTTACTTACCGGGAGTTGAAAAACATGGTGGATTGCTTTGCCGCTGTGCTTGCT
>JGI24024J18818_10000382_pt1 | contig 16345 bp, 14 predicted proteins | sample Cruoilmetagenom2_FD_18818 | JGI IMG/M metagenome (IMG submission 18818) | reverse complement strand
GTTGGTGCCTCTTCGTTCATCGCGAAATCACGCACCATTTTGCGAATCATTTCATGTTCTTCTGATAATTTAAAGTTCATACTATATTCCACCCTTTTTAGTTTTTGGCAATGTTAATTGATAGTGTTGATATTCCGCAAAACAGCTGCGCTTTCCGCGGGCGAGCGCCGAGCCTCCTCAGGCCAACACGAAGTTGGTCACGAAGGCGTTGTCACAGGATGTGACGTTCTTAGCCTGCGTTCCTTTCAAAGCTCCTGCGGGGTCTCGACTGTCTCGCTTTCCCGCAGGAGTCTTCGCTGTTTTGCTCCATATCTATAATTTAAGTATCTACTATGAACGATGACATCTACTATTATTAAAAGTCTTATTTTATTGTGGATCCTAATTCATTTAATTGATTGGAGTGGAAGGCGGCGACCATAGCTGTATACTTTAGAAATATTCCATAAAAAATTGCTTCCAATTCACTCTTTTTTTCATCAAACTGATTCATTTTCTTTTTTATCGGGTAATGAAGAGTTATGAACTAAAAAATGGCCGCATTAAATACACGTCTAAATGCAGTTTTTTAAATTTGGGGTTTGTTGTCGACTTTCATTAGCTAAATAGAGTCCAGTGGTTCGCTTTAATTGTTTTCATTTGGTTTGCTTCTATTATTGGGATGAAGTCCTTCCAGATGACTCGCCACGTTTGTAAACTCTTGCCGCTAGCTTCTGAAAGTCGACTTATTTTTTTGCTTAATAATCGAATGGTCAAGTCTTCACTTAACTGCTTTTTGGACTTCATCCAAATCATTTTTCTCAAGGTAGCCATTCCTAACACACTTAGTAAAAGAACAATACATTGTGTGTAAAAATGGCAAAGCCACCGTTCTGGTTTTACATGTTTAATTTGATGTACTTTCAAATGTGATTTCCACGTTTTAAACAATAATTCAATTTGCCAACGTAAGCTGTATAAATGCCCAATCTCGTCTGCCGAAACGGACGCCGGCAAATTGGTTAAATACACCGTTACACCTGCTAATTCTAGTACATTTTCTTTTGGTGTCTGCCTCGCTTTTTTCTGGTGTTTACGGGCCATTCTTTTTTTATGTTCCGCTTCTTGCTTTTCTGTATGGCGATAAACAACACAACGCATCGGCATTTTTTTATGACGCCCAATATACAGGATCGGCCATTCTTTCGAACAACCTCTTTCTAAATCTTGTATTTCTTCTTTCATTTGTAACGGGGTATAGCGATGTTTTTCTACATATGTCCCATCTGGATGAAGAGGTGGATTTGCGACTTCTAAAAAGAACTGTGTATCCAACCGTGCACGAGAAAGGAAATACGCCTCACGACGTTCGATTTCTTCAAACAAATCTAAATGATAGTAACCAAGATCCTGTACACATAAATCTTTCGGCCCAACATTAGTCAGTCGTTCGAATCCTGCGTGGATATCTGCCGCTTTTCCATCCTCTGTAGTTAACCATAAAAACTGCCCACTTAAATAATCGAACTCCACTTGAATCTTAACTCCAGCCCCACTCGGGGCTTTAAATATCAATTCGTAAGTAATCGGTAATTTAAATGCGGTGCCATCTAAAATACGGAAACGTTTGAAAGGGAACTTTTTGTTAATCGGCATTTTCGCAAGTATCTCACGGAATTGAAGTTGGAAGAGTTCGCCCAAAACAGCTTGTAAGAAGTCCGTGCAGTGATTATTGAATCGCTTGTTTAACCCAGCTTTAGTCATCGGAATTTGATGTAATTGAAGATCTAGACAAAGCTCTTGCAACGTATCAGAGATTAATTTTTGGTGATTCCGGAAAAGAAAGGGAAGGAAATTGCCGACTTTTAATTGACGCTCACGTTGTATGAAGTCTGTTTCTCGAGCGAGCTCATGCACTTTTGATGAACTTAATAACTCAAAACACTTTTTCATATGAAGTAAACCGTAATTAGTCATGATAAACCTCCTTTAAGTTGTGTTAACTTTATTTACCAACTTAAAGGCTTTTTCAATCTAGGTATCACAATAAAACTGTTAAGTATACAGCTATGGTCGCCGCCTTCCACTNCAATCAATTTTAAAGTAAGCAGGCAATTTAATGAAAATAGAAAGAGCACAAATAAACTGAGGCGTTTACTCTGACTTCACTTTAATGCAATCAGCAACTCTGATTTAGACAGAAGAGTACATTTGCGCCTACACGGCCGCAACTGAAGGAAGGAAGGCTAAAATCGCCGCGTCCTGCGGCAACGCCTTCATGACCCACTTCATGTGGGCCCAAGCGTGAGACCCACAAGTATGTGGTTTTCATACTTGTTGGCTCATGCGGAACGTGCGGCAGCGCAAATGTACGATAATACGTAGCTGTTCGTTGAGTTTTTTGCTCCATATCTCAAGACAAGAGTAGTCAGGGGGACGGTTCTCCTGATTAGCTATAAAAAACAAGCAGGAGAACCGTCCCTCTGATCACCTGATTAGAATTTCACACCAAAAACGAGAATGTATGTTCTATTTATGTTAGAATAAAAATAGCAATTGATTATGCAAGGTGGCCGCTTGGTTACTCCATGAGAATGGAGGTGTTGCCAATGACGATTTATGAATCAATCAACTTGTTGATTCAGACAAGCGCTGTAATCATTACAGGATTCGGTGTTATGCTGTCAGTTTTCTTTTTTTCAAACAAAAAGAAATAGTCGCCACCCCTGGTAAGGTTTGAACGACTATTTCTGATTCAAATTGAGCCAAACGCTCTTCTTGCGGCCTTCAATTGCTTGGCCGGGTGGTTGCACACTCGGCCCTTATCATTTCATCACTTATGGCTTCATTATAGCGAAATTCCACTACTAATTCAAATAAATACCCAATTCCCCGGACCTATTTTAGGACCATTCACTCATATTCAGTGTATGTGTTTCGAAACCAAATGATTCTATGAGACGTCAATAGGAAAACAATCAAAACAAGCAGGAGAACCGTCCCTCTGATAACCTGCTCGGCTTCGTTACCCATCTACTTTTCACGAAGAGAGATGTACATGTCTAGGCGCAAAATCGAAAAACGGTACCTCTGGAATGATTCTCCGGAGGTACCGTTTTATATGATTAACCGATTAAGTATTGTTTCAATGCTTGTTGCAGCGTTCCGAACTTTTTAGTGTCTTTATCAAACGTGAGTCCCAAGTGGATCATTTTTCTGACAACATCTGGTCGTAACCCCGTAATCACGGTATGGCATCCCATCATGGAAGTCCCATTAATGGTCTTCATCAAATGATCAATCACTTCAATCTCCATATCTGCGATTCCGGATAAATCCATAATCAAGGTCTGGATGTGCAAACGTCCAATTTCCGTCAACACTTTTTCCTCCAGGACGCTCGTTCTGAAAGAATCCACTGACCCAATCAAAGGTAAGATGCAGATGTTTGCAGTAATTGGAATGATTGGAACGGATAGATTTTCCACCAATTCTCTTTGCGCCGTCAACAATGAATCTTTGTATGTTGAATAGTTAATGAAGAATGTATTTAAAAATTGGTCAATATGGTTATTTATATGCCTTTCCAACGTAAAGAAGTCTTCAAGGGAATGTTTATTTGATATTTTGTTATATTGCTGTAGGAAATTCCATAACGTTCTGCGGATGGCCTGAATCCATTCTAATTTAAATGACAACGTCAAAGAATGTGTTGCCCATGCGATTCCTTCTTTTTTAGCAAAAGCTTGAAGCTCTAAATCTTTGCCATCAAGAACGTAAATAACGAGCTGATGAGCATTATTGATAAGGTCTATATCGCCTACTCTTAAGATATCATTGATTTTATCTTTTACACCCACCGCTTGTTGCAATAATTGATTTTCGAAATCTTGCTTATTCTCTTGAATGAAACTTTTCAGTTTAGAATCTAGTAAAATCGATTCCATATTTTACTCCCCCAATTTCAACAATTCTACCTATATATTACTTAACCACACACTAGTTTAAACATCAAATATAATCTGTCCTGTTTCAGGACCTCCATAGTATTCCCGTTATAGTTTCGTATAAACATGGAAAACTCTAGCAATCTCCATTGGAGTTCACTAGAGCTCTTTTCATCTGTTGGTATCGAACTACTAGATGCTCCGGTTTCACTTATCCCCCCAGAACAGCTGAAATTGTATCGGTCCGTCACTGAAATCCGCAAATCTCGAAAGCAAGGAATGGCTTTTTAAATTTATCTCTCTGACTCTACCACGTTTTCTTCCAACATGATGTCTCCATCCGTCATCTTATACACTTTATCGCAGTATTTAATGAGTCGGGTGTCATGTGTTACGACAATGGTTGTCGTGTTTTTATTCTTCGTTTCCCTTTGCAACAGCTCCATGACTTCGTATGCTCGGTCTGAATCGAGGGATGCAGTTGGCTCATCCGCTAGTATAATGGACGGATTACTGTAAAGGGCTTTCGCGATTGCGACTCTTTGACGTTCCCCACCGGATAAATCGGCAGGATATTTATTACGCAAATCACCAATGCCTAAATCATCGTACAATTGCTCCAGCTGTTGTTTAGTCATATTGCCTTTTTTGACATTATCGAGGAGTTTCATTTGGTTGTTCACCGTCAGGAACGGCACAAGATTAGACGCCTGTAAGATAAAACCGATTTCTTGCAATCTAATCTTGGAACGCTTATTCTCGTTCAGTTCTGTGATGTTTTGGTCATTAATGATGACTTCCCCATCCGTTGGGGTTTGCAACCCACCCGCAATGGTCAGAAACGTACTCTTACCTGAACCGGAAGGACCAATGACCGCAATCAATTCCCCTTTTTCCGCTACAAAATGTGTTTCTTTTAGTGCTTCTACTTTTTTGTGACCTGTGCCAAACGATTTTGTGACTTGATTTAATTCCAAAATGGACATGATTTACCCCCCAATCGCTTTCAACGGATCGATTTTCACTATTGTCCATACAGAGAATACGGCTCCAAGAATGGCAACAGCAATTAAGATGATGCCGTAAACAATCATCGTTACAAGATCAAAGGATACAGGGACAGCTGCTGGAAGAAATGCACCAGATAGGAGTGCCAGTGCAAAGCCAATTGCCACACCAATGACTGCCAAGATGAAGGTCTGTGCCACAACGGAGCGTGACAAGTATCCGTTCGAGACACCTTGTGCCTTCATGACACCAAACATGCTGATTTTCTGCACCGTCAATACATACAGGAAGATTGCGACGATGACGGAAGAAATGACAAATAGGAAATAAATCATGAATGTTAGCGTCAGGCTTTGTTCCGTATAGCCTGGCAAGCTGGTAATGAACTCTTCAATTTCCACCACTTCCAGTGAATCATTGTCTGTTATGTTCGACAATCCATCTGCACGGATGACGATACCGTTAATCAGGTCGTCATTCCCCTCGGCCACTTCACCAAACTTGACCCGTTGGAATGTGGATGGATCCCCATAAAGGACAGGTGCCGCATTGAACCTGGCATCTTCTGTAAAACCAACAATCGTCAGCTTTTCTTCCGTCGAGGAAAGTTCCAACTCATCTCCGAGTTTAAAGCCGTCTTCCTTCAAGGCATCGCTCGCGATTACTTCATTTTCGCCAGTGAACTCTTTTCCTTCCATCACATTCGGCATAATGAAGGTATCTTTCTCAATGCCGAAAATCGCCACGTTCGCCTTCTTGCCACCATTCGTAGCAATCGCGTTGAGCTGGCCGATTATTGCCTTTTCATCTGCCTCAACATCGTCCAAGACGTCGCTCTTCATGGTCGATTGAGGAAGGCTCTTGTCGGATTCATCCGTGACCACGATAGCTGTTGCTTCCCATTTATCCACGGCTTCTCGGTTCAAATTCTCAAGCCCGCTCGCAAGCCCCGATAGGAAGAACACCAAGTACGATACGAGCATCAAGACCCCTGTTATCAAAATGAAGCGCAATTTGTTCTTTTTGATTTCATTCCATGCTAAAAACATGTTTCACGTCCCAGTCTAAGTTATTCTACAAGCTCTCTATCTATTATTATGTACTTTGGACTTTCCCAATTCAAATAAGATGCAACTGAGTTGGACAGTTCAGTATTACAGGGGACGAAAGTTTGGAACCCATAAAAAAGACGCTCACCAATTTATTTATTGGCGAACGTCTACATAACCATACTATTGTATTTGTTACTCAATGTGCTTGCATACCGCTTCACTTACCTATTTTTCAAGAACTTTTCTCCAGCATTCGTAATCGTTGTTCCACCTCTACCTTGTCGAGCTAGAAGCAGTCCTAAATCTTGTAACACTTCTAGACGTATGCGCACCTGTTGTTCTGATAGGTTAAACCCACTTGATTCAAGCAATTGTTTTAGTTTCAGCCTGCCGAAAGACTTGTATTGCTTTTTCCCACCGTCATAAAGTTCAAGAATTTTTATGCTTTCTTCCAAAAATCCATGTTCTTCTATCTTAGTGGTAATCCTATCAATTTCTACGTCGGGTAATACATGGTCTTCGTTTTTCAATGGTTTGTGATTCAGAATATCTAAATTTACTTGCTCGTTAATGGACTCACTTTTCCAGTACAAGTCATCAATAAGTTTTCTCGCTAAGGAAATGTGTGATTTCATGTAACGGTTTATTAAATGCTGTTGATCATAGTTTTCATCAATTAATTTTGATAGCTCCAAAAATGTTTGATAGTCTAATAACCGAGGACCGATGTCTATGACATTTGTAAAGTGTTGTGGCACTAATTGCATTTCACCAGGAGTTACAATAAAATCGATTGAATTAGGAATTGGATTGACCCCATCACCCACAAAATACTTATGTTTAAAATAAATATTTTCAAGAGAAAATGCCGTTTCTTTTGAATGTTCGATTGTATCATTGACTACTAGTATGTTTTGACCATCCGGAAGACTTAACAATTCTTTTGTATTAACGATATTGATTTCCCGCTTTGCGACAATGATAGGACATGAAGCAGGGATAAAAGGTCGCGTTATCCCAAGTAAAATTTCTTTAGATAATATTACAATATCTCCATCTAAAATAATATTCATGTCCAGATTTTTTATTGTTAATGAAGAAATATCTATTCGGTCCCCCAAAACTTCTATTAACTGTTTTGTGATTGTGCTTAGATATTCTTCTTGAATGGATAAGACATGAACTTTTTGTTTCATTAACTATTACCTCATTTTGTTGCAGTTATTTCTTCTGCTAAGTGACACGCTATAAAATGTTCTGGTCTAATTTCTCTGAAATCCGGTACAAGTTCTTTACAAACCTGTTGTGCAAAAGGACATCTTGTATGGAATGTGCACCCTGTTGGAGGGTTTGCAGGACTTGGGATATCTCCTTGTAAGATGATTCTTTCTCTTTTAACTGTAGGATCTGCAACAGGAACTGCACTAAGTAAAGCTCTTGTATACGGATGTAACGGGGTTGCAAATAATTCATCCCTACTTGCTAATTCGACTAATCTGCCGAGATACATAACACCCACTCGGTCAGAAATATGTTCCACTACACTTAAATCATGAGCAATAAAAATATACGTCAAATCCAATTCATCTTGCAAGTCCTTTAATAAGTTTAGAATTTGTGATTGAATCGATACATCCAAAGCAGAGACAGGTTCATCCGCAATAATAAGTTTTGGGTTTACAGCAAGAGCACGTGCAATCCCTATACGTTGTCGTTGTCCTCCACTAAATTCATGTGGGTATCGATCCGCATGATATTTATTCAGACCCACGATTTGCAATAATTCGTGTACCCTATCTTTCCGTTTGCTCTTCTCTACATTATGAACAATTAGAGGTTCTTCAATAATATCCCGCACTTTTAATCTTGGATTTAGAGATGCATAAGGATCTTGAAAGACCATTTGAAATTCTCTACGTAATGGTCTGATTTCATCATCATTTAAATTCGTTATTTCTTTACCTTCAAAAAACACTTTACCATCAGTTGCATCTAAAAGCTTCATTAGAACTCTGCCGGTTGTAGATTTGCCACATCCGCTTTCTCCAACCAGACTTAGGGTTTCTCCTTTATACACATGAAAAGACAACCCATCAACTGCTTTAACATATTCCTGCTCTCTACTAAATAACTTCTTCTTTAGTGGAAAGTACTTTTTAATGTTTTGTACTTCAAGTAGAGACGAGTTCATGTGAAGGAACCTCCTTGTGTAACCAGCATTTGGATGAATGGTTTTCGTCAATCGCCATAAAATCCGGCTCTTTATCCCAGCAAATATTCATTGCGAATTCACAGCGAGGTGCAAACTTACATCCATGGGGCATGCGAGTTGGAATCGGGACATTGCCTGGAATGGATTGCAGTCTTTCAACTCTTTCCCCAAGTTTTGGAGTAGAACCAAGTAAGCCTTTCGTGTAAGGATGCTTAGGGTTAGCAAATAGCGTATAGACATCTGTTTCTTCTACGGCTCTTCCAGCATACATGACTACTACTCGATCACACATTTCAGCAACAACGCCTAAGTCATGAGTGATTAATAATATGGAAGTGTCGGCCGATTTTTGAAGGTTCCTCATTAAATCTAAAATCTGAGCTTGAATTGTTACGTCAAGTGCTGTAGTCGGTTCATCCGCAATTAATAGCTTAGGATTACATGCCATTGCCATTGCAATCATGACTCGTTGGCGCATACCACCCGAAAGCTGATGTGGGTATTCATCAACAATTTTTTCAGATCTAGAGATGCCAACTAAATTCAGCATTTTTATTGCGTGCAATCTAGCTTGTTTTTTATTGAATTTCATATGGAGAATAATTGATTCTTCTAATTGTTTGCCTATTTTAAACACCGGATTTAAAGATGTCATGGGTTCCTGAAATATCATAGCAATTTCATTACCACGTATTTTTCTCATCTGATTTTCACTTAAAGTGGTAATTTCTTTTCCTTCATATTTAATTTCCCCATCAACTATTCGGCCAGGGGTATCTTTAAGTAATTTCATAATCGAAAGTGAAGTTACGCTTTTACCGCTACCAGACTCTCCTACTATCCCTAGTGTTTCACCCTTTTTAATTTTAAAAGACACACCATCAACGGCTCTAACTTCACCAGAATCACTACTAAAATAAGTTTTCAAGTCATTTACTTCGAGTAAGTAGTCTTCCATCGTTTTCTCCTCTCCGCGAAAGTTATTCTTCAATTTTCGGATCTAGTGCATCACGTAACCCATCGCCTAATAAATTAAATGCTAGAACTGTTACAAAAATAGCTATCCCAGGGAAAAAAGTTACATGAGGTGAAGTGTTCAAATAATCTCGTCCTCCACTTAACATAGCTCCCCATTCAGGAGAAGGTGGCTGGGCACCTAACCCAAGGAAACTTAGGCTTGCAGCAGTTAAAATCGCTGAACCAATTCTCATTGTAAAGTACACAATAATACTAGAAACTGTGCCCGGGAAAATATGCTTCCAAATGATACGGTTATGTTTAGCTCCTACAGACTTCGTTGCTTCCACGAATAAGGTTGATTTGACTGATAGCGTAGAACTTCTCACAATTCTTGCAAATATGGGAATACTAAAAATAGCTACGGCTACGATTACATTTCCTAACCCCGGTCCTAAAATAGCTATTATCCCAATTGCCAGTAAAATGCCTGGAAATGCTAATAAAACATCACATATCCTCATTATTACTCGGTCTACCCATTTGCCATAATAGCCGCTAAGAATCCCTAGTACTGTTCCACCAACTGCACCTAGTAACACAGAGACTAGTCCAACAAATAAAGAGATTTGGGTTCCGGCAATAATACGACTGAATATATCCCTTCCAAACGCATCTGTTCCTGCCCAATGCTCTGCGCTTGGACCGGATAAAATATTATCGTAATCAGGTTCTGTTATTTCGTAAGGGACAATACTCGGTCCAATAATTGCCATAGTTATTAGGAACAAAACAAAGAAAAAAGATACTAATGCTAGTTTTTGTTTTCTGAACTTCCTCCAAAACTCTGATATTGGAGTCTTCACCTTTACTGTTTCCAACGATAGTCTCTCGTATTCTTCTCTTCTATCTATTTGAAGTTCTTTCACATAAATACCCCCTTACTCATATCGTATTTGAGGATTTAATATTCCATATAACAAATCCACTATTAAATTAATCAGGATAAATTCTACTGCAAACAATAGCATCTCCGTTTGAATAATTGGGTAATCTCGATAAGAAACGGAATCAATTAATAGCTTCCCTACGCCTGGCCAACTAAAAACGGTCTCAATAACAACTGACCCACCAAGTAGAAAACCAAACTGAAGACCGGTCATCGTCACGACTGGAATCATGGCGTTTCGTAACCCATGCCCCCACACGATTTTCCTTTCAGTTAAGCCTTTCGAGCGACCGGTACGTATATAATCTTCTTTCAATACATCCATTAATGAAGACCTCGTAAAACGAGCAATTACGGCGGCTACGCCTGTCCCTAACGTGAAGGCCGGTAATATGTAACTCTTCCAGGAGTCTAAACCACCAGTCGGTAACCATCCTAGGGTGACAGCAAAAATTTGAATAAGCATTAAACCTAGCCAAAAAGATGGCATGGATAAACCAGACACTGCACCAAACATCCCAAAGTAATCCTGCCACTTATTACGTTTTGTGGCGGAAATTGCACCAATAAGCAACCCAACTATTACTGCCCATACCATACTCCATAAAGTTAGCCAAAATGTTGGCATGAAACGACTTCCTATTTCCTCAATAACGGGACGTTTTGTTTTTAAAGAAGTCCCAAAATCACCTTGTAGTAAGTTCCCCATATAAGTGAAATATTGAGTATGTAATGGTTTATCTAAGCCTAATTCTTTTCGAACTACTTCCACGTCTTCATTTGTCGCGTCTATACCAGCCACCAATCTTGCTGGATCTCCAGGGATTAAATGCACAAATAAAAATATGAAGATTGTAACTAAGAATAATATAGGAATTATTTCTAATAATCGTTTAGTAACAAAACGAAACAATGTGCATTCCTCCTATTGTTGAAAAATTAGGGCGCTATTTTAATAGCGCCCTAGAAAGTTTAAAGCTATTCTATAATCTCTAACTCATCCACACTTAGTGATCCGTCAGGTAACAAGTAAATTCCATCTAAATAATTTTTCTTCCCTGCCATCGTATTGTCTGCTGACAAGAATACCCAAGGAGCATCATTCCATAGTAAAGCCTGAACGTCTTTATAGGCAGCTGCACGTTTCTCAACATCTGCAGTTTGTAATGCTTCGCTAATTAATGCATTAGCTTCTGGATTTTCATAATATGCCACATTATATGATTTAGGTGGGAACGATTCAGCACCGCCAAGAAGAGGTCGAATACCCCAGTCTGCATCTCCAGTTGAAGGAGACCATCCACCGTAATACAATTCAATTTCCGCATCTTTTGGATCTTGGACTCCCCAGATTTTATCTGACATTGTTCCTGCTTCCATCGGTACTACTTCAAGTTCTACATTTATTTGTGCTAATTGTTGCTGTAAGAACTCCATAGCTTTTAATGCACTCGAACTATTTGCGCCCCAAACCTTCGCTTTAAATCCTTGTTCAAGTCCTGCTTCTTTTAACAACTCTTTTGCTTTTTCAACGTCGAAGTCATATGTTTCTTGTTTAGAATAGAACTGCGTATTTGGTGAGATTATTGAATCTAACTCTTGTCCGTGACCATTCATTACTACTTTGTTAAATGCAGTTTTATCAATAGCATAGTTTAAAGCTTGTCTAACTTTCACATCATCATAAGGCTCTTTCATTGTATTCATAGCTAGGTAACGTACAACAATAGATGGTTTACTCTCTACTTCAATTCCATCTTTTCCATCTACACTGTCCGCTTGTTCAGTTGGTACAGGAAAAATGAAATCCGCTTCTCCAGTTTGAAGCATCGCAATACGGGAACCATTTTCCGAAACTGGTTTAAACGTAATCGTGTCTACCTTCGGATATCCTTCCTTCCAGTAGGTTTCGTTTTTTGTAACTTCTAACCCCTCACCCGGTTTCCACTCTACAAATTTAAATGGACCTGTTCCTACAGGGTTTCTTGCAACTTCTTTTCCTAGCTCTTCTAACGATTTAGGGCTGTGCATCATCGCCGCTGGATGAGCAAAAGTATTAATCATTGCACCAAAAGGTTCTGATAAAATAACCTTAACATTGTATTCATCCACTACAATTGTTTCTTTCACAATCGAATATAGACTATGTCTTTTTAATCCGCTATTTGGATCTGCCAATCGGTCAATATTTACCTTTACTGCTTCCGCATTAAATGGTGTGCCGTCATGGAATGTAATATTTTGTCGTAGTTTAAATGTAAATTCCGTTGCTTCGTCATTCGCAGCATACTCTTCGGCAAGTACTGGAATTACTTTCATATCTTTGTCAAAGCCTACTAAACCTTCTAGCATTGTTTTTTGTGCTGAGTAGGATAATGTATCATTCGTGTCATGTGGATCCATACTCGTAAAGTTATCCGCTACCGCGATTGTAATGGCTTTGCCTTCTTTAGTTGCTTTTACTTCAGTTCCCTCTTCAGAATCCTTTTCACCTTCGTTTCCTGATTCTGCAGAACAAGCTGACAATACCATTGCCAACATCAATAAAAGAACAAAATAGAAACTGTAAATCTTCTTCATTTAAACTCCCCCTTTATTATTAATTTTATAGAGAATGCAAAGATGCATGTTCTAACCTGAATTCTGGACGTAACTCTCCAATTTCTTCTTTTCTGGCATTTCTTAATTTGGGATAGTGATACGAACCAAGTTCCACTTGTTGTTGTTCGGTCAACAAGCCAAGTTGCAATAATACTTCGACGGCTACAGGAGACGTCGCTCTTCCATTCCCATCTTCAATTTTAAGCGCAATTCCTATTCCAGTTTCTTTATCCCCAATACAGTAAACCCCCTCGGCACCCGCTTTCCCAAACATACGACCATCTAAAGCACGCATAAAATCAGTACAAAAACGATCTGTTCCTCCAACCATTTCTGGTGCTTCCATCATCGCTGCTGTAATTTTATTAATTGCTTCTTGACGTTTAGCTGGCAATTGAACTGGATCTGCCATCTTGGCGAAACCTAAAGCTAAATGTTGTAAGGGGATACCGTGGACTGGCACTCCGCAACCATCAATTCCTATTTCTATGTCCTCTTTAGGAACTTCGGTTAAATCACTGATGGCTTCCATGATTCGTTGTTGAACTGGGTGGTCAATTTTATAATAATCACTTGTTGATTCATTCATATGCTTCGCTGTTGCAAGCATCCCGCTGTGTTTTCCCGAACAATTATTATAGATTGCCGTAACTTCTCCATTAGCTTTTATCAATGCTTCGTAAGTATCTTGCCATCTTGGGTTATGTGTTCCACACTGGAGGTCCGAGAATGTTAATTCTGCTCTGTCCAATATGGATAGAACTCGATTCGTATGTTGATCTTCGCCATTGTGAGAAGCACATGCTAAAGACAAATCTGCATGATCAAAATTAAAATGTTCTGCTGCTCCTGTTTCTACAATCGGAATTGCTTGGAGAGGCTTCATTGATGACCTTGCGTATACTACTTCTTGCGGATTCCCCAAGGCATACAGTAATTCTCCTTTGGAATTAACCACTGCAACATGACCTCTATGTAAACTTTCAACCAAATTACCTCTTGAAACTTTCACTAATACTTCCGCCGTCATATTGACACCTCTTAAACTTTTTAATTTGTTTGATATTTCAATTAATATTAAAACACATTAAAACCTATTGCAACCTATTCTTTTAATAATAGATAATTTATTTAATAAACGTACCTATTAAACCCTATTTTTAGTTGAGGTTATAGGGAAATACAGTTAAAGAATATTGATTATTATAGTTTTCAAGAGTTTACTGTTGGTTAGTTAAGAGAATTTACTAAACTTCCTACTTTTTGAATAATACTTTTAACCGAAAATTTCGTGTCCCAAAGGACTTGTTTTCTGTAAATTCAGGTTTATAATTCAAAACATATGCATATGAATTTAAATTCCAACTGAACATGGAGACATCATGAGACCTTATAATGAAAAAATCAGTATTTATCATGGGATGGCATCGACCATTGCATTAAACTTTTCGAATAACTTCTTTCCAATTTTTGCAATTACGATATTAGGGGCTACGAATTATCAAATAGGGTTAATCAGTTCCCTCCCCCCACTTGTGGCGCTACTTATGACAATCCCAGCGGCAATCCTATTAAATCGGGCAAATGCCCAAAAGAAACTTGTTGCGATGTCTGTATTGCTTGCTCGTTTAATGTTTCTATTTATCGTGACGCTTGTTTATTTACCCTCGGGTTCATTTCAGGCTTGGGCATTCCTCGCAATTATTGCGTTTATGAGTGTCCCAAATACAGTTGCCAATATCGGATGGCAGACTCTCATCAGTGGAATGATCAGCGATTCGCGGCGAGGTGAGTTCTTCAGTGATCGCAACCGGTTATTGACAATGGTTGGTCTTGTATCGACACTTTTGATTGGGATATTGATGAAGGATGCTTCAGACAGCGTGGGGGCCTATCAAGCGCTTTTCGCGATAGCATTTTGTTTTGGTCTAGTAGAGGTCTTTTTATTGATGAAACATGAAGAGTCAACCGTGTCACTAGACGGACCGCTGTTGAAAAAGAAATTGATGGAGTGGTCCATTTTTAAGAATTCCGGTTATGTCTGGTTCTTAATCGCCGCACTTTTCTTCAATTTTGCTTGGCAAATGGCATGGGGGATTTTCAATATTTATCATGTACGGATTGTGGGAGCAACGATTTTCTGGATTAGCATGTTCTCCGTCGGCAATATGTTGATGCAAATCCTAACGTTCCCGCTGTGGAAGAAATGGGCCGAGCGGCAATCCAATGTAAGGGTCTTTGTATGGGCCGCAATCGGCATGGCAACGACACCTTTCATGACTGTCCTGTCAACGAATCTGTATTATTTGACGCTAGTACAGTCCATTTCGGGCTTTTTCCTGTCAGGGGTGGTGCTACTTCTCTTCAATCTGCTGTTGGAGCAGTCACCTGTGGAATCTCGGACATACTGCATTACCACCTACAATGTCCTGCTCGCTTTTATCGCATTCATCGCTCCGCAGATTGGTATCTGGATGTTGAATGCATGGGGTGTCGAAATCGCCATGTACCTCAATTCCGCTTTGCGACTACTCAGTGCCGCGTTGTTTTTTGTCGTGCATCTCCGGTATGGGCAGGCTGCCAAGGAAATTGAAGTTAAAGCATAAAAAGACAGGAACGCAGAAAACTGCCTCTTGTCTTTTTTGTTTTTTCATATTGATCAAGATTCCTTCGTATTTCCCGGAACTCTCGAATTGTTCAGTTGACGTTCCTGTTCAGCAAGGATATCATTGTCCTCAGCATTGTCGCGAGTAACCTTTTGTGTAAGAATTGCGCCTACCGCCACCAATATCATGACCGCGATGTAATAGCCTTTTTCATTTAGCTGTAGATTATCCGCATTGTAAAGTCCGATTACGAACATTGAAACACCTGCAAAAAGTGTAAAGTAAGACAGTACGGTAAATGCCATTGTATTGCGCCTTCTGTATTTTGTCGGAAACATAGAAACCCCTTCTTTCTGATTGTTTTTCCTTTTATTATATATGATTAGATTGAAATTTCTAGTAATCTAGTAATGGAGCTACGACAAACTTTTCTATTTTACAGGGTTTTTCACCATCAAAAAACACCTACCCAAACTTGTTGGGTAAGCGTCTATGAAAGTGCTTAAAGTTGTTCCATGGCATCCTTCAGTATTTCATAGGAGCGTTTTCTTGCTTCCTGATCATAGATATATGAAACGGCAATCAATTCATCCACAGGGAGTCTTTCAAAAAAAGCTTTTAATTGTTCGGAAATCAGATTCAAGTCGCCTTTAAAGGAATATGCTGTCATTCCCCGCACTGCGTTTTCCTCATAATATGACCACTGGCCATCCATGGATTCCACAGGTGGTTTCAACAATTCCTTTTTGCCACTGACTACATTTAAATAAAAGCGGTCGCTGGTTGTGGAAAGCTTTTCAGCCTCTTCATTCGTATCAGCTGCAATCACATTCACACAGACCATCACATAAGGTTCCGACAAATACTCCGAAGGAACAAACTGACTGCGATAGATATGTACCGCATGCTCCAGCTGTTGGGGTGCAAAGTGTGCAGCAAAAGCATATGGCAATCCCAAGCGAGCTGCTAACTCCGCACTCGATGTACTCGAACCAAGGATATAAATCGGGACATTGGTACCNGACCCAGGGAAA
>JGI24024J18818_10000381_pt1 | contig 16349 bp, 14 predicted proteins | sample Cruoilmetagenom2_FD_18818 | JGI IMG/M metagenome (IMG submission 18818) | reverse complement strand
AGCCAATACAAGCCCGATACTGATCGGGAAAGTCAACAGAGATCCGGTTCCCAGCGAGTGAATCGGCTGCCAGTAACCCGGCAATCTGTAGCGCGAGGATCATCACGGGTCAACAAAGTAAAAGAATACAATATATTGAAAGGGTCTATGAACCCGGGCGACTGTAATAAGCATGGCAACAGGTCAGGAATAAGGCAGAGGCTTCGATTATATGATATCCGGCATTTTTTCGCGTCGAAGTTGTTGACACAGGGCGGCGATTTGCGAACCGTATCCAGGGCCCTAGGCCATGCGAACTCGGCAATCACCTTGCAAATTTACAGTCACACCTCATGGGACATCCTAAAAAAGGCGATTGACACTATGCCTGGTTTTAAAATAACCTCTGCAAAAAAAAACGCGGTAAAGTGGCAAAATTCAGGACTGGTAACTAAACGGCCATAGTGACCAAATCCGCGTCTATAACCAGTTAAACTTATAAAGGATAAATATCTTAAAATGCATTACGAAGGTAATATCATCCGGCCACCAAGCGAGGGCAACAGCATCTTATTGCAGGTCACTGTGGGCTGTTCTCGCAACAAGTGTACTTTCTGCGGTACATACCTGGGTGAGCGGTTTAAAATCAAGTCCGAAGAGATCATCATGGCCGATATTGAATTCGCGGCCGACCACTGCCGCAGGCAGCGGCGGGTGTTTCTCTGTGATGGTGATGCCCTCATTATTCCCCAGAAAAGACTGGTCGGCATTCTGACGGCCATCAGGAAGAAACTGCCGTGGGTGACCCGGGTAGGGGCCTATGCCAATGCCAAGAGCCTGGGAATGAAAAGCCCCGCGGAGCTGGAGGTTTTACGGTCTCACGGCCTGGGAATTCTATACATGGGCCTTGAGACTGGTGACGACATAACCTTGAAAAAGATCAACAAGGGGGCCACGTCCGAAACAATGATCCGGATGGGGGAAAAGGCCCGGGCGGCCGGGTTCAAACTGTCTGTTACCGTGCTTTTAGGGATCGCCGGGCGGGAGCGTTCGCTGATCCATGCCACTGAAACCGGCCGGGTATTGTCGGCCATTGATCCCGAATACGTGGGTGCCTTGAGCCTGATGCTGATTCCGGGAACACCACTGTATCAGGATAACGAAAATGGGGCTTTCACCCTCATTGATCCCGAGGAGACATTGCTGGAACTGCGTGAGATGATTGCCGCCACCCATCTTAGCCGGGGATTGTTTCATGCCAATCACGCGTCCAATTATCTGCCTATCCGGGCCCGGCTGCCCAGAGACAAGGCCGCAACCCTGGCCCTGATCGATAATGCCCTGGCGGGGAAGGTTTCGTTGAAGCCGGAGTATCTTCGCGCGCTGTAGTGGTTTTGCTCAAACCCGGGTTAAACGGTTCATCGTTCAAGGTTTAAAAGCCTAAACAGACTGATTTAAAAAAGGATGACCGAATGGCAGAACCCATACGCCTTTTTAGCCCAATAGACGAGAGGCGATGACGTTTATCATTGTATTGTATTTTATGCAATATTAATTTGTTGTAAACCCTAAACCCTAAACCCTAAACCCTAAACCCTGAACTTTGAACTTTGAATTCCGAACGTAGAACCGAACTCTATGATCACGGTGACGGCAGCCATATTGTTTAAAGATGATCAGGTCCTGATCGGTCGGCGCAAACCCGGGCTTCGTCACGCCGGCAAATGGGAATTTCCCGGCGGCAAAGTGGAACCGGGCGAAACGCCCCGAACCTGCCTGAAACGTGAGCTGAAAGAGGAGTTCAATATCCGGGTGAGGGTGGGGGATGCTTTTGCTGATAATGTATTTCCCTATAGGCGGGGGCCGGCCCAGCTAACGGCGTTTTGGGTGGACTGGATCGACGGGGAAATCCGGGTGGCGGATCATGATCGGATCGCCTGGGTATTGCCGGCGAATCTCAAAGACTACGATCTGTTGCCGGCGGATATTCCCTTTGCCGAAAAGCTGGCTGTCCACGTTGAGAACCGGAAAGACGCCGGACTCTGAGTCGTCCGGTAAAATTTATCGTCTTCCTTGAACTTGAATCCCGCTAAAAACGGGAACATTTTTCAAAGGTCTCGCTACTTTCCGGCGACCTCCTGGCCGCAATGTTTGCAGACCTTGGCCCGTTTTTTAATGATTTCGGCGCAAAAGGGGCATTCACGGGTGAAAAAGCGTTCGTGAATTTTCTTGACGGCGTCGCCGATAGTTTTTTGAAGAATCTTGTTGCCGAATTTGACGTTTCGGATCGGCTCAATGGCCTCGATTTCACCGAAATCACCCATCATCTCCGCCGCTTTTATCCGTACCCGGACCGGTTCCGTAGGGTCGAGCAGGATTCTCAGGACCGGGACCATGTCCTTGCAGGTGTAACAGTCCGCCAGGATACTGAAGCCCCGCTTGATATTCTCCTTGAGCGCCTCTTCCGCCGCCATGGCTTCATCATCGATGATCTGTCCCTGCCCCCCCTGGGCGCTGAACACCGGCATGTGTTCAAATTTTCCCGAATCGGGATAGCAAATACACCGGTATGATGCATTATGGGCGTAATTTTCCATAAGGTGATCCCAGCCCTTTTTATATATCGGGCATTCATCGTTATAACAAATGTATAAATACGCAGATCCCCAGCCGAGTCCATCTCCGACGTTGATCGGCGGCGGTTCCCAGAGGCTCATTTCCTGCCGGCAATGCTTGCATTTGGGCTTGGGTTTTTCCAGTATCCGTTCCAGCACCTGTTCTTTCGTCTCAAAGGCCATTGGTCGTTCTCCATTTATTTCATCAATAATTTTCATATTGGAAATAATATTTAATTATCAAATATTTAGTTTTAGGATCGTTTGAAAAATATCATAATTTTCCAGGTAATTTAAGGCATAAAAAGGGAGTTTCAAGAAAAAATATGTAACAAATTGAAATTAAAGAAGATAAATTGAAGAAGCGATTCGAAATCTCAATTGTGTCGGGGCATGCAGCCGCCCGCCCCAAAGCGGGATTGTTATCGTTATTATATTCCATTTTTTCCCACTATATATCTAATCCATATAACCTACAAATATTATTAAAAAAAAAAAAAAATAAATTCCAAAAAAATCCTTGACATTGGGAGTATGATATGGTTTATCCGCAAAAAGGTGGAAAAAAGTGGAAAAACAAACACATCAATTCAGGGAAACAACCTTCAACACCATTGATCCGAAAGGGCGTATTTCCATTCCGGCTCGTTTTCGGGACATCATCTGTGTGGGCAACGACATGGTAATCGTCACCCGGATGGATAATGCCTTATATGCCTATACTACCACCCAATGGCTCGATGTCGAAGAACGAATCCTGAAAATGGAGGAAACCTCATTGAGGATGCGCCGTTTCAGACGATTTTTTATTGGGGGGGCGGCCGAGTGTGTTTGCGACAAGCAGGGACGTATCCTGATTCCACCCATGTTGCGCCAATATGCGGGATTGGAAAAAAACATCGTCCTGATCGGTCAGATCAATCACTTCCAGATCTGGTCCCGAGAACGGTACGACGAAGACGTCGATCTCTTGAGTGAAGATATAGTGTCGCCGGAGGTAAGCAGCACGATCGCCAAACTTGGACTCTAAGATGGGTTATCGACATGTTTCCGTCATGCCGGCCGAAGTCCAGCGATTTCTCGATCCCCACCCGGGCGATATTTGTGTCGATGCCACCATCGGTGGGGCAGGCCATGCGAAGGCCATCTGCCGGTCGATCTTTCCCGAAGGGTCATTTATCGGCTTCGACCGCGATCGGGAAGCCATTGATCATGCCACGCAGGCACTTGCGCCTTATGCGCCCATGGTCCGGTTGTTTAACGAAAATTTTGTTAATCTGCCCCGGATCCTTGCCAGGCTGGATATCAATGGCGTGGATGCCATGGTCGTGGATCTGGGAATCTCATTGCATCAGATTCGCCAAAGCGGCCGGGGCTTCAGCTTCCAGGCCGATGAACCTCTGGATATGCGCATGAACGCCGGTGCGGATCTCACGGCGGCCGACCTGGTCAATCGGCTCTCCGAAAAGAAACTGGGAGGCATTTTCAGGGGGTATGGCGAGGAGCGCTGGGCCAACCGTATCGCCAGGGCTATCGGGGCGGCCAGGAGAAATGCCCCGATTGAAAAAAGCAGGCAGCTGGCCGAAATTGTAGCAGGGGCGATCCCCAAATCTCGTCAACCGAGACGAATCCATCCGGCCACGCGGGTATTCATGGCGCTTCGAATTGCCGTGAACCGTGAACTGGATTGCCTGGCGGAATTTTTATCATTTTTTCCGGAGTTGCTAAAAACCGGCGGGCGTCTATGCATGATCGCCTTTCACAGCCTGGAGGATCGAATGATCAAGCGGCGGTTTAACGAGCTCGCCAAAGGGTGCATATGTCCACCTGATTTTCCGGTCTGCGCCTGTGACCGAAAACCGATGGTCCGTTTGTTGACCCGTAAAGTCGTTCAGCCGAGTCAAGCGGAGATCATGGCCAACCCCATGGCCCGGAGCGCCAAGCTCAGGGCGCTGATTCGATTGTAAGACAAAGAGATGGTTGAAAAATGGTCAATTTTCAAAGATCTCGGGGAATCTGGTAGCCATGGCACGATCCAATCGAAAAAAGAGCCGGAAAACCGGTGCATGGCTTATCCTGTTGATTATTTGCCTGGTCGAATTGCTGGCTTATACGTGGTTTCGGGTCCAGCACGTCCGGACCGGATATGAAATCGGCGAATTAACCGGAGAAAATCGCCGTTTAGAAGAACAACAAAACATTTTAAGAGCCGAGCTGGCCAGGCTCAAATCTCCCGCCCGGCTGGTCCGGATCGCCGGCGAGCTGGGACTTAAAAGACCCGAGCCAACCCAAATTCGGGCGCTTCCATGAAAAAAGAATATCGCAAAAAAATACGTCGACGTATGCTGGTAGTGGGGTGCGGTTTCAGTTTGCTCCTGGTGGTTGTGCTGGCCAAGGCCGCCCAGATTCAAATCTGGCAGGGGGACGATCTCACCCGTAAAGCGGAGAAAGATTATAAGGCATCGCGGGTCTCGATGGGAAAAAGAGGGACCGTTTTCGACGCCCACTATCGTGAATTGGCTGTGACCCTGGACACACAATCCATCGGCGCCCATCCGAATCAGATGAAAAACAAGAATGTGACCGCTCAACGTCTGGGCAAAGCACTGGGAAAAAATCGTCGGGCGCTATCCAAGCAATTGAATACCAAGCACCCCTTCGTGTGGGTCAAGCGTCAAGCCACGCCACGGGAGGTGACAACGGTAGAGGCCCTGTCTCTTCCGGGGGTGGTATTCAAACCGGCCCATAGCCGATTTTACCCGAATCAGTCCCTGGCCGGTCAGGTGATCGGTTTTACCGGTGTGGATGGGTCCGGACTGGAAGGAATCGAATTTAATTATGATTCACATCTGCGTGGGCGCACGGATCGATTTACCGTTTTAAGGGATGCCCGGGGCTACGGATTTGATGCCGAACTTTCGGTGCTACCCAACTACACGGGTCAAAACATCATTTTGACCATTGATGCCAACATTCAATTCATTGCCGAACAAGCCCTTAAAGCAACTGTGGGCGAATTTAAAGCCGACTCCGGCATGGCCGTGGTAATGGACCCTAAAACCGGGGCGGTTCTGGCAATGGCGCATTATCCCTTTATAGATCCGAACTTGTACAAGAAATACAAACGGGAACGCTGGCGTAACCGGATTGTCACGGATGCTTTCGAACCGGGGTCTACTTTGAAAATTTTCACTGCCGCCGCCGCCCTCGAATCGAAATCGAGCTCGTCCCAGAGCATTTTTTATTGTGAAAACGGTGTTTATCGCGTGGGACGGAACCTGGTTCATGACACCCATCCGTATGGATGGCTGACACTGAAAAAAATCGTCAAGTTTTCCAGCAATATCGGAGCGGCTAAAGTGGTCAAGGCCATGGGCGGCAAAGCCTTTTATNAAACCCTGGAACGATTCGGGTTCGGTTCCAAAACCGGTATCGACTGCCCGGGTGAAACGCCCGGACGCTTAACCTCGTATCGGCGCTGGAAGCCCATCGATGCGGCCAATATTGCTTTCGGGCAGGGGATTGCGGTGTCGGCCATACAGTTGACTGCCGCCGTCGCGACCATTGCCAACGATGGTATTCTGATGAAGCCGTATATGGTTCAGGCGATTACCGATCAAGACGGACGATTGCTGAAAAATACAACACCGAAGCGGATTCGGCGCGTCATTTCGGCCCGTACCGCCCGAACCGTACGTAGCATGATGGCCGCCGTGGTGGATGAAGACGGAACCGGGGTCAACGCGGCTCTTGAAAGATATCAGGTGGGCGGCAAAACCGGAACGGCCCAAAAAATCGAACCGACCGGCGGATACTCGCAAAAACGGTTCATCGCTTCTTTTGTCGGGCTGGCACCGGTCCATCGTCCGAAAGTCGTTGTCCTGGTAGTCATCGACGAGCCCCGCAAGCGGCATTATGGCGGGACGGTGGCCGCGCCGGCATTTAAACGGATTACGCAGGCGGCGCTAGGTTATTTGGATGTGTCGCCCGTAGAAAAATCCATCCAGATTTCGTCGATGATCAGAAAGGCGGGAACGTGAAGCTATCGGATCTTCTAAGGCCACTTTCCGGGAAAAGGAATTCCATTGCGATTCCGACGGAAAGCCATCTCAAAGATCCCGAGATTAAAAGCATTCACTATGATTCCCGGCAGGTGATGCCGGGCGGATTATTCGTGGCGATGACCGGGTTTCACACCGATGGCCACGACCATATCGACGAGGCCGTCGGCCAGGGAGCGGTGGCAGTACTGGTCGATCGGCCGGTGACCGCACCAGTCGTGACCGTACGGGTACCGAACACCCGAGAGAGCCTGGCGGCCCTGGCGGCCCGTTTTTATGGCTACCCATCCCGGGAGCTGGTCGTTATCGGCATCACCGGCACCAATGGCAAGACCACCACGAGTTATTTGATTGAAAATATCCTCACCGCGGCCGGTTTGAAGGTGGGTGTTATCGGTACTATCAATTACCGGTTCGGTGGCAAAAAAGTCGATGCACCGGTCACCACGCCCGAGGCACTTGATCTTCAACAGATCTTAAGACGGATGCACGCTAACAAGGTGACCCATGTGGTCATGGAAGTTTCCTCACACGCGCTGGCACTCAACCGGATTGATGGATGCGAGCTGGATGTGGCCGTATTTACGAATTTAAGCCAGGACCATCTCGATTTTCATAAGGATATGATCGGTTACTGGGCCTGTAAAAAAAGACTTTTTACCGAGATACTATCCACCGGATCCAAGCAAGCCACCGCGCGGGTGGTCATTAACCGGGATGATCCCCGGGGTGACCAGTTGGCCCAAGAACTGGCAGTACCGGTTGTCACCGTCGGTCGTGGCAAAGAAAACAGCGTCCGGCCGAGCGAGGTGAACATGGGCCAGGATGGTATCCGGGGATTGCTCCACTTTGAAGATGACATTGTCGGTCATGTCCCGATGCAGTGGCGATTTCATTCACCCCTGGCGGGTGAATTCAACCTGGAGAATATCCTCTGTGCGGCCGGGGCCTGCGCGGCGTTGCAAATTTCCCCGGATGCTATCCGGGTGGGTATCGAGGAGACCCGGTCGGTTCGCGGTCGCCTCGAACGCGTTGAAAATGATGTCGGCATCTATGTTTACGTGGATTACGCCCATACGCCCGATGCGCTGGACAATACGCTCAAAACGTTAAAAAGAATGGCCGGCGGGCGATTGATTTGTATTGCCGGATGCGGCGGCGACCGTGACAGGGGTAAGCGTCCCCGGATGGGTCGGATCGCGGTCGGATTAAGCGATCTGACTATCTTAACTTCGGATAATCCCCGCAGCGAGCCACCCATGGCCATCATCGAGGATATGCTGACCGATATAAACAATGGTTTCCGGCCGTATACCGCCGACAAATTACCCGACCTTACAGATCGGCCGGGTTACGTGGTTGAACCGGACCGACGACAGGCCATCCGCCTGGGGATCGGTGTGGCCGCTTACGGCGATATCGTTCTGATCGCGGGAAAGGGACACGAAACGTATCAGATCATCGCCGGCCGAAAAATTCCTTTTGATGATCGATTGGAAGCGGCAAAGGCATTGTCCAAAAAAGAAGTCTTTGAAGCGGGTGGCCTTGAGCGCAGCGCAATGAATAATTGCGTATAAAAGCGACCTGCCTGTGGAGACCGGGGTAAACATGTTGGTTGCGATAGAAATATTTTGGTGTCGATGATGGTATCAGGGTGCATTGCAATGAACGATGATTCAGTTTCCGGGAATGGTTTCGTACGACCGGTCGATTTTTCACTCACCGCGGGCGATGTGCTTAAAGCTACCGGGGGGATTCTTGTATCCGGCAGTAAATCGATTGTGTTTGACGCCGTGGTCATCGATTCCCGCACCGTTTTACCCGGCAACCTGTTCGTGGCCATCCAGGGAGAGCATCACGACGGACACACGTTTATTCCCGGTGTGATTCGGCAAGGGATTCGGGGCGTGGTGATCGATCAAGCCAAAACCTCAGAGCGGTGGGAGAATCGATGGGATGATGAAGGTGTGACCTGTGTAGCGGTAGACGACACCATCCGCGCCCTGGGTGATCTGGCCGCTTATCAGCGTCGCCGGAGCGACGCACGGGTGATCGGCATTACCGGATCCAACGGTAAGACGACGACCCGTCGAATGATAGCCGCGATCTTCGGCCGGTGCTTTGAGACCCTGGCCAGCCGGGGAAATTATAACAACGAGATCGGGCTCCCCCTGACACTTTTAGAACTCAGGCCGGATCACCAATGGATCGTACTGGAATTGGGCATGAATCATTTTGGCGAGATTCGACGTCTGTCCCGGATCTGCCGCCCGGATATCGGGGTTATCACCAGTATCGGTCCTTGTCATCTGGAAGGGGTCGGTACCATTAACGGGGTGGTCAGGGCCAAAGCCGAACTATTGGAGAATATCCCTTCCGGTGGCACGGTGATCCTCAACCGGGACGATCCGTATCTGACCGAGCTGGGAAACAAGGTCGATACGGATGTACTGTTTTTCGGAGAATCGGACGAGGCCGACATTCGCGCCCATTCGATCCGCGAAACCGGCAAGGAGATCCGCTTTACCCTTGAGCTACCCGATTCCCAGACAACGGTGAGACTGCATGCAACCGGTCGCTTCATGGTGTCCAACGCTCTGGCGGCGTCCGCGGCAGGTCATCTGGCCGGTCTTTCGGGCGAGGAGATCCAAAAAGGCCTTTTACGTTTTCGTCCGGTTTTCGGTCGGATGAATGTCTTTTCCACCGAGCAGGGAATGACCATTATCGACGATACATATAACGCCAACCCGGCCTCCATGGCGGCGGCGATCAACACCCTGGTGACATTGGCCGGAAATAACCGGTCGATTCTCGTGGTTGGCGACATGCTGGAGCTGGGTGATGAAACCGATCGGTTGCATCGTCAGGTCGGGGCACTGGCCGGTCGGTCCGGGATTGTCCGGCTTTATGCCACTGGTCCCCACGCCAGGTTTGTCGCCGAAGGTGCCCGGGCAGGCGGCATGGATAAAAATCAAGTCATCACCGGTGAAAAAGAAGTCATCATCACCGATTTGAAAAAACAGCTCAAAACCGGGGACCGATTACTCGTAAAAGGTTCCCGGGGGTCGGCCATGGAAGAGATCGTTGAACCAATTAAAGAATGGGCGTCTGGCCGGAAGGATGAAGCCTGAAACATGCTTTATCACCTACTATATCCTCTGCACACTTCCTGGTCGGTATTCAATGTCTTCCGGTACATTACGTTCCGGACGATTTACGCCACGGTTACCGCTTTTTTGGTATGTTTTNTTGTGGGGCCGTGGGTGATCAGAAAGCTTGCCGCCATGCAGGTGGGTCAATATATCCAGAACGACGGTCCCCAAACACACCTTCCCAAGGAAGGTACGCCGACCATGGGGGGCACCCTGATTGTTTCCGCCGTGGTAACAGCCACCCTTTTATGGGCGGATTTAACCAATGTTTTTGTATGGATCGTTCTTTTTGTCATCATCGGATTCAGCAGCATTGGATTTATCGATGATTATCTGAAACAGGTCAAAAAGCGTAACCAGGGGTTAGGGGTCCGGACCAAGTTTTCGTTCCAGTTTATCCTGGCCTTGATTACCGGAGTCTGGATTTATACTACCTCGGATTTTTCCACCGAGGTGGCAATTCCATTTTTTAAACAGTTTTCACCGGACTTAGGGGTCGGATATATTATTTTTGCCATCCTGGTCATTGTGGGAACTTCCAATGCCGTCAATTTGACCGATGGCCTGGATGGATTGGCCATCGGACCGGTTATCATTGCCGCCGGCGCTTATATGGCCCTTGCCTATGTCTCCGGACATATCAAGATCGCGAACTATTTACAGGTCCATTATGTGGCCGGCTCCGGCGAGCTGGCTGTGTTTTGCGGTGGTGTGGCCGGGGCCGGACTCGGTTTTTTATGGTTCAACGCATATCCGGCCCAGATTTTCATGGGGGATGTGGGTTCGCTTCCCCTGGGCGCGATTTTGGGTACTGCGGCTGTTATCACTAAGCAGGAAATTCTTCTTCTATTGGTGGGCGGTCTGTTTGTTATCGAAGCAGTATCGGTCATCCTGCAAGTAGGCTATTTCAGGATGAGTAAAGGAAAAAGGATTTTTAAAATGGCGCCGTTACACCATCATTTTGAATTAAAAGGTTGGGCGGAACCGAAAGTGATCGTTCGTTTCTGGATTATCGCCATTGCCCTGGCTCTGATATCCCTCAGCACATTGAAGCTCAGGTGAACGAGCCCGTATTTTCGGCCATGGCATTGGGTAAAAGCTGGTTGGACATGGATCTCTTAAATAAAAGAGTATTGGTAGTCGGGTTGGGAATATCCGGTGAGGCGTGCGCACGGTTTCTGAAAAATCAGGGTGCGCAGGTGACGGTGAATGATGCCGATGATCAGACCCATTTACGGAATACTTCCGAACGGCTTCGGGCCAAAGGCATTAAAACGGTTTTGGGGGGACATCGGTCCAGGTTATTTGAGCAGGCCGACCTGATTTGTTTGAGCCCGGGGGTACTGCATACGATCAAGCCGATAGCCCGGGCCCGGGCGTTAGGGATACCGGTGATAGGAGAAATTGAGTTGGCATCCCGGTTCATCGCCGAGCCGNTCGTGGCCGTGACCGGCACGAACGGTAAAACCACGACCACGACCTTGATCGGGGAGATGCTGAAAGCATCAGGCCGCCGGACCTTTGTCGGCGGCAACATCGGACGACCGCTTGTGGCGTATCCGGATTTGGAAAAACAGGCCGAAATCGTGGTGGCTGAAGTGAGCAGTTTTCAGCTCGATACCATCGAGACTTTCCGGCCCCAGATCGCGGTTTTATTGAATATTACACCGGATCATCTCGACCGGTACCCGGATTTTGATGCGTATATTCGATCAAAAGGGCGAATTTTAAAGAACCAGGGCCCGGATGACACCGCCATATATAATGCGAGCGATGAATTCATTGCCGCCCTGATGACCGGGCGGTCGTCCCGGAGTCTTCCTTTTTACGGGTATGGGCAGGCGCCACCGGAATTTAAAGAGGGTGCGGCCGTGACAAGCCAGACGATTTTGATTCGACAAGACGGTGAGGAACACTGGATCGATTTAAACCGTAGTCGGCTCGTTGGTGACCATCACCAGGAAAATATCGCTGCGGCCTGCCTGGCCAGCCTGGCAGCCGGCGGAACAGTGGCTGGTATTCATCGGGCTCTGGATGATTTTGATGGTTTGCCCCACCGGATGGAGCCGGTTCGCACATTCCAACGGGTATTATACGTTAATGATTCCAAGGGAACCAATGTGAATGCTGTTGCCCGTGCACTGGATTCCTTTGAGGCGGTCATCCTGATTATGGGCGGTCAGGACAAAGGTGGAGATTTTGCTTCCCTGTCTGTGCTGGCCGCCGACAAGGTCAAACGGTTGATCGTCATGGGCGAAGCCGCAGCGATGATTTCCGGTGCCCTGGGTCAGGTGGTGCCGACGGATGAGGTCAGGGACATGACGGCCGCCGTTCAAAAAGCCCATGGCCTCGCCGTACCCGGCGATGTGGTCCTTTTGTCACCGGGATGCGCCAGCTTCGATCAGTACGAAAATTACGCCGCCCGGGGAAACGATTTTCGCCGCAACGTGGAACAATTGCAATGACGGTTTCTCCCAAATCGAAAAAAAAGATCAAAAGGCGTTTTACTTATGACGCCACCTTACTCTTTCCCGTCCTGTTTCTAGTGGGATTCGGAATCGTGATGGTATACAGCGCCAGTTCAGCCCTGTCCTTAAAGGTACACGGCCACGGCTATTTCTACCTCAAACGCCAGGCGGCTTTTTCCCTGATCGGTATCATCATTATGATCCTTTGCTGTCATTTTCCCTACCGTTTCTTCAGGTATTTTGTTTATCCATTGCTTTTTTTGGCCATCGGATTGCTCATTCTGGTCCTGGTTCCCGGCTTCGGTGTCACCGCCGGTGGTTCCACCCGGTGGCTGGGAATCGCCGGATTGACGTTTCAACCGTCTGAGCTGGCACGCCTGTCCATCGTGATGTACCTGGCGTACTCCCTCACCAAAAAACAGACGAAATTAGATGCCTTCTCAATCGGATTCGTGCCCCATGTTATTGTATTGGCGGTATTGGCGGTGTTGATCGGAATGGAACCCGATTTCGGATCGGTGGTAATTTTGACGATTCTAACCTGGATCATGATGTTCACCGCCGGTGTGCGGATGCATCATCTGCTTATTCCGCTACCGGTCATTTTGGCGGCGCTCGTTTACTTTCTCGTTAGTGCCCCTTATCGGCTGGCTCGTCTGGCCAGCTTTTTAAACCCCTGGGCCTATGCCGCCGACCAGGGGTACCAGGTGGTGCACTCCCAGATGGCGTTTGGAACCGGCGGGGTCGTGGGGACGGGACTTGGGCACAGCTATCAGAAACTTTTTTTTCTGCCTGAGCCCCATACGGATTTCATTTTTTCGGTTATCGGTGAAGAGGTCGGACTGGTGGGTGTCACCATCATTGTGATGCTGTACGGCGTCATTGTCTGGCGTGGCATCGGTATTGCCCGGCATTGCCCGGAGCCGTTCGGTGCGCTGGCGGCATTGGGACTGACAGCCGCTATCGCGTTGCAGATATGTGTGAATATGGGCGTTACCCTGGGACTGCTGCCGCCCAAGGGATTACCGCTGCCCTTTTTAAGCTATGGTGGCACATCGATGGTTATCAGCATGCTTTCGGTAGGTATCTTGATGAACATTGGAGGACAGCCATCGGTTCGAATGAAAAAATAGGATGGAGAATGGCAAAGATCGATCAATCGCGTCTACCCAATCGGTTGCGAGTGGTCATCGCCGGGGGAGGCACCGGGGGACACTTGTTTCCAGGGATCGCCATAGCGGAAGCATTTTGTGAAAAGATTCCGGATTGCAAAGTATTGTTTATCGGCACAGACCGTCCTTTTGAAAAAACGATCCTGGCGGAAAAGGAATTTGATCATGAAACAATTTTTGTTCAGGCAATTAAAGGAAAGGCGCTCTGGAGCAAGCTTGCGGCCGTGGTGGTTTTCCCGTGGGCGGTCTATCAAGCAGCACGGAAAATCAGGCGCTTCGGGGCGAATCTGGTGGTGGGGGTCGGCGGCTACTCGGCCGCGCCCGTGGCCGTCGGCGCGTGGATAATGGGAATCCGGGTGGTCATTCAGGAACAAAATATCCTGCCCGGAATGACCAACCGTCTACTGGCCAGGCTGGCATCGCGGATCTATGTCTCGTTTGAAAATACGCGGATGCCGGGGGATCCAAAAAAGATCTGTTTATCCGGCAATCCGGTGCGGCGGGAAGTACTGGCTTTCGCCGGAAAAAGATCATCCCGCGATCGTAGCGACCAGCGTCGCCTGACCGTTTTGATACTGGGCGGGAGTCAGGGTGCCCACAGCATTAATCAATCGGTCGCAGCGGCACTTGATGAGCTGGCGGATACCTCCGGTCTTTATTTTATTCACCAGACCGGAACAGCCGATGAAATGGATATGGAAACGGCCTATGCCAACCATAAGGTGCCATGCCGGGTGAAGGTTTTTTTCAAAGACATCGGCACCGAGTACGCTCAGGCGGACTTGTTGATTTGCCGGGCCGGGGCCACCACGGTGGCCGAGGCGGCCGTTCTGGGGAAAGCATGTCTTTTTATTCCTTATCCGTTCGCGGCGGAAAACCATCAGGAATTAAACGCCCGGGCCCTGGTAAAAGACGGCGCGGCCGGGATGATTCTCGAAAAGGACTTAAACGGGCGAACGCTGGCACGTTTGATCCAATACTACCTGACCCATCGTCAGGCGTTGATTTACATGGCCGATCGGGTACGGGCTTTTGGCCGCCCGAATGCCGCCATGAATATTGTGGAGGATTGTCTAAAAGTAATGGCCAAAAAACAACTGCTCGCTTTACTTTTGCTGGGGCTGTCGGGTTTGAAGTGGCGGCGGCCAACCCGCAGCTTATAATTTTTTCGAGATAGAAGTTTGGAAAAGCATGTATCAGCATAAATACCATATTCACTTCGTCGGCATCGGCGGTATCGGCATGAGCGGTATTGCCGAATTGTTGTTGAATCTCGGATATCGGGTTTCCGGATCGGACCTGGCCGCTACCGAGATCACGAAAAACTTGTCGCGCCTGGGTGGCACCATCTACCAGGGTCATGCGACCGATCAGATCGGCGGTGCGGATGTGGTGGTGATTTCATCGGTGGTATCTGATGACAATCCGGAAGTGCTGGCGGCACGGCAGGCCGTTGTACCAGTAATTCCCCGGGCGGAGATGCTGGCCGAACTGATGCGGTTGAAATACAGCGTGGCCGTGGCCGGTGCTCACGGCAAGACCTCCACTACTTCCCTTGTGGCCGAGGTTCTCGCTGCCGGCGGCCTGGATCCGACCGTGGTGATCGGGGGTAAATTGATGGGACTCGGGACCAACGCCGTCCTGGGGCGAGGTGATTTTATTGTGGCCGAAGCCGACGAAAGCGACGGTTCTTTTCTCAAGTTCACCCCGACCCTGGCCGTGGTGACCAACATCGACCGGGAACATCTCGATTTTTACCGGGATCTCGACGAGATTAAATCGGCTTTTTTAACCTTTGTCGATCGGATTCCGTTTTACGGGCTGGCCATCCTTTGTCTGGATAATGAAGCTGTTCAAGATCTGATCCCGCAAATAAAAAAACGGTTTATCACCTATGGGTTGAGCAACCAGGCGGATTTACAGGCCACGGATATTCAATTCGAGGGGCTCAAGACCCGCTTTAATGTAAGCGGACCCGATGGATCCTACGGCCCGATTTTGCTCAATCGAGCGGGCCAGCATAATGTCTTGAATGCCCTGGCCAGTATTGCCGTCGGGCTGGAACTGGACATTTCCTTTGACCATATCAAAAAAGCCCTTGAAGCGGTCCCCGGCGTGGGCCGTCGTCTGGAAATCAAGGGCGAAGTCGATGACATGACGATTGTGGATGATTACGGCCATCATCCTTCGGAAATCCAGACGACCCTGGCGGCGATTAGAACCAGTTGGCCCGGCCGGCGGATCGTGGTGGTATTTCAACCGCATCGATACACTCGTACCCGCGCCCTGTTCGATGAATTTGCCCGGTCTTTTTATCAATCGGATGTGTTGATTGTTTTGCCTATTTACGCGGCCAGCGAGGAACCAATCGCAGGTGTGACGGGAAAAAGTCTGTACGAGGAGATCCGGCGTCACGGGCATAAAAATGTCCGGTACGCCATGAATAAAAAAGGGGCGGTCCGGTTTTTGCTCGACACGGTGGCCCGGGGTGACCTGGTACTGACCCTGGGTGCCGGAGATGTTTACCGGGTCGGCGAGATGATGGTGGAAAGGTTATCCCAATGATGAGCGCCGCCGTAGCGTGCGATGGACAGAAAGTCGCCACTGGACTAAATGCCGAAAAAAAGGATTGGCTGGTCTCCCTTCTGGGGCCCCGGGTTCAATTCGATGTGCCCATGTGGCGGCATACGACCCTGGCCGTGGGCGGCCCGGCCGATGTCCTGGCAATGCCCGCAGATATAAAAGTCCTGACCATGCTGCTTTCCGGGGCCCGGCAGCGGGCCATTCCGTGGCTGATCGTCGGCGGGGGAAGCAACCTGCTGGTNCGAGATGGCGGCATTCGGGGAATTGTCATTGCCCTGACGCCTTATTTTAAAGGAATAACCACCATTGATCCAGGCCC
>JGI24024J18818_10000380_pt1 | contig 16375 bp, 21 predicted proteins | sample Cruoilmetagenom2_FD_18818 | JGI IMG/M metagenome (IMG submission 18818) | reverse complement strand
GCTCGCGATCTTGGCCATCGGATAGTCGTATGCCGTCACCATCCGGATCTTCGCCTTGCCTTTCCTGGCGCGAATCTCCGGGGCTGTGATCTTGTTCATCGATCGCTCCTCTCTCCCCACCCTCCGGGTTGGGGGACGCATGGCAACAGCGTGACAGCGCTCTCTTCGACCTCGGCCGCCCGAAGGGTCGCCCGTGCCGGAGCGCTTGACCATGAACGCTAGCGGGCGCGATCGTGTTCCGGGCCACCGGGAATGACTGCACCATCTGGTGCGGTACCGTTGGGCTCATGGCGCGCAAAGACATCACCATGACAGGCACGGAAGTGACCGCCTTCCTCGACGAGACTGCGATCCTCGAAGTGGCGACGATCAGCGGAGACGGCTGGCCGCACCTCGCTCCTATGTGGTTCGTGATGGAAGACGAGAAGATCGTTTTCCGATCCTTCACCAGGTCGCAGAAGATCGTCAACCTCCAACGCGATCCTCGCCTCACCGTTCTTGCAGAAGATGGCGACGACTACGCAGAGCTACGGGGCGTGATGATCAAGGCAGAGGCCCGTCTGATTGAAGACCCTGCCTACGTACTGGCCATCTACGGACGCCTCGCTGCCAAGTACGCGATGGTCGGACCCGATCCTGTCGAACTCTCAGAGGAGGAACTCGAGGTGGCCTTCGGTCGCTTCGCGTCGAAGAACACGGCGGTCGTTGTGGAGCCGACGAAAACCGCTTCGTGGGATCACCGAAAGCTCGGGGGCGGTTATTAGGGGGATCCGGCTTCTCACCGGCGTCATCGCGGCAGCAGTCCTAGCCGCCGGTTGCTCGTCCGAAGGTGCTCCCCCGGAGGATCTTGCCGATGCGCTGCCGAACAACTGGGTGACGTCGGTGGCGATGGCCGACGATGGCACCGTGTGGGCCGGCACGAACGACGGCCTGGGTCATCTCTCCGGTGACACGTGGACCAACTACTCCTCCCTCGACGGTCTGCCGAACGATCTCGTCAACTCAGTGACGGTCGGCAGCAACGACGCCGTCTGGACCGGGACCAACTTCGGAGCGGGTCTCCTCGACGATGCCCTCTGGGTCCGGTATGGCATCGAGGAAGGACTCCCTAGCAACTGGGTGAACGATGTCGCGATCGATAGCGACGGGACGGTGTGGGCCGGGACCATCTTCGGAGTGAGCCGGCTCGACGGCGAGGCGTGGACTGGCCTTGTCAAAGATGACGGGCTCTACGACGGCCGAGTGACGACGCTGGCGTTCGCACCGGACGGCACCCTGTGGATCGGGACGAACGGTGGATTGAGCAGCGTCGGTGACGGTATCTGGCGCTCATACTCGACCGCTGACGGCCTCCCTTCGGATTGGATCAACTCGCTTGCGGTCGATGCTGATGGAATCGTGTGGGTTGCGACCAGGGAAGGACTGGCACGTCTCATGGGAGACGAGTGGACGGTCTACTCGACTGCGAACGGCTTGCCCAATGACTGGGTGAACGCTGTCGCCGTTGGAGATGACGGAACCGTCTGGGCGGGGACGAGCAGTGGGCTCGCTCGTCTCGACGACGCCGGTTGGACCTCGTTCACCACCGCGGACGGCCTTCCCCATGACCGGGTGACGGCGGTCGCGGTCGGAGAAGATGGAGTTGTTTGGGCCGGGACCAAAGGTGGCCTCGGACGCCTCGAAGGCGACGGTTGGACCATCTACACGGCCGCACCGATCGAGTCGTAGACCCGACTACTCGGCGCAGATCTCGAGGATCGCGTCGCCGTGTGCCTCGAGCTTCGCCGGACCGATGCCGGGAACCGAGGCAAGCTGGGTCTCCGTCTGTGGCCGGATCCCCGCGATGGTCTCGATCGTCGCGTCGTGGAGGATCACGTACGCCGGCATCCCGGTCGCCCGGGCGGTTTCGAGTCGCCATGCCTTCAGCCGCTCCACGAGGTCGGCATCGGGGGTGACGGTGTCCGGCTCCGGTGTGAGAGATCCCTTGCGACTGCCTGCCCTGACCTCATCCCCCCATCTGACCTGGAACTGGCCTCCTCCTTCAACTTCGACCCACAGACCGTCCGCATCGAACGCAGCAACGACCCCGCTGATGCCACCTTGGACGACAACAGCCTCGCCCGTATCGACAGCGATGCCTTTGGACTTGCGTTCAGGCCGTTTTCTGCGCTTGGCGGGTTTCGGTTCGGCTGTTCGTGAGGCCTCTCCAGTGAGCTCGTCGAGGAATCGGGAGGGGTTGTCAGCATCGGACAGGATCGTGACCTGTTCGACGCCACGCGTGATCGCCACATGGAGGATCCGTCTCTCCTCCTCGATGTCCGTGGCGAGATCGTGAGGGAGCAGACCGCGATCCACGCCGAACACGAGCACCCGGTTCCACTCGAGGCCCTTCGCTCGGTGCACCGTTGACAGTGTCACGCCGTCCGTACCCGATCGGTCGATCATCTCGATGAGCCATTGCTCGAAGTCCGAGGCAGTCGGGTGGATCGCGGCGGCCCGCCGGAGTGCGACGAGATCATCCGATTGTGCGGAGCGATCGGCCCGACTGCGACCACTGTCGAGAGCCAGCGCAGAGGATTCCAAGCCGACTCGGCGCACGATGACATCGAGAAGAGCACCAGCGTCGTCCTGTTCCGCTGCGATCGCCACGCGTTCCAGATCATCTACGAAACCATCCCACCGCTGAGCTTGTTTGCCGGACAGATTGGAGCCTGCCGTTACGACTCCCTCGAGGTCGAAGAAGCGTCTTCTCCCCAGCAGGTCGGCGGCGAGTCGATTCAGCCCGCGCGAAGGTCTGCGAACAGCGGTCATCAGATCGGCACGTGCCATGCGTTCCGGATCAAGACCGAGACGCATCCAGGCAAGGGTCGCTGAGACGACCGTGCGCGTGAGAACCCCCCGGCCGATCGGCGACGAGAACGGCAGAGATCGTTGGGCGAGAGCAACGTGGACCGGAAGCAGAGCAGAGTTGACCCGAGCGAGAACGGCAACGTCGGCCGAATCGTTCTCTTCGAGCCATACCTCGATCAGATCCGCCGCCTCGAGACCCAGTCGGTCTCCATCCACACGGTCGACCGTGAATGCGTCGGCCCCTTCGACCGCATCAACCGATGCCGTGATCATCTTGTCGATCCGCCGATCGTTGTACGAGAGGAGGTTCGTCGCAGCGGTCACAACGGGGACCGGGCACCGATAGTTGACCTCCAGCGGATGCGAACCGGCACCAGGGAAGATGCGGTCGTAGTCGATGAGGTAACCGGGGTCGGCGCCCGCGTACCCNTAAATCGTCTGGTCGTCATCGCCGACGCCGAACACATCGAGTTGCGGGGAGGCAAGGAGGCGGATCAGGAGCAGATAGGCGCCCGTGAGATCCTGGAACTCGTCGACAAGGACGTGCCGGCATCGATCCTGCCAGCGTCGACGGAGCTCCGGGTCTGTGAGCAGTGCCTCGATCGCTCCGTAGACCTGTTCGTCGAAATCGGCTTCGTTGCGACGTCGCAGGCGGTCCCGGTACTGCTCGTAGATCGTGGCGAAACCGGGGACGTCATCTCGTTCCTCTTCCACCTTCTCGGGTGGCCGCAACGCGATCCTCGTCTCGGAAAGTGCTTCGATGTACGGGCCGACAGTGTCGGTATTCGGCCGTCGGGGGGCCTGCACGATGGGGTCGAGGCGTGAGCGGACCTCTCTCTCATCGAGAAGATGCAGATCGCCTCGAGCGTCGCGAATGATCTCCCACCCGAGTGAATGGACAGTTCGAATGAGGACACCGCCGGTTGCCCCAACCCTCTGACGGAGCTCTGCGGCCGCCTTGGTGTTGTAGGCAAGTGCACAGACCGTCGACGATTCGACTCTCCGATCATCGAGAAGATGACGCAGGCGCGCGGCGAGCGTTCGCGTCTTTCCTGACCCTGCGGGAGCGATGATGCGAGCCGGCCCGGAAGTGTGATTGGCGGCAGCAGCCTGATCCGGAGCGAGGCCCCCGTCGACCGGCAGATCGAGCGGTAGCGGGTTGAGGCGCCCCAACGTCACCGTCTCGGCGTGGACGACCGCTTCGTTCACTTCGATCGGTCCCCGGGGACCACCATCGATCCATGCTGGAGCTCCGTCGGGAAGGAAGACGTCGGCAGGCCCTCCCTCCGTGGCTCCGGCCGCCGCCGCCTTGACCGACCACCACCACCTGGGCTCACCATTGCGAGCATCGTAGCTGTTGGCCCAAACGAGGAAGTGGAGGCGTTCGAGCGGGAAAGCGAACGTCGACCCCAGCTCGTACGGGTCACTGGACGCGGCCTCGGGTGCACGAAGAGCAGAGGGATCAACACCGAGCTCGATGACAACACGCTCTCTATCCGACCATGCACGATGGAGGCGATCGATCGTCGCCTCCGGATCGGCGAGCACCGCCTCATCGATGAGCACAAGCGACGCACCATCCCACGGATCGGGGACGGCTGCGTCGGGCTCGATGACGACGGATCGTCCAAGAATTTCGGGGGCGGTCACGACGCCGAGGTTAGGACCCGCCTGTGACATGGAACAGAGAGTGGCGGTTGTTATATCGAAACGATATAGTTATATCGATTCGATACATCGGAGACTGTACGTGCTCGATTTCGCCATCCTTGGACTGCTTCGTGAACAGCCGCGACACGGCTATGAACTGAAGCGCGCCCTTGGCGACCTCGGCTTCTGGCAGGTCTCGTTTGGCTCCCTCTACCCGGCGCTCCGGCGTCTGGAGAAGCAGGGATTCATCGAGGCGGCCAAAGGTGAAGGACGCCGCAAGGCGTACCGGGTAACGGAATCGGGACGCGTCAGGTTCGGCGAGATGCTCGCCCAATCTGGTGACGACTCGGACCGGGATTTCCAGCTTCGCCTGGCATTCCTCGGATACGTCGAACCGCAGAGCCGCCTCGGGGTCCTCGAGGACCGCAGAACGGCGCTCCAGGACCGGCTTCACGGCGCACGACGCTCCTTTCGGGGAGCGCGGAGCAGCACGAGAAACCCGGATCGGTATCGAATGGCGCTCATGGAGCGAAGGGTCCGGTCGACCGAGGCGGACATCGCCTGGCTCGACGAACTCATCGCCGGCGAGCGAAGCGCTACAGCCGGCGCATGAGTTCACAGAACGAGGAGAAGACCATGTCCAACAAAGTACGGGTTGCGGTCGCAGGGCTCGGTAACTGCGCCAACTCTCTGATCCAGGGCGTCGAGTACTACCNCGACGCCGATCCATCTCTCAAGGTCCCCGGGTTGATGCACATCGACCTCGGTGGCTATCACGTCGGCGACGTTGAATTCGTCGCCGCGTTCGACGTCGACGCCACGAAGGTCGGCCAGGACGTATCGAAAGCCATGTGGGCCGGGATGAACAACACGATCGAATTCGTCGAAGTACCCAGTCTCGACGTGCAGGTCATGCGTGGTCCGACCCTCGACGGTCTCGGCAAGTTCTACGTCGACGAGGTCGAGGAATCTGCCGCTGAACCGGTCGACGTCGTTCAGGTCCTCAAGGACACGAACGCCGACGTGCTCGTGTCGTACCTGCCCGTCGGCTCTGAGATGGCGACCAAGTTCTACGCACAGGCTGCGCTCGACGCCGGTGTGGGGTTTGTCAACGCCATTCCCGTCTTCATCGCTTCGGATCCCGAATGGGCGCAGAAGTTCGTCGACGCCAACTTGCCGATCGTCGGAGACGACATCAAGTCGCAGGTGGGTGCCACGATCGTCCACCGTCAACTTGCCCGTCTCTTCGAGGACCGCGGCGTGAAGATCGACCAGACGTACCAGCTGAACTTCGGCGGAAACATGGACTTCAAGAACATGCTCGAGAGAGAGCGTCTTGTGTCCAAGAAGATCTCGAAAACGCAGTCGGTGACGAGCCAGATCGAGCGACGCATGAACTCCGACACCGTGCACATCGGCCCGTCCGATCACGTGCCGTGGCTGTCTGACCGCAAGTGGGCGTACATCCGACTCGAGGGCACGTCGTTCGGTGACGTTCCACTCAACGTCGAGTTGAAGCTCGAGGTGTGGGACTCCCCCAACTCGGCCGGTGTGATCATCGATGCGGTTCGCGCAGCGAAGATCGCCATGGACCGGGGCGTCGGCGGACCGCTCCTCGCGCCGTCGTCGTACTTCATGAAGTCGCCTCCGGTGCAGTACCACGACTCGGTGGCACACGACAATGTCGAAGAGTTCATCGCCGGCGAAGGCGATCTCTCCTGTGACCTGGAGACCTTCCTCAGCGCGTAGACCAACTCTCGTTCTGTCGATTAGGGCGGCCCTCCGGGGCCGCTCTCCTCGTGTGCACCATGGAGTCTTGCGTCCACACAGCTCGTATCCGGTTCGCGTGGACGCAAGAACCCTGGTCTATGCTTGGGGTGTCTTCGACGAGGAGCCCATGACCGACATCAACTGAGGATCTCACTACCTCCGGGTCATCGACCCGCCCACCAAGGGAGTTGCCATGTCTGCTATCCACGTCTCACACGTCTCGTTTTCGTATTCGTCCGCCGTATCCGTCATCAACGACGTTTCCTTCGACCTCGGTCCGAGCTGGACCGGTCTCGTTGGAGCGAACGGAGCAGGAAAGTCGACCCTGCTATCTCTCCTCTCAGGGAAGCACCCGCCGGATTCCGGCTCTGTCACGGTCGTTCCAGCGGGGGTCGCGCCGATCCTGTGCGAGCAGCGAGTCGACGATCGCACCGTGGCCATCGACACATTCGCCGAGTTATGGGATCGCGAAGCGGTTCGACTCAGGTCGCTTCTACGACTCAACGTCGCCGATCTCGAACGCTGGTCGACCTTGTCCCCGGGAGAGCGCAAGCGATGGCAGATCGGCGCTGCTCTCACGTCTGCTCCTGACGCGTTACTTCTCGACGAACCAACGAACCACCTCGACGATGAGGCTCGCACGTTGCTGCTCGACGCGCTCAGCCGCTTCACCGGAACCGGGATCATCGTCTCTCACGACCGCGAGGTGCTCCGCACGCTCACAACGCACACGCTCAGGATCCACCGAGGTCGCGTTCGGCTATGGAATGGTTCGTATGAGATCGCCCGCGACTCGTGGGAGGCCGAGGCGATCGTCGCCCGCAGCGATCGAGAACGGCTGAAGCGAGAGCAGAGGAAGGTCAGGCGCCGTCTGGCCGACCAGCGGCGCACCGCCCAGGAGAAGGACGCGAAGCGTTTCAAGGACCGTCGGGAGGCCGGTATCCACGATCTCGACACCCGCGGCGCCGTGGCGACAGGTCGTCATGCGGCCGGCCAACGCGCCGGCGCCAGGACACGGGAGGTTACGCGGGCACGACTCGAATCGGTCACGGATGAGATCACGGCAACCCCGGTGGAGCGTTCACACGGCGGTGACATCGGCTTCTCAGCGGGTAGTGCCCGCAAGGAGTTCCTCATCCGGCTCGATGCACCGGTGACGAGCCCCGACGGTTCGACGTTGCTCCGTGCCGACGTCTCCGTAGGGAGGACTGATCGAGTCCACATCGCCGGTCCCAACGGAGCCGGCAAAACGACGCTCCTGAACACACTCGTTGACAACGCGTCGATCCCGGCGAATCGGATGCTGATCCTCCACCAAGAGACGACCATCGACGAGGCAGTCGAATGGCTCGACACCGTGCGGTCATTGCCGAACGTCGAGCAGGGACGGGTGATGTCGCTCGTCTCTCTTCTCGGCTCGAATCCGGCGACGCTGCTCGCCTCGGATCTCCCATCTCCCGGTGAAGCGCGAAAGGTCGCCCTCGCTCTCGGACTGGGAACACCGACGTGGCTCCTGGTGCTCGACGAACCGACTAATCACCTCGACCTGCCGTCCATCGAACGCCTGGAAGCGGCCCTGCACGACTACCAGGGAGCGATCCTGATCGTGACGCACGACAACAACCTTGCCGATTCGGTTACGACAACAAGGTGGACCATCGACCGATCAGAGGGATTGACAATCACGAGTGGTTGACATACGGTTGCGTCATGGCTATTCCTATCACTGACATGACCCCCGAGGAGGCCGCCGCGGTTCTCTCCCGATCGGATCCTTCCTGGACCAGGAGGCTCGTCGACGAACTCGACCGCACCGTCCGCACCGAACCACTGGAGAGATTCACGGAGTTGTGGGATGTCTCAAATTCCGCTGCAGCTGAGGTCTTCGGGGTCTCTCGCCAGGCGTTCTCGAAGTGGCTCCGGACGGGGCCACCGGCGGCACGCGCTGCTGCCGTAGCCGACCTTTCCACGGCAACGGACATCCTCGACCGCTATGTGAAACGAGAACGCATTCCTGCCGTCGTGCGACGTGCCGCTCCCTCCCTGGGAGATCTCTCCCTCCTCGATCTCGCCACCCAGGGACAAACGAGAGCAGTCGCTGAGTCGGTCGCGGCGATGTTCGACCTCCGTCGCATTCAGCCGTGATCAATCCCGAATCGGACGTCCTTCCCGACGGTCATCACTGGTTCCGAGTCGCCGATGCGCACTGGGATGATCCCCTCGACCCGTCATACGCTCAACGTCACGGAGGTAGGTGGAACCCTCCCAACTCGTTCCCTTCCCTCTACCTCAACGAAGACCTCCGCACGGCCCGGGCGCAGATCACCCACTTGCTCGAAGGTTCGCCCGTGGATCCCGAGGATCTCGACGGCCCGTACGTTCTCGTGACTGTGTCGCTGCCCAGGAGTCAGATCGTCGCGGATGCGGTGACAGATGCAGGTCTCGGCAGTCTCGGGCTGCCATCCACGTACCCGGTGCTCGACGACGCTCTCGTGTCACACGACAGGTGCCAGTCGATCGGCGCCGCCGTCAAACTTGCCGGCCTTCGAGGGGTTCACGCGCGATCAGCAGCGACGCCGGACGGGGCCGGCAGAGAGCTGGCGTGGTTCCCGGCAAGACCTTCATCGAAAGCACGGCGGGTCACGCCGGACAAGCCGTTCAACGACTGGTGGTATTCAGAAGCCATCGGTTGATTCCCACGATCGTTTGTGTCTAGAACCACACTATTTGTGGTCGTAAGCACAAACGATGGGTCAGAGGCGTTCTCGGAGCCAGACGATGTCCGCTCCTTGGTCCTCTGCGCCACCCGGAGTCTCGACGACGACGGGGGCACCTGCGTCCCGGATCGAGCCGACGAGTAGCTCCTCTGGGATCTCGCCCTTCCCAAAGTTGGCGTGCCGGTCCCTGTGGCTCCCGAACGGGTCGCGCGAGTCGTTAGCGTGAACCAGATCGATGCCCCCGGTGTACTGCGTGATCCGTTCGACCGCTGTCTCCAGGTCGGCCCCGGCCGCCCACGTATGGCACGTGTCGAGACACACGCCAACGTCGAAATCGCCGATCGCCGCCCACAGCGGCCCGTAGTTGTCGAGATTCTGCATCACGGTGTTGCCCTTGCCCGCCGTGTTCTCGACCAGGACCGGCACCGTGACGTCGAACGAGTCGAGCGCCTTGAACCAGCGCTCGAATCCAATCTCAACGTCCTCGTCGGCGCCGACACTTCCTCCATGAACGATGACGCCCTTCGCCCCGATCAGCGCGGAGGCTTCGACCGTCTGGGCGAGCATCTTGCGCGAAGGGATCCGTACCCGGTTGTTCGGCGAGGCGAGGTTCACGAGATAGGGAGCGTGAACGTAGATGTCGATGGCAGCGTCACGGAGTTGCTCGGCGTCAACTCTCGGAACTGGCTTCTTCCACGCCTGCGGGTTGGAGACGAAGATCTGGACGACGGCGGCTTCCCTCGCTGCTGCCTCCCCTATCGGATCTGCTGCAGGGACATGGGCTCCGATCTTGAGATCAGTCATCTTGCATCTCCTCTTCTGCTGCGAGCCGGTGAGCCTGTTCGAGCGCGATGCCGGCGTGGATCGTTACTTCCCCGATGGGCTTCTCCCAGCCGGTTGCGTCGACCTGCAGACGGTTTCCGTCCCACGATGCACCCCAGGGTTCCGAGGGAAGTCCCTCCGGATCGATGAAGTCGATCACAAGGACGTCATAGGGCGATCCGCCGTCCGGGTCCTTCTCGGCAGCGCAGTAGACGCCGTCGATTGCGTTCCAGGACACGAAGACCGGCTCATCGCCGGGTGCTCCGACATCGACGACGATCCCGTCCTCTCGAATGATGAGCACAGGTGTACGCCGGATCAGCGAGGTCACGGCATATCCGAAGAGACCGACACCACTGATGAGCATGAATGCTCCCCACACGTAGTCGGCCCGTCTCTGGTTCCTGCCCTTGGAAGTGATCTCGTCGTTGTAGGTGTCCGGGGGTGTCGACACCCAGTGACCCCATGTGACGTCGACGGCCCCGACCATCAAGAACAGGCCGACAAGTCCGAAGAGGAACAGTCGGATGGGTGATCGATCGACTCGGAGCAGATTCACTCTTCAACCCCCAGGTCTCGTGGAGTGATGAGCGCCAAGTATGGGATACCCACCGCCGCAACCTTGGCCGCCGCAACACCGCCACTTCGATCCACCAGCGTGATCACCTGAGCGATCCTGAGTCCGTCATCGGAGAGAGCCTCGATCGCTTCGAACATGGCCGAGCCGGTGGTCGTCGTGTCCTCGAGAACGGCAACGACATCGTTCGGCCCGAGGGGACCAACGAGGCGACCGCCCATGCCGTGCCCCTTTGCTTCTTTCCTGACCGAGAACGCATGCAGCGGCCGACCGGTCGATGCTCCCGCGATCGCTGTGGCCACGGCGATCGGATCGGCTCCCATGGTCAACCCGCCGATCGCGACGACCTCAGGGGCGAGAACATCGAGGACCGCTTCCCCAACGGCAATCGCTCCCTGTCCGTCGAACGTGGTCTGGCGTGCGTCGATGTACCAGTCGGAGACGGCGCCGGAGCGCAGCGTGAACGGACCGTCGGTCCGAACCGCGTGGGCATTGAGGTGCTCGACGAGTCGTTGCTTTGCTGCTGATTCGGGGTTCAAAGAAAATCCTACAAATCGCTCAAGGAATGCTGATCGGTGGTCGATACGTTAATCAGACAGGATGCCTTCCTACCTCCCGTCTAAGCCCGAACCGGGGACCGCCGCAAGGCGGTCTTTGGTTCGTCTGGGGTCAGTTGTCCATCCGGGCTTCGCTCCGGTGTTCTCCCTTGATTGATCTCAAGCGTGTGATCAGCGCCCTATCGTCCCGTTGATGGAACTCATCTTTATTCGACATGGACAACCGGCGTGGAGCGTCGACGGGTTGACGCAACCCGATCCGTTTCTCACGGAGCTCGGAAGCGAACAGGCAGAACGCGGGGCGCAGAGAATCTTCGAAGGCGATCACCCTCTGACAGAGCTTGTTGTATCACCCGCGCTTCGATCACAACAGACCGCAGAGCCGATCGCCCGACTCACCGGTCTGCCGATCGAGACCGTCGACGACATCGTAGAGATCAAGATGCCCGACTGGACGGGCAAACTCGAAGAGACGGTACGAAACGTCTTCCGTGACGCCCAGCATCGGCCGCCGGAGGAGTGGTGGGACGGACTCGAAGGAGGAGAGTCGTTTCGCGATTTCCACGACCGGGTAACGAGTGCACTTCTCGGCATTCTCTCCGAGCGAGGTGTGCGTCCGGACCCTGATCGAGAACACCTCTGGCTCGTCGACGATCCCGATCAGCGGATCGCCATCGTGGCTCACGGCGGAACGAACGCAGTCGCGATCGGGTTCCTGCTCGGCGCGGCTCCGACACCGTGGGAGTGGGAGCGGTTCATCCTCTATCACGCATCGTTCGCGAGGCTTCGCGCGGTGCCACTCGGCGGAGAGAACGTCTGGTCTCTCCGCACGTTCAACGACAGGGAGCATCTGCCGATCGCTCTCCGAACCCGGTAGGCGGCCCCGGCATCCTTACTTGCCGTAGCGGCGCGTTCTCCTTGTGAAGTCGCGCAGCGCCCGAAGGAAGTCGACGTAGCGAAACGCCGGCCAGTAGACGTCGACGAAGGCATACTCCGCATAGGCGGACTGCCACAGCAGGAATCCGGAGAGCCTCGCCTCACCCGACGTCCGGATGACGAGGTCCGGATCTGGAAGCCCGGCCGTGTAGAGATTCGAGGCGATGCCGTCGGCATCGATGCGATCCGCAAGGTCATCGGTGCCGTCGGTGGAGAGCTTGGCCACGAGATCCTTCACGGCATCGACGATCTCCTGTCGCCCTCCATAGGCAAGGGCGATCGTCACCCTCCGGTCTCCGCTCGGCATGCGCTCCTCGAGTCGCTTCGCCGCCGCCTGGAGGTCGGCTGGCAGCAGGTCGAGGCTCCCGATGAACCGCACTCCCACATCGTGCTCGGTCGAAGCGTTCGGGATCTCTTCGAACAGCTCCATCAGAACCTCGTAGTACGGCAGGAGCTCCTCGTCCGGCCGTTCGAGGTTCTCCTTCGACAACAGCCAGCAGGTGACGGCCGGAATACCGAGCTCGTCAGACCAATTCAGGAATTCGACGAACTTCGCCATCCCCACGCGATATGACGCCTGGTAGTCGGGGAGACCTTCACTCCTGGCGTATCGGCGGTGTCCGTCGTGAATGACCCCGATGTGGCGCGGAAGACGGTCCCTGTCGAGCGTGGCAAGCAGCCGATCTTCGTAGAACCGGTAGAGCGGTCGAATGGCTGCTTCGCGATATCCCATGCGGGTCTCATGGTAGGGGCGGAGCGTGGGTGCACACTGCGGTCGCGACCGTGGCAACATAGAAGGCGTTGGGGGAGAGAGGAGGCCACCACCGTGGCCATGACCGAAGAACACAAAGCGGCGCTCGCTCAGGGCCGTCGCGAGTCGAAGGCGATCAAGGGCTACCTCGAGGCAATCTCCGTTCCGAAACGGAGGGGACGTCCCGTGACGCCGGAGACGCTCGAGATGAAGATAGAGGCACTCGATGAGAAGGTGCGCTCTGAGAGGGACCTCCTCTCTCGCGTTGACCTGATCCAGGCACGGCTTGACGCTCAGGCCGCACTCGAACAGATGACGGCCGTGGTCGACATGGACATTCTCGAACCCGGGTTCATCGAACACGTGGCGTCCTACTCGAAACGAAAGGGCATCAGTTGGGCAGCGTGGCGCGAGGCCGGTGTCCCCGCAAGCGTTCTGGCGGCTGCCGGAGTGAAACGAACCAGGCGGGGCTGATCATGCCTGTCGTTTGTGCCTCCAGCCACCTCCACGGTGGCCCCANGCACGATCGACGCAATCGAGGCTTGTATTCCTTCGGTCCGTCGGTACTCTTCTCCACATGAACCTCCCCCTCCCTCGCTGGACGCTCGGGAAGATGCAGAATCCCGTGCGCGGGTTCCTCCACGGGACTGCGGCCGTCGCCGGCCTCGTCGGAACNATCTTCCTCATGTTCCATGCTCCTAATTGGCCCAGCCGGGTCGCCGTCTTCGTGTTCGGTCTCGCTGTGATGGCCCTCTACTCAACGAGTTCGCTCTATCACGCGATCCCGTGGCGGGAACGGGCGAAGAAACGGATGCAGCGCATGGATCACTCCATGATCTACGTGCTCATCGCAGGCACCTACACGCCGATCGCAGCGATCGTTCTCGACACACCGTGGCAGTGGATCGTGCTGGCGATGGTGTGGACGATCACGATCGCGGGCGTCGTTCAGAAGGGGCTCTTCCCAAAGGTCCCCGGATGGATCTCCGTGATGATGTCGACGATCCTCGGATGGATCGGCCTCTTCTTCTTCTGGCCGATGATCCAACGTCTCGGATGGCTTCCTGTCGGCTTCGTCCTCGCAGGGGGCGTTCTCTACACGATCGGCATGGTGTTCCTCGTCACCAACCGGCCTCGTCTGTGGCCCCGAGTGTTCTCGTACCACGAGGTGTTTCACATCATGACCGTGTCCGCGACATCACTACATTTCCTCGTGATATGGCGGTACGTCATCCCGCTCGCCGCCGCATAGCCCAACCGGAGAGATGCCATGCCGAACCTGAACCGTCGAAACTCCGCCGTCTCCGAAGTCTCGGCAGCCGACCCGGAAGAGGCCTTTGCCCACTTCTCCGCAATCCTGCGTTTCGAAGCCGATTGCTGGGACGTCCACGACGCCATGACGAACGGCCCACAGGATTTCGTCCTCGTCGACGTGCGGGGGCCCGCCGTCTTCGAGAAGGAGCACATCCCGGGAGCCGTCAACCTTCCATACGGACGGATGGTGGAGCGGAACCTGGCCGAGTACCCGGACGACACACTGTTCGTGATCTACTGCGCAGGACCGCACTGCAACGCGACGGAGAAAGCGGGCGTGCGGCTGGCGAAGCTGGGGCGCCCGTTCAAGAAGATGATCGGTGGCGTCGAGGGTTGGCGCGACGAGGGTTTCGACGTCGTCACCACCTGAGCAAAGGCGTCTGGCGTCGACAGGAACCGGATATGACGAGCTGTGCGGACGCCAGAGCCCTTCAAGTGGGGGTGATGGCCTCGACCTCTATCTCTACCTTCCACTCCGGTTCGAGGAGTGACGCCACCACAACCATCGTGGCTGCGGGCATCGCCTTTCCGAAGACCTGCTGATGGGCTCGGCCGATCTCGTCGGCTTCGCCCTGGTCGGTGATGAACATGCGTGTCCGAACGACGTCATCGACCGTCGCTCCGAGCTCCTCGAGAGCCGCAACCGCGATCTCGCCGCAACGAAGCATCTGCCCGTAGGCCGTCGAATCGATCGGTTCACCCGCCGGAGGGATCGGAGCAGTACCTGCGATCTCGACGCGATCTCCGATTCGCACGCCTCGAGAGAACCCGTAGCGTTCCTCGTAGGGCGATCCTGATCGTGCGTATCGACGAATCGGCTAGTACCGCTCGGGGCGAGTTGGTCCGGGAACGCGGATCAGTAGAAGCCGACCGTCCTCGTAACCACCGTTGTGGAATCCGTACTCTTCGCCTGCGGAGATGTGGATCGTGTCGCCAGGGCCCGCCCTGAAGGTCTGGCCGGCAACACGGAACTCCAAGTCTCCCGTCACCACGACGTACATCCGGTGCGTTTTCTCCGAGACCCGGCTGTCACGCTCTGCCCCCATCGGGACCAGGATCTCGGCGACCGAGCCGATCGAGAAGACGTCCGGAGAAAGCTCCCTCACGGTGAAGTCGCCGAACTCGAACGGAGCGGCGTCTTTGTATCGCTTCAGTTCCATGGTCCGATGCTACGGCATTACCGTCGGTCGAAATCCGATTTGACGTTCGCACTGCGTTTTCTGTCACACCCGTCGGATACGGTGTCCCCATGATCGAATTGACCCCAACACCCAGCATGACCGACGAGCAGGTCGAGGCATGGTTCGCTGCGGCCGGACTGAACGTCAACGTCGTCGAGCACTGCCCCTCGGAGGAATGTTCATTCTGCACCGGAGACTCCACTCCGATCGCAGCATGAGCGCATCATAGCATCACCCTATATGATGCTATGATGCGCTCATGAGAACAACGGTGACCCTGGACCCAGACGTAGCCGAAAGATTGAGCCAACTCATGAAGGAACGCAACCTCACGTTCAAGGAAGCCGTCAACTCATCACTCCGCAAAGGATTGGGAACCGAAGTCAGGGCCCGGCCCTACAAAGCACCGTCGTATCACATGGGGCTGAAGCCCGGCATCGACGGAGATCGGATCACCCATGTCATGGATGAGATTGCCGACGAGGAATTCGTTCGCAAGATGAGAGGTGATCAATGATCATCCCGGACATCAACCTGCTCGTGTACGCCACCGACAACGTCAACCTGCACCGGCTGGCGGCAGAGCGGTGGATCGAGAAGATCCTGTCCGGCCCCGAGACGGTTGGTTTCCCGTGGCACTCGCTGACCGGTTTCGTCCGACTCTCCACGAATCCCCGAGTGTTCGACGTTCCGCTGGCGGTCGACACGTCACTCAGCATCGTCGACGACTGGCTTGCGCAACCGAACGTCACGGTCGTCCACCCGACACACCGACACGCCGCGGTCCTGCGAGACCTCCTTTCACTGATCGGTGTCGGCGGTGACCTCGTTCCCGATGCCCACCTCGCAGCCCTCGCCATCGAACACGGCGCAACGCTCCACTCCTCCGACAGCGACTTCGCTCGGTTCCCTGCATTGCGGTGGTACAACCCGCTGGCGTAGCGTCGCCACCTCACTCCACATCCCAGGAGTTACCCAGGGCTGCTGCCTACGGGAGGAACGTGCGGAGCTCGTCGATCTGCTCGGTCACCGATACGAACGACCCTCCCCGCGGGGACCGTCTCGCTTCCACGGAGCCCTTCGGGTCAAGAAGGGCGAGATCCTCGGGAAGCAAGAGCGGATGAGCCTCTTCCAACTCCCCCGCCGTAGCAGTCGCTAAGTCCCTGTCTTCGGCCTTCAGGTTCGCGACGAGGGCACCGACAGCGTGGTGGGCATCGCGGAACGGCACACCTCGAGCAACGAGAACCTCC